>Ga0209510_1000402_pt1 | contig 61980 bp, 85 predicted proteins | sample BiotimSIPDNA_FD_185749 | JGI IMG/M metagenome (GOLD analysis project Ga0209510, IMG submission 185749) | Anaerobic biogas reactor microbial communites from Washington, USA - Biogas_R1 time_0 SIP DNA (SPAdes) (version 2) | ecosystem: Engineered > Bioreactor > Anaerobic > Unclassified | place...
CTTGCGGTAAAGATACATCTTACTCTTACTCATGCGGAACTTCAAATTAGAACCTCCATACCATTCATCCATGCCTGTAACCATCCATGTTCTGTCCAATACCTACACATATCGACAAATGTGTAAGTCTTGTTCTCATACTCTATCTTACGAGGAATATTCTTACCATTGACAAAATCAAGGAATGCTACTTTCATAACCGATTCAAAAGATTCAATGGTAATCCATCGTTCTTTTTGCATTTTTTCCATATAATAATAATGTGCAACTGACATCTAATCCATCTCCGAAGTAATACAGTAATCTGAATATGTTTTTCTCACTGTTATGCGCTTTAAAATTGATTTAAAGGTTGTTATGAAAAAACCCATTATCACCATGATCAAGTGGTTTGTCATATTTATAATACCAAACTTTAGGTGGTATATATGGTTCAAATTTATACGGGTTAGATTTCTTCCATAATTCAAGTCTTTTCTCGTTTTCATAAATACCAATTTCACCCTTTAACCGCTTTACTTCTTCTTCAAGTTCTTTGATCTTATCTTTTAATGTGTCTATTTCATTACAATCTTCAATCTCTAATTTATTTACAAACATTTCGATGATAATTGAACTTACCGATTCAATTTCTTCTGTGTAAGTGATTTTTGTTACACCCTTCATTTCCTTATTATCAATAAAAACATTCTTAACTCGATACCCATCATTTACAATTTTAACATCATGTAAATCTAAACCCATTATAATCACCAACATCCATAGTCTGTAAGATTAATACATTCACCACAGTGTTCACATTCTGCCATTTTAACAGTACCAATACCCGTTCCAGTAAAAGTAATGTGAATAGTGGATTGATACTTGTTATCATCAAAGCATCGCTCATGATGCTGGATGAATTGATTAAATTGTGCAAGTTCATTTTCATTGAGTTCTAACATTATCCACACCTACTGTATCCACATGCACACGTAACACATCCTTCAACCATACTCATTTTCTCACCACATTCAGGGCAGATATTTGATTTAGTCTTTACTTCTTTCTTACAAGGTATAGGAGAGGGTTCTAAATCCTTATCAGGAATTAGACTCTCTATTACTCTTCCTACAACATCTGCACATGACTTTCCATCAGATTTACCTTCAGAGAATTTCTTGTAAGCGACAGGGCAAGTAACATTACGCAGAGTTTTAATTATATCCCATGTAGGAACATTCCAACGCATTGCAAGTGAAATCATCTGCCCAAGTGCATCATTCATAGCGGTGCAACCACCTTTGTTGTTTATAATGCACTCATACGGCTTGCCGTCCTTCTCTGCAACAGAGATGATTAGTTTGCCACAACCACTACGACGCTTACTATTTGTAGCGGGAAGGTCAGCGGGACGTTTGGGAAGGATTCTTTCATCGGTAAGTGTTGTTACAGGAGTTGATGTTGATTCTTTCTTTAGTTCCATAACAATATCATTTCTGCTGCCTGTTACGTAAATGGTAACTCCCTTACACTTTTTCTCATAAGCATAAAGAATTGCACTTCTAATGTCATCTTTAGTAGCGCCTGAAGGCATATTGATAGTCTTACTGATAGCAGCATGACAATACTGCTGAAACGCTGCCTGCATGTCAATGTGTGCCTTCCAATCAATGTCTAGTGCGGTTTTGAACACAGATTTAAACTCTACGGGCAACCATGTAATATCCTGAATAGTTCCTGTTTCGTAAGCATGATTAACTACTTCCTGTTTCTTCTTATCCCACTGTGTAAATTCACAATGCGTTTCGATATACTCATCTAACTTTTCCTCAAATACCGGATCAACCATTAGGTATCCTTTCTTTTCGCCGTCTACCCATGTGTAACGCTTATGCACCAGGGAGAATACAGGTTCAATACCATATGAGGTTTCAGAAAGTGTTGCAATGCTTCCAGTGGGCGCTATGCACGTTGTAGTAGCATTACGCATTGGAATATCTTGTAGGAACCACTGTGAACCTTCATAAGCGGGGAATGTTCCAAGTTCTTTTGCAAGTTCACGCGATGTCAAAACAGACATATCATTAAGAATACCCATGACTAATCTTGCCTGATACAATGCATCAGAACTATCGTAAGGAATACCCATCTTCATAAGCATGTGATGGAATCCCATGTAACCCAATCCAATCTTACGAGTCTTTTTACTCGCGTCTGCAATCTCTTCAATAGGATATTTGTTAAGATCAATAATTTTATCAAGAAACTCTGTTGCTTGTTCAATTGTGTTGATTAGTTTTGAAGTATTAAGTTTATCATTATCTATGTAGTTAGATAAATTTATACTACCTAGATTACAAGACTCGTAAGGCAGTAGCGGCTCTTCACCACAGTTACGAACTAAAATATCATTTGCAAAATAATTATGATACTTGTTTACTGTCATACTGTAAACATCTTCTGTATGATCAAGATATTCTACATGATCAACCATTTCTAGTTCTTTAGAGTAATTAAATAACTGCCAATTTTTCATTAGATTTTGTGCTTCAATATATCCAATATCACATACAAATATCTTATGTTCGGGTGTGCAAATTATTTCTCTTTTTGTTGTAACAATTTTTACTAAACTTGCATTTTCTCGTGTCTTTCTAATATTAAATGCATTATATTCATATATTGGGTATTGCCATGAATTAATATCAACACAATATACCTTTACCTTCTTCCCTACAAGTTCTTTAATTGGAATATCACCATTAACAGTTTTAATTAATGTGCTTCCAATTAAACAAGGATTTGTCGCCTCAATATTACCAAGATGTTTACAAGTATTTACATCATTGATATAATCGTAAAACAAAACTCCAGGTTCGCCTGTCTTAGAAATTCCATCTACAATTAAATCAAATAATTCTTTTGCTCTTACTGTTTTGTAAACTTTACCATTAAAATGAAGATTGTAATCTGAATCATCTTTTACTGCTTTAATAAATTCATTATCAATCATCACTGAAATATTGAAATTAGAAAGATCACCTTCAGTATTCTTACACGTAATAAATTTCTCAATGTCAGGATGCCAAACAGGGAGAACACCCATATTCGCACCCCTTCTTTTAGATCCCTGCTTCACAGCATCAGTAGCAGCATTAAACACTTTCATGAAAGAAATAGGGCCGGATGCAACACCATCTGTTCCATTTACTTTATCACCTTCAGGTCGAAGATTGCCAAATGAAAAACCCGTGCCTCCAGCAGCCTTATGAATCAATGCTGCATTCTTAATTGCATCAAAGATTCCTTCCATTGAATCTGGAACCTTCAAAACAAAACATGCAGAAAGTTGTCCAATACTTGTTCCCGCATTCATCAAAGCAGGTGAATTAGGCACAAAATCTTTATTCACCATCATGTCGTAATATATCTCCCTCTCATCATCCGTATTTCCTACATAGTCTGCAACTCTTCTACAAACATCTTCCCAGGATGATTCACCTTCACGAAAATAACGAGCAGCGAGAACTTCATTAACGATGTCACTCATAGTAATTACCTCTTGAATAGTTTGTAAGTGTAGGCGTGTGCATTAAAATATTTAGCACAATACTTTGCAGTCTTTGGACCATTGAATAATTTACAAGAGAATACATCAATATAGCAACAATCAGTCTCCTCACTGAAGTGTGCCGTGATACATGATGTTTCAATCAGTTGCATTACAGAGTAACCGTAAAGATGAGGTTCAGTTCCAAAGCGTTCTGCAATCATATCTCCATGACGTTTCATTTCAATATAATTGCACAGATCAATCATCCACGCCTTGATATACTCAATGTCACAAATCTTTTCGTGATTGCACTCAAAAAGATTCATGTGTAATGATAAACCAAAGTCACCCTTCAAGTTATTCCACCTTCTCAAGTCTCATTACCATTTTCTCATACTCGTAATATTTACCTGTCTTTTCAATAATCTTACTCTGTGCATTCTTGATTACGGGTTCATCCATTGCCATTCCAATGACCTGCTCATTTTCATCTCTGATTATGTATGTTGGATAACCCGAAAGGAAAAAGGAGAATGTTGCTCTAATATACTGATCGTTCTGATTCTGACTTTGATTCTGTGTTTTAACCATCTTAATCAACTCCTACAAGTCTTTCAATATCATTTTCATCTCGCGTTATATAAATGTGTGGAATTAGACTAATGTGTTGATAGCGTCCTACGGGTAATCCAAGTGCATCTGCAATGTATTTTTGAAGATGAACAAGTCCAAATGCATTTTGCCCGAATGCCGCGCACATATCATTGCTACGGAAGGTTACATTCATGCACAACTTTCCATCGATGATTACACATTGCACATGATTTAGACAGGGGCAATTCTCCATATCAAAATGCACAGGTGGATTCCAAAGACTCATTACTGCTTGGCGAGAAGTAGGATGTTCTCTAAGTTCATTGATTACATATTCCACTTGATTGAAAATGTTGCATGCAGGGCCGTTTAAATCATATTCATATCGAAATAAAAGATTATGATACGTGTAATCAAAGTCTGCCTTAGTTCCATGTAGAATCTGATCTGCATACTGTTCTGCAAACATCCTACCAAATGCTGCTTTATCACTTACCATTGGTTCTGTGAATGGATTATCAATCACAATACAAGAACCATCAATCTCAAGTGTCTTTTCACCTTTCGTAGTAATGCGCTCGTAACCCTTACTGTATATTTCCTTTACAATAAGTTCATGTGCCTTACCAATACAATACGTATGAATCATCTTCATGGTTACACCAATAACTGTTTCAAGAGAAAGTCAATCTCATCCTGCAAATAATCAAGCGATAAATTATTGTTTATTCTACACGTAAACAATTCACTATCTTTATGTATTGTAAACATACCTTCATCTCTCTCTACACGTTCCTTGCCTACACGTTTGATTCTGGTAGACAAATCAGCATAAACACGAATGCACTTGATGTCATACACTTCACTGAAATTTTGCATGAGGTAAATCAATCCACGCTCATCAATAACATACGTGTTAAAATCCAGCACATCCTTCTTCAGACAACAGTAGCGATGCCCACCAAATTCAGTGTAGGCAATCATATCATCATGCGAGAAAGTATCAAACTCTTCTTTGGTTACAAATGTATGACCTGTCTCACCTGGATAACGCATAGGACGATCAGTGTAGGACTCCATCATCTTGATACCATGTTCACGTTCTATGTATTCTGCAATGGTTGTCTTACCGCTACCCGATTCACCTACAATGCAGATAATGAGAGGTTTACGATTTGCCTTACGTGTAATAAAACGATAAATCTCATTCCAGTTCATGATATTACACGGATACGCTTTATCATCAATGTAGACATCTGCACCAATCTTTCTACAATCGTTACCATACTCTTCAATACGGTAACAAAGGTTCTCATTAACAGCAGAATACTTGATTCCCATTTGTTTAAGGAAATCAATCATATCCTGTTCTTCCTTGCCCTGTCGGCAAGAATTGATGATAATCTCATGCCCTGCATCAAACAGTTCATTGATCACCTTCTTTGCATTGCGCTTCAGATAACCAATGCCAGGATACTTGTTTGTTACAATAGTTCCATCGAAGTCTACTGCAATGACTAATTTCTTCATAAAATCACCATTGATGTTATAAATCCTAACCAAAATGTAAGAAACGCTACAGTGAGTAAATCATACCTATTATGTTGTTCTTCAGTTATTTCTTCAGTAAACAAAACCTCATCATCCTCTTCCATTTCCTCCAATTCATCAATGATCATATCTACATCAATGAATCGTACTTCGGATTGAGGATTGATTTCTGCTATCGCTTTCAGTGTAATGAGAAAACGTGTAACAGCAACAGCAAACTCCTCATCGTCAAACGATGTAATAAAAAGCGTAGATGACGCTAATCCATTTACATCATATCTTTCAGTTAATTCATTGTAGCGACACTCGAAACCACAAAAGTCAAGGAAATTGTGAGGGGTGTAACATTTACTCTCCTCATCATACATATCTAGGTAGAACAATTAATCAACTCCAGTTTGAATGTCTCTGATTCTCTGCTGATAATACTGGAAGATGTTTCGTGGTGCTTTACAGTTATGTTTCCTACACTCTTCATTGATGTATTTTGCAACCAATGGCATTGCAACTTTAATATCAGTAAAGTCACTACCAATATCTGTTCTTACCTTTTCTATTGCACCGTAGATTTCAGAATCAGGTAAAATAGGCAATTGAATTTTATCTTTTTCTTCCATTCTAGGTATCTTTTCCAGAGAAGGAAGATCTTGCTTCTCTTTGAAGTAAACAATACCTCTCTTAGTTCCTGCACCTTCACCACAATTCCAGGGTAGTTCAGCCCAAACCTTTCCTACAACACCTTCCATACTGTTATCTTTCGCCTTCTCAATCATCTCATCCTTGAACTTGTAAAGGGATTCAATGGTTGAAACATTGCACGTTCCATATAAATCCACTACAGGAATATCAAAGTGGTAACAAGTCTGATACACTTTATTGTAATGTAGGAATCTATTTTGTTTCGTGCTCCAAATATCAAACACTACAAAGTCAAAATCCTCATGCATTTCAATGCGCGTAGGTGAACGTCCTTTCATCAACATCTCACCAAACACTACAAGTTCATCACCATAATCACGTTCATTGAGAATCATTTCTCGAATTGAATCAACATGAGGCGTTTGATTGAATCCACTGTAAAACATATCAGAGGCATTTGCTAGATTCCTACTGCGTAAATGAATGTTATTTTCATCATTTAAACAGATTCCAAGGCAGGAACCATCTCTTTTTACTTGAAAAAAGATTTCCTGACCCAAAAGAATCTCAGGGTTAGGTTTCAGATTTGCAATCCTTTCAAGTTCTGGATACCTGATCTTATCAATCTCAATCATCCTTTCACCTGCATAATTAGTTTTCAGTCTGATTATATATATCTTATGTTTTTGACGGAGAGTGTATCAATTACAATACACGTTATGAAACACCCACCACAATCAAAAAATCATACCAAAGTCATAGCATTTTCGCATGGTTTAGCACCCTATCTCTTGTGGGATGAACATTTATATCACCCTGAAAAAACATATCGAAAAAACGTGCATTTTACTCAAAGAATTGAAGAGATTTACCAAAACCTCTCAACACCATCCAGTTCATGTATGTTCCATCCCATACTCAAGAATATGTAATGGAATTTCTCATCGATCAACTTCTCTGCCATGCGCGCATAATCTATAATGAATCCTTCAGGTATTGGTTGCTCATCGGTGAATGATATTGCATGGGTCTTAGGCAGTCCAGGTGGAACATCTTTGACATAGACATATTTCACCTTCTCCATCTTGATGTTACCATTACAATATTTATTGAAATAGATTGCACCGTGGATATGAATAGGCATGTTAGAAGTGTATTCGTGAAATTCCTTTGATACACCTTTTGGAATACCTATTTCGTAAGGAGAGTATTCACCTGCAATGATCTTGTCCCTTACATTCTTCACCATTGGGAATATCTCATCCTTACCCTTACCCGTAAGAATCATCCGAAACACATTACTCTGTAACTCTCTAATTATGGTAGGTGTGTCACTACGCTTTGCCTCAAATCCCTTGATTTCAAGTTTGGGGTGTTCAGATATATCAACACCATCCTTGTATACAATTAGACCTGCATATCGCTTCTTTACGGCATTATCATACTCATCACCCACAAAGAATACATTACTGTAAATCTTTTCAAATTCAATGAACATTTTGTTGTAGGTTGAATCACCAAATTCTGTTTCACAAAAGTAATCAAGTGAGTTGTTAATGTAATCGATTGTGTCGTTACCTTCTTTAATTAATTCGGACAACGTATTACTCTTTAAATCGAAAATGCAAGCGTCAGTGTCCCCGGCCACTATATTATGTCCTCTCTCTTTTATCTTTTCCTGCATCCACAAATTAGTTCTCCTACCGAAGTAAGTAATAGACTTACCAATATCTCGCGTAAACAATCTGAAATGTGGTGCAAGCATCACTCCATAGACCGAGTTGAGTAAGAACTTGCACACGGTCTGAATAGTATCCCACATTTCGTAATCATGTGAACCATGTTCAAAGGTATCACGCTTCTTTTTAAACTCCTGTCGTAAATTCCATAGATCCTCTACTACACGCGGAATGAAACCACGCTTATCCAGGCTGAAGTAAACATCATCTACCTGCACATATTTGTTACATTTTGTTACATCATGCACAATCGTTTCCGGTGACATATTACATGTAAGAATCGCGGTAGGATACAAAGAACGCACATCACCCACAGCAACGTTCTGATGGACTCCTACCGTTGGTGTAATTACAATAGCGCCTGTAATTTTTGTGTAATCCTTCTGCTTACGAGTAGTGGGTAGGACAATGCCATACTCCTTAGCCTTGAGTAAGAAGAAACAATCCAGCACCTTACTGTTGTAGAATACATCATACCAACTGCAAAAGGTAAAGCGACGAATGGTATCAAAGTATTTGACAATCCCCTTTGACTCTTCAATCTTTACCATAAGATAGACATCTTTGATATTATACTCAATGAACTTGTCAAGATTGTTACGCCAAAAGTCTTGGAACTTCTCTTCATGTTCTATTTTCCCTACACCTAACTCTTTTTGTGAAATGTATTCCAGGGAATATGATTCCATCTCTTGCGTAGACAGTTTTCTGTAACAAACCATTAAATCCAACCAGATTCTACATCGTGGTTTGTCTGCCATGTCTCCATAACCCTTACTCATTTGTTTAATGGGAGATAACAAACGTGGATTAATTCTCAACGCCTTCATGCGGTTAAACAGGTAAGGGTAATCAAATCTATCACCGTTCCAGGCAAGAAAGAGATCAAAATCTAACTGCTGTACAAAGGTAAGGAATTTATTGAGCATTTCCTTTTCAGTGGTAAACATGAATATGCGCGCTTCAACTTCATGTCCATCAAACTGAATCTTACGTGTGTATTTGTCCTTACTGACTACTCCATCCGGTGCAACGGTAAAACAATAGTAGAGGTTACGAAAGTTGTCATAGGCAGCAATGGAAGTAATTGTAGTGTCGGCCTTTGCAATGTTAGGGATTCCATCCGTTTCAATATCAAAAAAACATATCCTAATCGTCTCGCTTTCAATACCTGTTTGATAATAATTATCAATCAAATATCTTGTAGTGGAAGGAACATCAGCCTCATACGTGTTCTTATACAACTTCTTATTGTCCCTATAATCTTTCTGATTGACACACGTAATACGCTGTAATGTCTCACCAAACAGAGAATAGTAGGTTTCTCCTACAATGTTCTGTCGTGGCACGTAAAAATAAGGTTGGAAATGATTGATACGTTGCTCGTAACGCTTACCGTGTTCATCCCGACCACGAATGATAATAGAATCCCCTATCGCTTCGGTTATAATCATACGTAATGATTATAATTTGTGGGGTTATAAACTTATTGAATTGAAAAAAGAGTTAAAAGAAGTAATCAAGAGAATTGCATTGATGTGACTTCTTTGATTGTTCAATGCGCGTCTTATCGGGCATTGTAAGTTCAACCTTCTGTTTCTTGAACATTTGTTCATCCGCTTGCATTTCCATGAGTAATGTTTTCATGGTTTCCTTGTCACTTACGTGCATCTTAATGAGTGGGACATATTCATCAAATTCTCTTTTACTCATCTCAAGCGCACTTGATGTTTTTTCGTAATAAGTATCGAGTAGAGAATCTAACTTGTCCTTCTTTACCTTATCCTTACGTATCCAGGTAGGAACACGATTCAACTGTTGCGCATGTAAGAGTAACAATCCACGAAAGATTGAGGGATTGATCTTGAATAAATATTGGTTAAGTTTATCCGCTTCCTCCAGATACATTACATCCTGCGAAAGAATACGGAGAAGCATGTATTCCTTCCCTGTAAGATATGCAGGATATATCTTCTCCTTACTGATAATGCGCTTCATTAGATTAAACGGCATTTACATCACCACCATGCATTTTCACAAACATCATTACAAGTTATTTTTCTACCCTTTTTACCAAAGATCCACCATTCCATTACTTTTTCTGCTGTTGAATAATTTTTGAACTCTTTACCTCGTTCTTTTCTTAATTTTAACATTTTTTCGAATGCTAATAAATATGCATTATAATATTTTGGATACCGTTCAATATCTTTTAACTTTTGTTTAACACTATGCATCGGACATAAAATACAACCAATTCTTGTGTAACCCTCATCATAAAGGCATGGGTATGGTAAATTATATTTATGTATATATTCCCATACCTCATCTTCAGACCAATCAACTATTGGATTGAGGAACATTAAATTCTTTGTCCGTCTTGATTCATGATAAATTGGTCTATCACGCCGTCGTAATGATTCTTGACGTCGCACCCCAACAACTACTGTTCTACCAATGCCATTCATCTCTTTTAATTCATGACAACAATATCTTACAATTCTTGTTGGTGGCATACCTTTTTCTTTAATCAAGCGAAACATGGATTTTTTAGGACGCAACCATTCGATTTCTGGATAGTGTGTCCTGACAAATTGTAAAACTTCAGGTGGTTCAACTGTTGTTATATTAATATGTGTGTCATATTTAACACCTGCACGTTTTACAAGATCATATACCACAATACTATCTTTCCCTCCACTAAATGCAACATAATATCCTTCTTCTGGTTCATACTGTTTAATACGCTCTATTGCAACTAATTCCTTGTCAATTACACCTTCAAATGTTGTTTCACGTAACATAATCAAACACCATTATATATTAGATTGAACAGCATTTAATACACTCCTTATTTGTCAAACCATTCCGCATACGTTCACCAAATACCACAATGCAAGATGGAAATGGTGCTGCCATAGGTTTACGATGAAAAGGATTAGTAAATTTGACTCTACCACTGATAAACCTGATCTCATCGGCAAGCATGATGTATCTGTGCCAATAAGAAGTGTCAGTGCGAGCAGGAATAAGGCAAACAACTGTAGCACCACATAACGCTTCATTGTAAGCCTTCTCTACCCATCGTGATATTTCTTTCCCGTAAGGAGGATTCATAAACACTACATCTTTACTCCAATCTTTGTGAAGTCCATTATCCTCAATCGTGAAGAACTTGTTACACTTTGCATTCTGTGATGTCGCACACGGATCAAGCGTAAATCCAAATTCATCATTGAGTGTATCAAATAATTCACGCGGGGTTTCCCATTCCATATCTTTTGAAGAATAATGCACATCCATCTTACTCATAGTCTACACCACACGTTTTAGTGACAAATTCAAGATGTTCAATCGAATCAACAATCTCAGTATGTTTTTTTAAATCGTAACCATAAATCTCAAGGAATGATGATGTAGAACGGATAATACGTTGTTCACGCTCTGTTTCATGGTAATCAAAGACTGCAATGAGTTTACCATTGGTATCTTTGTAGACACCATTGAAATTATCATTGAGGAGTAAGCGTAAGGTAGAGAAACATACATTGAGAGGAAACTTGTGAAAGTCGGAGTAGTTAAAAAGTAGTTTCATGGTTATTACACCTTAGTAAGATGATAACGGGAAAGTGTTGCACCTGTCTGATTCTTGTATTTGGAAGATGATTTCTCATTATAACCCACTCTACATGTTTCGCCCTCGAAGAATACTAACTGTGCAATCGGCATACCACTGTAAAGGCGAATAGGACGATTATTCACATTGTAGAGTTCAAAGGTAAGTGTTCCACCAAAACCTGCATCAATCCATCCTCCAGTTTGATGTATGGTAAGACCTAATCGTGCAAGAGATGATTTACCTTCACATGCAGCACAAATATTCTTGGGTAAGGAAATAGTCTCCTGTGAAACAGCAAGCATAAACATTCCAGGTTGAATAGTGAACGTTTCTGCCTCTACAACTTCATGCCCATAAATAATTGTATTTCTATCATACGGATCAATCATCTGCCCGTTATTAATGTAATATTTGAATTGATTTGAAAGGTGTAAATCATAGGAATTAGGATTGATACTATCTTCATTGTAAGGAGCAATACCAAGTGTCCCATCCTCAATACGCTGTTTAATCTGATAGTCTACCAGAATCATTCTTTTTCTCTCTTGTTTATGTTGTATTTGTTAAACTGACTGTACGTGTATAATGGACACTGTGTCTGATCACACTCTACTTTACCATCTTCACAATATCCCTGACAATCATAACAATAAGCGTATATTGCTTCTTTTCGTGTAATATGTTCACCCTTAAGGTAACTGATGAGTTTAGACTTACCCCTGTTATGCATACCGTTTTTTTCGATGAGTTTAATGATTGAATCGTTGTCCATTTATGCACCCTTCTTACCAAGAATCTTCATGAGTTTAAAGGCCATATTTGTAAAGGTAATCTCTGCATTGGCACCATACACCATTCTGTAATCTGTTTCAGCGATGATCTCAATGGCAATAATCTTGTCAGAAGCGGAAAGGGAAGTATCATTCCACACTTTTAAGTAAATCTGGAATACAATGCTCCTGAAATCAACTGTGTTACTATTCCAGAGTTTACGCGCTTCTGTAATCTTCCTACTCTGGATTAACGTGTAAAGTTCATCTGCAATATTGATATTCTTTTTAGTGTCTAATTCACCAAGATTCTTGTAAATGTCAAGTGCCTTTACCATTGAACGAATGTCAGGGTAGTTTACATCAATGATTTCATTAAGACTCACATCGTCAATGTCAATGTCCTCTTCCTTACAAATGAATTGTAGACGCGCTAGGATTTCATTACGTGCAGGTTTCCCAAATGATATTACTTTACACCTGGAACGGAGTGGTTCAATGATTTTAGAGATTGTATTACACGTAAGAATGAATCGGCAGCGAGAAGAATACTCCTCCATAATGTTACGGAGAATATTCTGTGCATCGGCGGTTAAACCGTCTGCTTCATCGAGATGCACAATCTTAGGCACATCAGATTTGAATGATACAGTAGAGGCGAATGCTTTAACCTTTTCACGCACCGTATCAATACCTCGCTCATCTGATGCATTGAGATACAGTTTGTCAGCACCAAGTTCTTTTATAATGATTTTGGCAAGCGTAGTCTTACCTGTTCCCGCACTCGATTCAAAAATCAGATTAGGTAGAGAAAACGGATTTTCCCTTACAACTTTGCGTAATCCAGCAATTACAGTGGTATCGTTACCAATGTAATCTTCAAACGTTTGTGGCCTGTATTTCTCCACAAAAAGTTTGTTGGTAATCATTCACATCACCACGTAACTTTGTGCGGAATAAGTAAACCAGAAACATTAATCTCAGTGTTCTTACCTGTAATGTAATCAAACGTAATAGGGTAAAGAACATCATTACCATACTGGTCTTTCGTCTGCTCAGTGACAAAACCCATTGTAATGTCTAATTGTGCCTCTGCAAATGCATCCTCAAGGGCATCGATGGAAATATCCACCGTAAACTCTTTACCATACTTGTTATCAATATCCGCGTGAACTTCAAGTTTAGAACGCTTATCAGTGCTTAATTTAATGTATTCTCCCTCTTCTGGAATGGTAAAGCATACAACAGTCTCACCAAGATTCTTTGCAACCTTGATAAATTTCTTTATATCATCTGCATCAAACGCAATGACAATGTTACGCGGTGGAATAATCGCTTTAATGTCCTCGATACTCTTACCCGGAATACTCCGTGACGCATACTCATAATCAATCTGTGGAACATTAACCGTCAATTTATCGTCAGCAAGAACAATCAAATCGTCAGTTGTAACCACACCAACAAACTCTTCATCGAAGTTAGCGAGATACCGCTTCTTGAAATCGAGTTCATTGATACACATCTCTACAGACTCATTAACATCATACTCAACCTGTTTACCATTTGCAATAAATGCGGTAATCATCACTCGCTTCTCGGTGTTGGTTACATGTGCAATGATATTTTCATTGGGCTTACGAGTAATAACCATATCACCGTTCATCGCGATTCCAAGCACATTGATAAAATTCTTCAGAGTAGTAACATTAATACGCATTAAACTCACTCCTTCTTATTAATCAAATTATACAGAGTTGTCCCAGTAACATCATACTTACCTGGAGGATACTTCTTCTCTTTCTTACTCGATTCAATGATTGCAAAGTAATGAGCGTCATCTTTGACCATTTCACGCACAGTATGAATCTGCACCTGCGTTTCTTTCATTACCTTGCTCGCCCACTTTGGAACCTCTTTAGACTCAATAACCTGACCCATACGGACAAGTGTAGTGTCAGTCTTAGGATACATGATGTAGATTACACCACAACGTGCAGATGCAACACATTTATCATGTAGGTTATCAATTAGCATATTACGAATCTTCCAAAGATTCTGATTTACTACACCTTGAAATTTGTCAATCTTAAGTTCTAAACGTCCTGCATTCTCGCAAATCTCTGTATACTGCTCAATTCCATCCACTACAATCCAATCAGTTTCATTCTTCTCTTTGATTGCATTGAGCAGAAATGTATTCCAATCACAGACAATCTTTGATGTGCGTAACATATCCTCTGCCGTTGAACGATCATACGGACGGAGAGAATCAAGCACCTGAATATTCAAATTCTTCTCTTTGATGTAATCAAGTTCTATTGGTAAGACACTATTCGTATCAAACGAAAGAACCTTTACACTGGAACCAGGTGCGATTAATCCGTAGACAGTAGTTGTCTTACCAGTGTTTTTGTCACCATATACACCAATAATATCCTTACTCTGTGGTGGAAGAATTGCATCATCATAGGAAAATGATGCAGTAGGATCTTCCTTCTGTTGGATTTCCTCTACCGCTTTATTCAGCGTTTTCTTACCAAGTGCCATTATTTTTACCTTTTGTTATAATGACCAATAGACATAGGAAGCGATGCAACAAACAGACCAAGCACAATACCACAAATGGTTTGCCAAAGTCCCGTAATACCAATCATACCTAGCAACACATACGCAACGTAGCAAAATGCAGCATACCAAATGAAAAGAAATGCAATGCACACTACAATAATTACAATCCAACCAATTATCTTTAATCCTTCAATATAATTCATGTAGGTTCACCTAAAAAGATTAGAGGAAATCATCATCCTCAACAAATGCATCAGTAGTCTCTACATCCTCTGCAATCTCATACAAATCTTCAGGACGCGAGAACTTGGGATCAGTGACGAAACCAAGCAGATTACCACTTGCTTCACCCCTCTTATTGAAGTAGGGTTTGAAACATACAATGCCTACTGCCTGCTCACAGAGTCCCGTAACAACACCAGGAGAACATGATAATGAAACATTACCCTCGAAATCCTCATCGAGTGGTGTAACCTCTACAAAGGCATACTCATCAAACAGACTAATCTTAGAGATAATGGCTTCAGCAAGCAGGAACTTCTTATCCGAATACTCACCATTGATTACTTTTGCCTCAATGTCATACACATCTTCAAAGGCAGCACAGTTATCTCCAAACGAGTCCTCTACGAGTGTAACAAATTCATCGTAATCAAAGTCATCGTCAAGATCTACAAGTTTAGATGTGTTAATTCCAGTAGAAATGTTTACAACATCTTTGTTCTCATCCTTACACGTTCCCCTAAACATGTAGATCTTGCCAAATTCAGGAACAAAATTTGCAGGATCTTTCACATAGACAACACCGGGTTTTACCTCACCGGAATTAGGCATTTCAAAGAATCCATATGCCCTGTTCTCCATCTGAACCTTCGGAATCTTCTTTCCAATAAGGAACGCCTGGAATGTCGTGGTATTCTTCTTAGTGTAGAGTAGATTACCGTCTACATCAATCAGACCGTCAGCGATAGCATTTTCCTTCCACTCATCGCCAAACATCTTCTTGTAGATTGCAATCTCATTATTTGCATCAGCGTTTGCCTTCTTTACCGAATCATACGGCTTGGTGTAACCAAAGAAGAAACCTTTGAACGGTAACATGTTAGAACGCAATGCAGCGTTGTAAGAACCAACAATCGATTTGATGGTAACAATACTTGCCTTAGACTCCGTGATACCGTCCCGCTTCATATATTCAGCAAAACGCTTCTTATACTCAGCCATGATAACATCAGGACGCTCACCGACCTTTTCTGCAATCTCATTGATTCTTGCTACAATGCTCTCGTCCACATCAGTAGACTTATCTTTCTTACTTTTCAATGCCAATCTAAGCACCAATATGTTATTGGTAAGTTCCACTATAAAAAAGATTTGATTTAAGATAGCATGTAAACAGTAGTACCTTCATCCTTATTCTTCAATACACGCATCTTTCCACTTTCTATAAGTAATGCGAGTAGTTTTTCAGAAGAACTCTCACCGGCCCCAAAACTCTTGAAGAACACTTTTTGCCATTCTTCCTTAGTGTAGCGCATACCAATGAATTCCCTACGCAAGCGCATAACGAGCCTATTTAACTTTTCGTTGCGTCCTGTGTTGTTTGAAATAATATAGAACGCTACAGAGCGCATAGCAGGGAATAACAAACGTGCCGCATTGTGCGCGTCCTCTTTGTCGATATAATTACGATAGTTCATCAAGCCGAATAATGCAGCCACTTTGATGAAGTTAATTGATACACGCGACACCATTGATTCCCATGCCTCAATTTGCTCAGGATTCAACCCTGGAACAATGTTACGTAACTCGTTTATGTATTCGTTGATAATCTCATCAACACCCGCGCGCATATAGATTGTTTCAGTATCCTTATGCATGTTCTGTAGGTTCTCTACCTCTTCCTTCAGTTTCTTACGTAATATATTTTGCAGATTCTCCTTATCCTTACGCTGTTTCTCTGCTTCGGATATATCATCCACAAAAGAAGGTATGGCACTTACAATATACTCTGAAGTCTTTGTGCGCTTGATAGGATCTTCTGGCTGCACGTAGACAATCATGCGTGGGAACAATCCTTTCTTGAAGAGATGAGTATAAGTATCCAAATGATAACTCGTAATCACCAAAGAACATGTAGGGTTTGAATGAATACGGTTATCAGTAGAAGTAATCATGTTACCTTTAGAACCAATGCGATTCATAGTTTTGTCAAGTAGGGCCTGAATGTGAATCTTCTTATGATCAAGGACTGCTTCACCTTCATCAAAAACCACGTAATCATATGATGCTAATATTCCTGGTTCAACCGGGTCAACCCATCCTCTATCTTTCTTACTGAACGCATTGATACGCATGTTATTAGAAACAATCTTTTTGTTGATTTCTCCAATTAACTTGTTTATTTTAAATACCCCTACAGAATAATAAGACTTATCCGCTATATCTGCAAATTCAGCAAGTATATCATTAAATTCACTCTTTGCCATACCGGACGGCATAATCACACAAGCATGTAAACGTAAATCATCCTTTACACCGCGTTCAACACGCACATGATTAAAGAGTTGAGATAATGCTACAAATCCATAAATGTCACAAACATCAGCATTGAGCACAACGCGCGTATTCCAATACTTACGCCACAGATCAAGAAAGTTATATCCATCTCTATCACAGGTTAAATCTTTGACAAGAATATCATTCTTACGCTGTAAATACCTCATCTGATATAAACGCTGTTCTCGCGTATACTCTTCAAACCCAAAAATTTCAAAGTATTCTTCGCCGTAAACATCAATGCACAATTCATTGATCCGCTGTAATAACTCTTCATCATTGAGGTATCCAACTTCATCCTCTAATGTCATTTCTTTATCCATATAAAATTCCTCTTACGTAAGAATAATCTTCAAATAGTAAATCATCGGGCAAATCCCACTGTTGCCTAAACGTATTCATCTTCTGTAACTCTTTATTAATAACAGTGGGTGTAACGGTGCTACTAGTGTAAGGGCGCATGTTCTCATCATACAGGGTAGAGAAGTTACGATTATCGAACATCATGCCTGTATTCCTTACTGTGTTGCCCTGGAGGGCAATTAAACGCGATCTGCATCTGTAATGTAAAGGTGGACGGTAATATTGTGCCTCACTTGCAGAAAAAATAGAACCATTCAACATGCGACATATATCTGATGTCCTATTGTCTATTACCGCTCGGAATTGAAAATAATTTGTTCCAGTTTCAATGTAGGACTGAATCACTGCATAATTATAAATATCATTCACAAGTGTCCTTGCAACAATTCCTGTGCGATGAGCAAAAGAATCATTGTAAATATTTAACAATCGCTGTTGAACCTGATGCACATTCATTTTTGCAATTTCATCTACCGAGTAAGTGGCATAGAATCTGTTAAAAACATCGCGCATAATGTTCTTACCACTTGACCAAAATAACACAGCAATGAGATATTCTATCAAAGCAACGTCACGATACTCTTCTTCTATATCTTCTGCTGCATACACATGGTAATCACTCTGTTCTGCTTCCATAATACCAAGTGCAAGGACATCATACACATGATTCGAGATTTTGATACGTGATACAGGGCGATTCAACTCAATAATCAATGCACGTTCAAGTGAATCGTTGATATTAAACTTGGTTGAAATATTTGTAATAGAACGAGTAAAAAAAGTATTCAAAGTTCTACTCATACGGGTTTCTAACTGTAATACTTTTCTTTCGTTATAGTAACTTAAAACCATATTTCTAATCCTTGTTTACTCTCTTGATTTATAGTGGGTTTATGATTCTTGATCCTTTCAAGAATAATATCATAATACCCTTTATCTATTTCAAATCCAATAAAATTTCTATTCGTGTTCATGCAAGCGATTGCAGTAGTGCCACTTCCCATACAGTTATCTAAAACAATATCACCTTCGTTTGTGTAAGTTTTAATAAGGTATTCAAACAATTTAACAGGTTTTTGTGTTGGATGCATTTTTGTTTTTTCTCTTTGAATTTTAATTATACTGATAGGAAATCGCTTATCGGTTTTTTCTATTTTTCTTTTACCACTTGTAATATTATTATGTGAATTAATATTATTAATACTACCAGAATATTTAATTAATAAACCTTGTCGCATTTGTGGATTATAAGTGGGTTGTTTTTTATAAAAAACACAAATATTTTCATGTATCTTACCAATTTGCTTTCTTATATGAACAAAATTAGTAATTTGTTCTTTTTCCCAAATAATTTCATATCTAAAATTATCTATATTACTCAAAATTAATTTACTTGTAAATGGTTGACTGCCAGTTAAAACAATAGCACCATTATCCTTTATAATACGATTATATTGTTTCCATAATGGTTCAAAAGGAATAATTGTATCCCACTTACATTTTGTAGTCCCGTAAGGTAGATCACAAAGAATCATATCAATTGACTTATCTTCAATCCGATTCATTCCTTCCAAACAATCCTCATTATAAACAACATTCAACTCCATATGTATCACTATTTTATTTCCTGTAACAACTTTAAAAAGGTTGTTATATGTTATTCTTCACTGGGATATTTCATTCCATTATCAGTAGGTTTTCTACCCTTTCTTCCACGCTTCAAAAGTTTAATAGTATTATCTCCATTGTCACGCTCATCTTTCTCAATCATTTCCTTCGGGAAACCTAACGATACACGCAGTTCAGGTTTGTTGATCACAGACATCGTGTAAGCATCAAGTAAATCTCCAGGCTGCACAGCAGGTTTCGAGAGTTCTTCAAAGACTACTCTGATGTCATCGGGGTTCTTGCCCATTGCAATAGCACGCTGTTTGATGATACCACCATCATCATTCAGGATACTCATGATCTTCTTCTGCAACCCTTCGAGCACCACCAACCTATCTGCCTCAGACACATATCCTGCTGCATACGTGGTTCCTTCCGCTCTACCCATTGTAAGAGGTGCCTGGAGTAATCCTACCTGAATATCAGTTTCAAGACTTTCCTTAAATCCTGTGACGTTGATGTTACTTCCACCAGAATCTAACTGCTTGATGTCAAATCCTGCACCAATAATATCCTGGTTCTCTTCGATATACTGATGCTCATCACTTAATTCCTGCATGATTTCCTGTGCCTCTACCATTGAAATATCACCGGAAGCAAGCATATCACCAAGAATACGGTAATCAATGAAGTAACGTCCAATTCCATACTTCTTAATGTATTTCGTGTAACCTTCAACGAGATCAAGATATTTATAGATAAGATCCTCAATAGGAGTAATCAGAGAAGTGCCGTAGATACCATACGTTTCTCTACCAAGAATATCTCTGAACGTGTAATCATTTGCACAGAATGAACCATACATAACCTGATCAGGACGATAAGAACCTGCTTCTAAATCATTAAGGTTGCCCCTTTCATTGACATAAAAACGATTAATTGGAGGGGTGAGAATAAAAGTAACATCTGTACTACCCTTTGTTACACCACGTGGAACAATGGTAGTTTGCGACATGAGTAGGGGTTCAAATCCCATTTTATCAGGATTCTTAACATTGTTATAGAGTCCTACGTAAGTCCCATCCCTACACAATAATCGTGCAAGAGTCTGTGTTTTCTCCTCGAAATTAATTCTATCTGACCACTTTTCAAAGTTCTTTACAAGCGATGATTTTCCCTCAAATCTAATACCCTTTACAAGCGTAAGAGCAAGTTTCTGAAGCGGAATGAACACATGAGGACTTGTAAGCGAAAGTTGCCGATACAGATTGAATTTGTTGGTTGTATCGAAATTTCTGTAAGCACCCGCTTTGTATATTGTATCCTTACGCTCTATTCCAGTAGAGGCAAAAACCTTTACAATTTTAGATTTCTTTCGTTCTAAATCTATTGCTGCATTTGTTGTATCAGTCATATTATTATCTCCTATTTATACCAATCATGAATTTACGTTTACCGCGCTTTCCTTTCTCCTTAAACACCGCACTCTTGTTAATCGTCATTCTTACAAGTCCTTCGAGTGCATCAGGAGCATCATCGTGTTTGTGAACCGGGTATCGCACTAATTGATTAATCAGTTCAGGATACGCTTCAGTCCAATCATCACGAAACAGGACTTTGCCTGATGTAACAAACGGTTCAACAGATTCAATACGAATCCGTTTCTTCTTCTGATTCTTAATTTCTTTAATTTTCATGCGCTTACGCATGTCTTTGATTTTATCATTGCGTTCTTTAAGGAATTGAGAAATAAGACTCTGGAAACCGTTTGTTTCGATTCCAAGTTCTTCACAATTATAAAAGTTGTAATAATACACCATCTTCTCAATAGAAACATTTGGCGGTGATGTATTACTTAACCAACAATCACGCACGTAAAGAACATGGTCTTTGATTGCACCTACTATAATAACGCAAAAATCATTTTCGTTACCAAGTGCCGGATCAACATAGATAACATGCCTACAATCCTTGAAGTAAGGATTCTGTGCACGTTCTTGAGGCATTTTCTTTTCAGTGTAATATTGCAAGTTCTCCAGTTTGAATAACTGTGTCTCAGAGGGTAGCGGTTGGTTTAAATACTGACTTGAAAACTCTACTGCACCTTTCTCAATGCGTAGTGCCTGAATCTTTTGCTCGTTATAAATTGAAGGATACTTTGGATTACCATCTTTATCTACAATGGAATCAATTTCAATATCATAACGCATAAAATCAGGCAATTTTGGATTCTGCTCAATGATTTCGCCGTATAATTCTGCGTCGGACCATCTGGTACCTATTACCATTAAAAGACCATCAGGCTCCAAAATGGAGATTAAATCTTTATACCAACGCTTCTTCTGCTCACGAATAGCAGCAGACTCACGATCTGCGTTATTACAATTTCCTAAAAATACAGTTTTATTATTTCTCCTTACAAATAAAATATGATTAGGAACTTCAACACAATATACTTTACCATCGTAATCTGTTTTATACCAATGACATTTTCTTACTTCAGTTTCATTTGTCCCTGGTGATAATTCATGAACCAAATAACATCTATGTCTAAATTTTTTACTTTTTGAAAAAGGATTTAAACGCATTCTACTACTAAGTGATGCACATCTTCCTATTTTCAAAACTAACTCTTGTAAGTCATTTGCTAAATAAGGTGAAGATGTATAATATTCACGATACCCATATTTCAAATATCCATCACCAAGAAAATAACCATTTAAAAAAATATCTATTTGTCTTGGTGATAGGTCTTTAATAAATTGTGGAACTTTTTTATTAAAGGATTTTGTTCCAAATTGAGCAAGGTATGTTGCTAATTGCGTTGAATGAATTGTGTAATAATTTCTATTACCATCCTGATGTGTATAAACTTTATACTCAAAGGGTAATCTTTTAAATAAATCTTCTATAATTTTACATTGTTCTTGATTGACTGTAGGTGATTGACAAATGCTTACACTATTATAATTTTTTCCACCTCTTGAACTTATATGGCCTTCTGAAATATACCAACCAAGAAATGCAAGAAAATCATCCATCTTAATTTTTACTTCATCTCTTTTAGCACCATTACCTAAAACCATTTTTGGTAATACAAATGTATCTATTTCTTTACCTTTCCAAACACCACTTTTTTGAAAATAGCCATTTAATCCATAAATTTCTTCTGCTGATTCTAACTTATAATCATGTATTGGTGCTGCTCTTCTAAACCAATAATTATGATCAGGTGTTGTAAGAATATCAAGAAACTTTTGTTTAACCCCAATCATTTCACCTTTGTAATCTTTCTCAATGTAACGTATTGGTTTTTGATATTCAATTTCATTAGTTTTAGGATTTAATGTAGCGACAAGATCAATACCCTTCTCTAAATCCTTAAACAACTTCCAGCCGTTATCTGTAAGAATCTCCGTTTTATCATCATAACATACATCATCACATATGATAATATCATAATGTTCTGACGTTAAAGCAGCAAGAGCACCACGCGCCTTAAGGTTTGGTTCTTTCTTTATAATACGTGGATTTAAAATAATTTCTTGCTGATTCTCTCTTGTAATGGGATTATCATTTCCAAAGTCAGCAAAGAACTGTTTAATATTTTCATTCTTTGTTAACTGTTCCTTGATTTCAGAAAGAATCTGCTCTGCTAAGTCATTGGTAGCAGATGTAATGAGAATACGTAAGGTGAACTTTCCATCGTGTTTTACGTAATCATCAAGTAATCTATCAATTACAAAAGAAACATCATAGATAGTAGTCTTATAAGTTCCACGCGGTTTCAAGCGCATGATACGTTTGTGAGTCTTGATTGCTTCTTCAAGGTTATCGCACCACTCTTTATGAACATCCTCAGTTATTTTCTCGTAACCAAGCATGTATTTTGCAATATTGAAAAGAGTGAGGCGTTTACCATGATAAACAATATTCGACATTATTCATCTGGAATATACTGCACCCAGGCAGGAACAATGTGTTCAACCTTATCAACAATCTCACCGTCAAGACGCGCTTTCAGCAAAAGGAGTTCACGCTTTTCACGTAAGAGTTTTGCATGAGTAGGTGTGTTTTCCTTACCCTCTGTAATCATCCTACGTTCAAGTAAATTGATCTTAGCAAGTTCCTCAGTAATAACATCAACATTCTCAGAATCCTTAATCTTCTGAATCTCACTATCTAAATCAGTTTCAGCAGATTCATCATATTCAAAAAAGATATGTTCACGATGTAATTTAAGATCCGCAACATCAACAAATATACCATCTGCTTCAAGTTTACTCTTCAGTTCATTGATGGGAATACTTGCCGTAAAAAGAATCGGGTCAACTACTGTACTTAAATCTGGATTCTGACAAAACACACAACCCTTTACATTTTTATTGGAAACAATTTTGTCTCCAACTTTTACACCCTGTTTCATGTAAGATACCTCGAAAAATAGTTAATAATAAATAGATAGTATAATATCTAAAAATACTACTATTTAAATGTTTCGTATAAAAGTGGGAAAAAGTTAAGAGAAGTGTAAGAATAATAAGAAAAAGTTAATAATTTAAATAAAAATTACCATATTCATCAAAACTCTTTTCTTCAATACTAATATCTTCGGATAATTTTACAAACTTTTCTCCATCAAACTCATAATTCCTATCATCAATAGAAATAATTGCACCAACATTATTAGAACAATTATAACCAGTTGAATCTTCATATATCTCAATAACCTTTGCAATAATATTTAACATCTCTTGCTCGTTCATTACTCATCACCTAATGATAAATTAAACAAACATCTTCACCAAAATTATCAGGATCACATACTTCTAAACAATCAGCAGACCAAAACCATGTATCACTTACTCCAAAATAAACAGGTAGGTTAGGATTAAGTTCTTTTAACTTTTCAATTAATTCACCTACATTCATCTTTTACACCTCTGACTCATGCCCACATGCATAACATCTGTAGCCAACAATCAATATTTCAGTAGCGGTAGTTGAACCCCAGGGATGTGACTCATAGATTAACTTGTAGTCCTCATATTCGAGTTTTGCACCACAATCACTACAGTAGTCCATGTAGATACTGGTAGTGTAAACATCACCATTTTCTTTTAGATAGTGATTACCACATTTCAGTTGTTTACTACCCGCTACAACTGGAACACCATTCTCTTTTATTTCCTTACGTAGTTCTGCTATAGACTGCCCACAGCACTCACAAAATAATGGTTCATACATTACTCATCCCTCACACAAAACGTATGCAATGTCTCATCCTGCCAAATCTTCTTCAAGTAGCAACTATTACAGATCCTATCCTTCTCATCTGCACATGAAAAAGGAATATTTGCATCCTCTTCTGTGGTTTCATATGACCCACCACATACTTTACATGTAGTGATAGCCATGTTTAATCCCTTACTGTGTATCCAAATGGAACCTTACCATCAATGATAGACTGCCAACGTGCCTTTACTGATTCATCGGCATATGTTATCTCACAAAGATTTTCTCTTGCTTGTTTTCGTATCCAATCCCATGTTCTCTTGTCAATAGTAGTAAACTTATAATCAAACATTGGATAAAGCATTTCTTCATATTTAATAAGACATAATGGTTTATTCTTGCAACCACATCCCCAATTCTGTATATACTCCCACATGACTGCACTTGATTGAAATCCAGTAATACCATGATACTTTGACATTACCCAAGATGCAGCGAGAGCAGCAGCATTTGTAGCATAAATTACAGTATCATAATTATGTGAATACTCATTCAGCATTTTGATAAATGCAGGTAGTGTTTCTACCGTCTGCTTTTCTGCCTCGCTATACCATGCATCTCGTAGTGCAAACAACTCTTCATTACTCATATCCTTTGACATGGATATAGTGTAGGAGATTATAGTATATAATTATTTTGAAAATGAATTGTTATGTAAGTAACGTGTAAGGACAGTATCATAATATATTATAATATTATTATTACTCTTGTCTTACCTGAAGATCCATATTAGTAAGAATCATGTAATGAATATGTATACTACTTTCTTACCCTATTCTTACAGGTGTAAGATGGTCATTACATGACATGCAATTTCATAAGTACTGTACAAGTACTATGTACAATAGATTTGCAAATCTATTATCAGTAAGAATTATCATTACACTTGTCCTACAAGAATCTCATTACAAGTAGGATTTCATAAGTACTGTACAAGTACTGTACAAATCTTTTTGCAAACCGATTTGCAAATAGGTATAGGGTAAGAATCATGTAATGATGTGTATTACGCTAGTCTTACATGAAATGGAATTTCATAAGTACTGTACAAGTACTATGTACATTACTATATGTACATTATATATTTCTTACATGTAATGATTATCAAAATATAATAGCGTGTAATAACATCATTACACTATCATTACACTTGTCCTACAAGAAATTCAATACCACGAAACATTGGCATTGTTAGACAAAACTGAAAAAAGTGTGAATATAGTCAATATTCGCAGATTTTGAAAAAAAATCGATACCACTGGCTATAATATATATAATATTCCTTTGCTATTTTATTTATTAGTAACTAATAGTATATAAAGGTTTCTATTCTATCCTAAGAGTAACTTGCACTTAGAAAGGAAATGAAAATGTACGAAAAAATAACATGTGACATGCACACTACAATCAAATTTTTACCTTACTTCTTTATAAAGAAACATGCCAAGTTTAGACCTATCTTTTTACGGACGATGTTTTATACCTCTGTGAAAGTTAGGGTGAAAATAATGCAGTTTTACTCAAAGATTTAAAGAGATTCAAAAAGTGTTATAAGTAGAGATGTTTATTCTGATTCTTGTAGACATTCACAATCTTGTGTCCATTGTCACTTTGCGAGTCTACATTAATCAAGTGTAGAAGATCCTCATAACTTACATAGAGTTTCTTACCGTTCATGTTAAGTTCAACAAATTCTTCACCATTGATATACTTCTTTGTCGCTTCGCCTACTTTTCTAAAGTCAGCCAACGTAATCAACCTCTGAATAAGAGGTTAGGTAAAAGGGTATAAAAAAGTTATTGATTTGGTATTTCGACAACGCGAGCATTCTTGTTACGCAAATCGATGTATTTCTGATGGTCAAAGTTCTTTTGCTCGCTCATACGCTTGTTTCCAAAGGCGAGCATGATGTAGATCAGGATGTCGTCGCCCTCAAGATTCTTGGGAATGGAGTAGGTAGCGCGCACTCCATTCGAGTATTCTACAGTTACATCCTTTGTCTTACGCACTTCTAATCTTGGGGCCATTCACTTCACCCTCACGCGAGTAATCAGGGTTTCCTTTACACCCTCATATGTTTCATGTCCCTTGACTTTACCACGCAGGTTGTAACGCTTTCCTGGTTCAAGTTTCTGCTGCGTTGCATACCACTTGAAGATGTTGCCCTGTTCGTCAGTCATTATGTAGAGGTAGGTTTCTCCATACTGATTAGGGATCACTTCCATGCTTTTGACATCAGCGGTTAGTGACAACATATTTCCTACCTGACCCTGCCATTCGGAAGGTTTCATTTTCTTATTCTCAAGTGCGCTTGTGTTCTGCACCTCGATTTCTTTTTGGGGTTTTGCTACAACTTCAACAGATTCATCGCGCATGTTGCAGATGGTGTTGAATGCGCTTGAGTCCAGTAATTGAATGATATCAGGCTCAATCGCCTTGATAATCGCTTCGATTTCAACCATGCGCATAGGTTCATTACTCATTCCATTATTCACTGGCAGTTCAATCTCTCTTACGACACGCATTTCGGATGGTTCTGCCGCAAAGATTGATGCAAGTTCATTCATTCGCTGAAAGCCTTGTTCAAAGACCTTCAAATTGTTCTTCGGAATTAGGTATGTTTTGGTTGGCATGAGCGTGTATATACCACGAAAGTATAAATAGTTTTTGCAGTTCAAAAAAACTTTATAACTCTACAAACAAAACAAGTAAGTATGACAATTTTGAGCATGAAACATCGTAAGGTGATTGAAGATGAACCCACACTTGACCAGGAAACGGTTGATGCACTCAAAGCGTGGGTTAACGAGCATAAAGGGCCTGAAATGGTAAGGATGTTGGATGATCTAGGTTGGTTTGAATTTATGCGTCCATCGCCCTACATATTCTTTGGTATCTATCATAGGGATCTTAATCCAAGCACGATTGCATTAATGCTTAGGCATATCTTCTTATATAATCCCAAAGTTTTATTTTACATAGCGCGGCGTGACATCACTTTCAAGCGTAAGGCAATCGCTAAGACTGACTTTATAGAAGTCATTATGGAAGAGTGTCGCGTGTGGAAATACATTTCAGGGGAGTTAATTGATATTTTGATCGGTAGTGAGTTTGATATTATTATTGCAGATAGGGGCATTCAACTACTCCGTCCACGCTGGATGAGTAAGGAAGAGAAAGTAGAATTTAATGCTCGCCTTGTGCAGTTACGAAAAGAACTTTACGGAAACGCTTACGCAAGCACCAGGGACGATGAAGATTTTGCTGATGACTCGATTAAGAATAGAGAAGTGCATGAAGTGTTTGCACTCTTTGAAGATGAGATTGAAGAGTTAAAGAAGAATCCGAAAAAAACTTTGGATTAATACTCTTACCTTTTTTAAAAAAATTTTAAAAAAACTTTAAAAAAACTTTGACTTTCTGAAGCGTTATTTAGGAAAAAAAGAAAAGGCAAGGTGGCCTTTTATGCGTATTTTTAACTGTAATGTTGTTATATTGTATTGGAATTACACGTAAAGACGCCAACCAAAACGTGTAATAGATCCCGAACCATGAGGAAGTGAGGCACAGCCGAATGTGGGCATACATGAGATGCAACGTAATTTCCATTCAGATTTTGTGTAATCACCTCGTAGAAATTAGTAACATCACGGATGAACGTGAAGGAGATTTCTTTGTAAGAAATTACATGGTAAGTCATGTGATCGTTGTTCTCCGTGGTGTTCTATATCTTATGTTGTCGCGTAAATATTTATACTTTTTGGTTTCACTACTTTCCTTACACTGGATAAAAGAGGAAACAACTTGTAAGGAAATGGGTGTATGTTATGTGTGTTGGTGTGTGTGACTATTTTCTTACGTGATACTTCTTACCCCGAGCATCGTGTAAGAAACAGTAGCGGAAACCTATGTGACATACCACGCCACAATCAAAAAATCATATCAAACTCATGCGGTTTTTGATGGTTTTAGAGGGGTAACTTACAAAAAAGGTATAAACATACCACCGTGAAAGTTGGGGTGAAAATAATGCTGTTTTACTCAAAGGAAATCGCTTCTTTTTTCTAAACCCACAGAACTTGATTTGAATTTTGAAAACTCACCGAATACCCCGGAAAGTGCCAAACTCGGGGCAACCCTAACCCCTTTCCTCTTTCCAGGATGTCCAGGTGTGTCAACTATTGTATATCTTTGTTCATCGATGCACTTTTTTCGACATTAATGTATACATTTGAACATTGATATCCAGGGACGAACATTGATGATAGTTTGTGGTATTTTCGCTCATATGAGTAATAAATCGGAAAGTGCTTTTCCATCTCAATAATGGGATGGGTGCTCATGACCATTACGGCACAATTATCATGATTATACATTTTTGAAAAATGGGTATCCACTTGGAGAATATAGGTAAGTGTATGGCTATGCTGATCTACTATGTCGTCCGATGTGGCATTGTAGTATCCCGGCATCCCGGTATCCCTACTAGATACCTGATAGAGCACTGACATATCAGTATAGGATAATGCGAGTATCGCGCGATCAGAAACAGAGAGCGTTCTAACCGTTTTTGGTGTATCAATCTCTTTGATTTGTGCTTCTTTTTCTAATCTCCTCAAATTGAGCATATTTGGATAGTGAATATACCTCCGTATCGTGCGTATAATCAACGATCTTGTATCGGTTAAGGGTAAAGTATCACCTGTAAAATTGATGCGCTTAAATCGCTTACAAAACGGTGATACTTTCATTACATACTATATTGGTTCTGTGCGTATATATAGATAGTAGAGTATCTATATGAGGAAAGGAAAGGTATTAAATAGTTGGATAGTTATATGAGATTGAAACGTCTAATTTGGGTTTCGTTTGATGATTTGGCGTTATGTGTGTCGTTTTTCCGTTTTGCTTATGACATTTCGATAGGTATTTATACTCTTGAGATAATCTCTTAGTATCCCGTGGATACCCTAGTATGTGGATAGGGTACGACGTAGGCAAAACCGGAGCGAAAAGCATTCCAGTCTTTTACCTGTAACCGACATGTCATTACATGGGTCGCACAAGGTTTCAAACAAGAGGAAATGCTGAGTAGTGCATGTAATACTCTAATGCATATGCAAGCGGTATTGCCGGTATACAAATAGTGTGCTCCACCGTTTTAGACGTCGGATCAAATCCAGTGGAGCATATGCCCCAAATGGGGTAAAGGAAGTGATTTTATGGGTGATTTAGGTTATTGTGCGGTATGCTATGACTGTGGAAAAGAATTTTTGTGTGGTGAACATATTCTTTCGTATCCTCCAAAAGAGAGAGTATGTTTTGAATGTGCTCATAAGAGACTAAAATACACCATAGATGAATCAGAACCATACAATGATGATTTAGAGCCTTGTTTACCCTACTATGATTCTTTCTAATCCCTCCATTTTAGATGTAGTGTTCAATCACAGTGGGATTTTTACCTATCAGGTAAAACTGATAGGAGGAAGTGAAAAAATGGAGATATACGAAAGGAAAAAAACAACTCGTTTTGCGGTCGAACAACTGGAAAAACTCTTTGTATCGCTCAATGAGCGATTAGAGGAGGATATAGCCAATTTTGACGGTGAGAAGGAATTTTTTGCCATAGTGGAACATGATAATGGGTATATGCCTGGTGATTATAACAGAAATGTCTGGAAAACAGATAGAACGAAAATTGGATACCGAAATGGTGAGTTATGTTTGATTTGCCACAATTCTAGTTTTGACGAGGAATACCGAGATTACTTTAAAGTTAGTGCTGATGAGTTTTGGAGAATTAAGAAAATTAACTTCAGCGAAATGTTTAACGCTCTCAAAGAGGTAGTTGAAGCATATAATGAGAAGTCGAAAGAGAAAGATAAGCAGATAGAACATTTTTTGGAAATTGCAAAACAATTTTAACCCTTTTTCGCATTTTGGCGTTTGGTTCAATCCAGAAAAGGGAATGCCTAGCAAAATGCTAGGTTATGAGGTAAAAGTATGCAAGTATTTATTGAAGGGTGCAAAACCGCTAAAGAAGCGAGAGAAAAAGCATCATGGGCTTCAAAAGTTGTAAAGGTTGAAGGTGGATATATTGCGTTTGAGTTTATGACTGATTACACCACATGGAAAAATCAAAAATAAACCCTTTTTACTCGCAGGTAATGAGATTCGATTCTCAAAAGGGTTTCCCGAAAGGGAAAGGAAAGTGAGAGAATGATCATTGAAAGTGACGCAAAACATTTTTCGACACGTTATGTTGTTGGAAAGTATCGCATTTCGAGCATTCATTTTTTCGATACAAACGGTATTGTATGTGAGACTGATTGGGGATATCTTGAGAACAATGAAAATTATATTCATCAGAGAATACCCAGTTTTGAGATTAAGAATCAAGACACTATTAAACTGAAGAGAAAACTTGATTTTAACACAAAAGAGGCATTTCTTTTTGAATCAAAAAGGGATTGGGATAATGCACTTACAACAAAACTGTATATCCCGTTTATCAAAGAGGATTGGGACATTGAAGAAGTATGGGAAATTGATATTGGTAATCCATCATTTGAAAATCTATGGAGAAAATTTCACCATAAAGAAAGTAATGCACTCATTAAGGTTAAAATTTCACAGAGAGATACAAAAGAAAAATCATATATTGATAATCTCACTGAAATAATGAGATTAACTCATTATGACAAAGAAAATATGAGATTATCACAAAATGATATGGTAAACAACAAAGAACAGATTTTAGAACTAATGAAAGAGATTCTTAAATCCTCTTAACTTTTTCAGAAGTTAATCAAGGTTCATTACCTTAAGAGGATTTCCCGAAAGGGAGTGAGGAAGTGATAAAATGCTTCACGTATTGAAAAACGGCACAAAAAACATTGAACGGTTTTTAGAGAAATGTACTGTGAGAATACTCTGTAATCAATGTCATGGTGCTGGCTGTGCTCAGTGCTCAGGATATGGGTATACTAGAGAGATTATAGATCGGAAAAGAGTTTATGAGGTATAAAGTATGCAAAAATCAACCTTTAAGGTAGGAAGTATCATTAATGGTGCTTTAGGTATTTACATTCCTTATAATGTAGTCAATTTTGCTATACAAATGGGTTTTAATCCCTCTATTGAATGGAAACAATGTGTAAAAGAAGCAAAAGAAAAGGGAGAAGATGAAGAGGATTATTTGACACATAATTATGAATGGATTTATGAAGAGATGGAAAACGCCGAAAATTGGTTAAACGCTGAAATAGCAGACAATGAACATTATTTTGGAACTGTGCTTGATGGAACAGATTGGGGCTATTGGAAAGTTGAAGAAGATTGGTTATCTATTTGAGGAGATGGAAGAATGAAAGAGTATCTAAAAGAAATGAAAGAAAAAGGAAAGTATGATTATTATGCATGGCCTGGAGGATACCCATTATTTTATATTACAAAAGATTATGGTATTTTGTGTCCAAAATGTTGTAATGAAAATAAAGAATTGTTAAATGATGAATATGATCCGCAATGGTTTGTTATCGATTATGAAGTTAACTGGGAAGATGATAAAATGTATTGTGATCATTGTAATGAAAAAATAGAAAGTGCATATAGTGAGGATGAATAAACCCTTTTTACTTTAGGTAATGTGGTTCAATCCAGAAAGGGGAATGTCCCATTAAGGGATTAGGAAGTGATTTTATGCAAAAATGGAGCAGATCAGAGAATTATATAGGAGAAACGTATTATGACTACTATGTTTTGCTCTCTCGTAATAGGGATAGTGGATTAGTAGAAGAATCAAATTTTTGGAGTGCTTTAAAGGCATTAAATGGAGAGAGTAAAACCGTTAAAGTTATTCGTTCATCTCACTGGTTATGCGGATGGGTTGAATTTATTATAATCCATGAATCAGACATTAAAAGCGTTAATAAGGGTAATGAGATAGAAAAAGCACTAGAAAATTATCCTATCCTAGATGAAGATGCGTTTGGTGAAATGGTATTAGAAAAAGAAACAGAAATGTTTGATCAAATAAAATATGATGCAGATCACGGTTTATATGCCTATTGGGATTTGCCGAAAGATTATACTGATGAGGATATATGGGAAAGAGTAAAAAGATATGTTTCTGATGAATGGTGATTAAATGGAGTTTTCAGACATTTTAAAGCAGTTATGGCACAGTTCTTACTCTGATGCACTAACAGATCCAAAGGTGCATGTATTTGTAGGAAATAGCAGACACATTAGCGTTTCGCCGTTCTACAATTCAAATTGTGATATGGGTTTTGAAGATGAGAAGAAGTTACTACAAGGTAAGTTAAGGAAGATTAACGAAAATTTGTTTAAGAACTTTCATTTGCTTTGCTTTACGGAATTGAAAATTGTTCCGAAATTTAAACCTGGTAAAATCATCATATTCAATGAATATGGTGATTTTGTAAACGAACAGCATATAAGGAATATACAAAAAATCATTAATGCTAATCCTCTTACAGTATTTAAGGTTAAAACAAAGCAGAATGTTGAATTGAAAGGTAATAATGTAAGAATGATAAAGAAATAAATTCTCTTTTACTTTTCATAAAGGTTAATGGGTTTCCATTAACCGTGAAGAAGTGATAGGAGAAGAAAAAATGACTTATGAATTGACGAATGAAGGATTTAGAGCCAAGGTAGGAAGTGAGTTGAGATTATGACATTTAAAGTATACATTATAGCCTGGAAAGACGGTAGTTCTCAAATCGGTGTAAAAAATTTGGGTTACAAATGGTATGAACGGTTTAAAGCGAATATTGATGATATCGATCAGGTATATGGATCTCAAATACCACATAGAGTAATCGCTGATACACCTGATGGATATAGGATTATGACACCTACAGAAGCGAAACAAAGAGGATTTAAGTTTAGGTTTGTTTAGACAAGTGGAGTTTAGGTTAAGACAATTTATGTTGTCTTAACCACTTTTTTTATTCAATTTTGGTATTGCTACTATTTTGTTGATTAGTGTTACGGGATAATACTTTTTTGTTTCTATCCTATCCTGGTTATGTGTGTAACTTTGGATAGTGAGAATGTCACCAGAGCCATATAGCGTTGATTTGAGACAGTTTGTTGATAATAGGTAGTTTAGTATGGGGAGAAGGGAGATCGTCGATTTAAAGAAGGCATTTTTCTTTGAGATTTGGTGATTTGTGTTTTGATTTGGGTTTATTTGTGGAATTGTATAGAAGTATGATAAATGATTATAGATTATTTGGATTTGGAAAGTAATTAATAAGTATGCACAAGTAGAGTTGTATACAAGTTGGATTGATGTAGAACAAGTGAAGTAGAATACAAGTAGTGTTGTGTTATTGTAATTTAGATTGAAAAACAATTGGGGTTGATATTGGGAAAGAGGAATGGATTAACAAGTAGAATTGTTTTAGATTAAATGGAGTTGTTAAGTAAAAAAAGTTTAGTTAAGTAAAGTAAACTATCCTCACCGCTCATAACCTGGAACTCATCATTCAATTTTCAGGTGTAACAATTTGTAACATTTTTGCATATTTATTCGTATTAATTCGAACAATAAATCTATATAGATTCTATAAAACTATATAGTTTTCTATAGTGCTCTATAGGTCACTATAGTATTAGTTAGGTTAAACCTAACTATCACCATTTCCATACATATACATGATTTATCACGATATGTATGTTGCCTATCTATCACGATCTATCACGGCTTGACTTGCGGTAAATGGATATTCCCCGCAATTATGCGTTTTGTTGTCTATTTGACTATTACTCAAAAAACTATGGAGATACACCAATAGAGTACATAGAATAGCGCAATAGCATAATGCTCACAGTGACAATATCGCGCGCGCCATACATCACTGTAGAAGTAGGGGCATATTGGGCAGGGATTAGAGCGTTGTATGATGAGGAATTGATGATACACAAGAGCATTTTTGTTTTCAATTTAATTCTTTTTTACTTTGACATTCCCTACCTATGATCAGTATCGCATGAGACACACATAGTATCGATATGAGACATTATGATACCTGGTTGATATGCGAGTTGACACCGGATATGATAGGCTATTGTGGTGCTATTGTATGGCTATGTGTTGTCCATCTCACATATGAGATAGTCCACCATTATTCACCACTTGATATGACTATGTATACCTATGTGCATTAATACAAATAGATGGACATTGATGTATTAGTTCGTACATTTACGAAAAGAGAAGCCCAGGGGTACCTTCGCACACTCAGGTTAAGTGCCTCATAAAAATTTTATAAAAAAATAACTAAACATGCCCATTCTGCCCTCTAAAACAGTCAAAATCCCACATTATAATCACTTAACCCTATAACCATAACCCAAAAAAGAAATTATAACTTTTTAACCCAATTTAACGCAAAATAAACACTCTAAAATTATTTTTCTACAAAAAATTACAAAAAAGTGGGGTAAATCACTTCCAGCACCACTTTACACCGTCATAAATCAACATAACACCAAATAAAACCATAAATAACAAACCAAACATTATTGCACCTACAAAAGAACAATAACCAAAATCCATTATCAAACTATTCTCAAACAAAGCACCAACAAGCCATATTATACCTGTAAAAAAACAAATAAACAAAAACCCAAGAAACACACTCACAAAATCAATACAATCTATGTCAAATCTCATTTTTAACCCCTAAATAATCTCTTTCCACGTAATTAACATATCCTTAAGTCCACTCCAACCGTATTTTGGTTCTGTTACAGTTTTATTCGCTGTAATCTCATATTTAGCATCCTCAACCTCTTTCATATTATCAAGAGGACACCAGGACGGAATACTCCTATTAAAAACATCTTCATCAATGACTCTTCCTCTCCTTCCAGGTTCATTCTCATCCATGAATAATGTGCAAACTGGTTCAGAGAAAGGCCATGATGTTGTTCTATATTGTCCAACAGGACATTCCTTGCAATTGCACACTTTAAACATAATCACTTTCATAATTTCAATCCTCACTCTTTTACTCTCCAGTAACACTTTCCCGCACAATCGTAACACTCATATCTTCACCACAAACACTTTCTTTCCTACCTTACACATTTCTTGTATCATACTCTTTGTCCCATTACCACCTGCATCAAAGGCAATTAGTATATCACCATACTCTGCCATTTGTCTATTACGAATTGGCCCTGCTGCCCGTCCATATTTATTCCAATCAGCCGGGAATCGTTTTACACTCCATCCATGCTTCTTTGCATACTGTTCACCAAGAGTATCAACACCAGGAGCACCACCAGAAATAAATTCAGTAGGAAGAATAAACTCTGTAATCAATATATCATTTACCTGCTCTTCGAGAAACACGTAATCATCAAAGTAGCGAGAACCGGCAATAATTATACGCATAATAATCACTCAAACCATTTTCTTGCACGTTCAAACCAGGATTCATACTTCCATTCCTTACCCTTTTCTGTAAGGGAAATAACACCCACTGACGAATCATATTTATCATACTCAACTGTTACTAATCCTTTTATTATGAGTGTTTCAATATCAATTCTCTTACACGTTAATAAATTACCATTCAATATTCTAGGAATAAACCAACACTCATCGGACAGATCATAAATAATAGTGTAATCACCTTCCTTCTGCAACTTATACATTATTTCCCGTTGCTTATGTGTTAGGTCAGACATCTTTTACACCTAGTGTCTCTTCTCGTAGTGATAACCGTTCATATTCACTCCACCTTCACCGCTTTACCAAATAATCCCCATGCGAAAGTGTTAATAATTACCAACATTGTAGGGACAAATTCAAAGTTAATACTCAGTAGGCACACAAGCGATGCAAAACCCATTATGAAAAGAAAGAGGGAGAAACCATCAAGTTGCAATTTATAATCTTTAGTGTAAGTCATTTCTTCCCCTCCAGGTGATAAAATCCATTCTCTGCAAGTTCCCTAATGCGCGAAACATGTAGGAAACAATTAGTGCCATAATAACAAATACAAGTCATTTCCTCAAGTTGTTTTAAGTCTCTTACAAGTGTAGCCTGATTCATTACTTTTCCACTCTTTAATCCGTAATAATGAGAATCGTAGCGGGGCCTACTTCTGACCTTGTTCCACATCCATGATATTCAGGATAAATCAGATGTAACAAATATCTATCCTCAACACCAACCACAAACGTTTCAACGCCCATACGCTTCTTTAATTCTTCAACTAAATCTTTGGTAGAAATATTCTCAAGTTTGTTGAATGGATTATATTTACTACCATTTACTCTAATCTCAACATCGCAATACAGTTTACCGATTGATTTACCATTTACCATTTTAATCACTCCTTACAGATTCCACAAATCTATGTGTCCTACAACTTCTGCATACTTGATTTCCTTATCATAATAATTATCAAAAGTTTTTAAACCAAGTTTACTAAACCATTGAATAGTAGCGGATTCTTCACCTACATATTTAACAAAACCCCTGAGAATACCACGCTCAATCACATCACCCACTTTTAGATCCTTCACGTAGACTTTCCTACACGGTTTGATTACAAGTGTCTCCCAATTAATAGGGCCTTTGAATGTCATTCTATACTTCCCTACATAACACACAACAACAGGATGAAATACACCACAGTTATGTGCTTCATCGTAATGATATTTAACATCTACACTATCAATTACAGCATCAACATTCTTGTAACCCCAGGGTTCATAGGAAAGTTTCACTTCCATGCCCGGTTTCAACTCTATGTAGTCTTTACACGACATACATTATAATGCACGTAGGAGGAAATAAAGGTTACGATTTAGTTTGAAAAGAGGAATAGTGTAACCACATTAGAATCAAAATATATGGTGCTAAACATATCAAAACTGCATACTTTAGACACCTATCTTACGCGGGACATACTTTTACATGGGTAGGAAAAGTAGTGTGAAAAAAGTGATGATTTACTCTTCAAATTGGGCTTTAAAAATCATGTCGTAAATCTCACACGCGCATTCAATCGCCTTACGCATATTCTCATCAGCGATTTCACACTTGTCATTGAGGTAGGCAATTACATTCCACAACTCAATGCGCTTTCCACCTTCAGGTGTAAGGTCATTGTAGACTCTAATACTATACCCACTTTTAATTAGTACCACAGACTTGTTCTTACGATTAATATGCATTTCCTCGAAGTAGTCAAATGGGTTATCCTTAATAGAATCATTTACATAATCACAATCAACACATTTTACAATATCTCTAATTTTAAAGTCACTCATTTCTTACACCTCATTTTCATAAAACTGTTTCCAACATTTAACAATATAATCAATCTCCTGTTCATTCATTTCTAATTCAATGGATTCACCACTATACGTTTTGATTACAACTTTATAACCATCTATACAAGCAATGTCACGCACATCAAATGCAGTAATAAAACCACGTTGTTCATTTTTAAAAACAATGATTGGTTGCTTCATTTCTTACACCTCACAAAAACCATGTTCCTTCTTCTATACCGTGGTAAATCTTCATGTATAACCGAAATTCAATCATGTCAATGTTGCAGTTATCGCGCCGAATCTCCTTTGACAGTTCAATGAAAACATACTCAAGATCATCACTCTTCTTTGTTGAGAATACACTAAGTTTCCTACCAGAATTAAGTGTAAGAACAATATTATCCTGAAATATTTCCATGAGTGATATACTATCAACACTAATCAGATTCCTGTTAGAGTAAATGTAACGCATATTAATCATCCTCGATTGTAATTTCAGGTAAGGGTTCATGTCCCGTTTTCATCGGTTCATTGAAGTCCACAGTCCATCCACCTTCCGGGTAACGTTTCCATGCGCGCGCATGTCGAATTACCTGATAAATATCCCATGCCTCTTGTCCTGGCCCTACAATGTCATTGTAAATACTATAATACTCATTTGACTCAAGTTCAGGGAAAATCATTTCACGTAAGCGATCAAGATAGAAACGCGCATTGTCCTGGTTGAACTCGTGCTCGAACCTAAATTCGTCGGAGATTACATGGAACTGTCCCATACGCACACGAGAGTAAAACTCAAGTGCGCTCATTAGAACTTGTGCCTGACGCTGATTAAATGTAAGGGTAATCTTCATTGCACTTCACCACGAATTTTTATTTCTTATGGTAATCGTAATTTCATCACCAATAAACTGACTCATAATGTCATCTAAATCTGTAGCACCTACTTTCCATGTGTGTAAGTCATTATCATAACTGCAATAACCTTTAATTCTTGTTTCCTCAATCATCACTCACCACCTTCCACAAACTTCTTTACAGGTGTTCTCTTCACTTCCACAAGCGCATACTCTACTACTTCAGCATTGTAAGGATACTCTTTGTAAAGAGGAATACTCTGCTTTGTTTCGTAGTTGTAACCTATGCTCTGTTCAAAGTGTTTCTTCAGGTGACTCGCTTTCATCCAAAGTTTTCCATTATCACTGAAGAAAGGATACAAACCACCATTTGAATATGCACCATCTTTCTCTACACGGAATACAGTATCGCGCACTTCCTCATAGTATTCACTACCTGAAGATAATAGATTCAAATTGGGATCAAAATGACATTGGCCCCACACTTTACCTTTACAACCTACCGCAATACATTCTTCATCCATGTTTCCACACGGTGTAACATCTTCCATGTTACCAATGAAACGATACTTCTTCATTCATTTTCACCTTACTATATACAGTTACAAGTGTAAGGATAAAAAGATTACGAAAAGAAACGCAAAAGAGGAAAGGGGTAATGTGTATTAGTAGTGAAATACTAATGTGTTAGTAATTAGTATTTAGATTTCTGTAATGGTCACTACAACCTTCCTATCTAAAAAATCAGGGATAATACTGTCAATAGAATCTTCACCAACACACCATTGATTATATTTGGTGTTATAATTAACAATGCCTTCAATCACAACTTCAGTAATCATGTAATTCACATCCTAAAAATTAGGATTGCTCCATCTCCTCTGCAAGTTCAGCTGTTGCAAGTGCGAGCCAATCCAAGAACTCTTCCCTGCAAGGACAATCGTAGGTAAGGTTGGTAAAGAACGTGGTAAACCCTTCAATTGTAATGATAAACGATTCATCAACCTGCTCCACCAGATCCATCTCCTCCAGGCGATTCATCATAACCTGCTGTGACTCCTCGCTCTTGAAATCATCTGCATCCGCACCAAGCATCTGCTTGCACAGCACCGCATAGATGATTACTGCCCCTACCTCTGTGGGACAATACTGTCCCGATTCTGTGCGCTCAACGATTCCAATCCCTTCAAGAAGATCATAGCCTTCCTTTACTTCATCGCTAACGTCAGGTGTCATGTTTTCCTTACACCGAATATTATGTCTACGCTTTACTATTTATGCGTTGTGTAATGCACTCGTAGGGATAAACGGGTAAGAAGAGAAAGTAAGAGGTAATTGTAAGGTAGGTGAGGATACTAATTTAGATTAGGGTTTCTTGTAAGGACATTCTGCATATATATTATATTATTAATATTAATATTAATATTACTGATTTATTACACGTAATAGAATATCAAAATAGATATGGAATAGAATTACGTGTAAGGAGAGGAGAATAGATATATGTTTAATATCATCATTACTGGTTCCTTACAAGAATCGATTACCAGTAAGAATATAGTATAATATATTATTATATCTATCATTACAAGAAATAGAATACAAAAAGAAATACAAGTAAGAATATCAGTAAGGATAGTAAGTATATGATCATTATACTATTTCCTTACAAGAATCTTAATTTCATAATATAAGTACATAATTATGTACAAATGTAAGGAGGAGTATGATTATCAGTAAAACATTTCTGAGCGCGTAGCGCGAAGGCAGTAGCGAGCGTAGCGCGAGCGTGACTGCACCTGACAAAAAAAAGAAAAACCGGAAAAAAGAAAATGCATTTGTGGGGCAACGTGCCCCACGAAGGACCCCTTACCCCTAATATATGCAACTCATAGTATATAAATGTTTCGGTCATTAATAATATTCATTATCTTAAATATATTTATTTTGGTATAAAATAGTATAATAATATTACTAATAGTAATATGTGTAATGTGTATCATGCATTTTTTCATACAAAATTGATACGTGCCGCACTGGAAATGAAGGTTGTAATGGTAATGATTAAATAATTAGTAATCAAAGTATTACATATGTCAGAAATGTGTCAGTTTGTCTTTACATGCATTAAGGATGGAGTTGTCGAGTATCACTACCTGTATTGCGCTGATCTACTTGAAGCAGTTAAGAAGCATGAGATGATTTACGGGTATGAATATCAGGTAAGGAGGGTCGAAGTTCAGGAGGGAAAATCACCCGATAAATTTCAGTCTAATTTGTGGGACTACATCACCCGCTAGAATCAAAAAATTTACCCCTTTCTTTATATAGAAACGTGCTAACTTTGACCCTATCTTTCAAAAAAGGTATATTGGTATACCCATGAAAAGTAGGGGTCAAATTTTGCATGTTTTACTCTTCAATTTGGGCTTATCTCAAAACTACCATGAGAAGAGTGCAATGAGGAACCAGATGAATCCTGATAGTGCTTCACTTGCAGCACTTAGTTTCATATTCATGGTAGCGAAAGTGATTGCGAGTGTAAACAGTCCAAGTGAAGTAAAGAGTGCAGTAAAGATATTTACAGAACCAATGTTGAAGATACAATCATGTAGTTGAGGAAGTAGAGTAATTGAGAATGAAAATCCTACGATACTAATAATCGCGTCTTGCCATTTCATGTTTGATTACCATAAGTTCCAGGGTTGCTTTGATCTCACGTAACTGTTCATCAGTAGCATCAATGATGAGAATTTTATGTGTTGTATGACCTTTACCATTACTATCAGTAATATGGGTGGGTTTGGATATATGGAATAACATAATTCTCCCGGCAGGATTTGAACCTGCGTCACTGGATTTCTTCAGAGTGTGACAGGAGTTACCGCCCGTTCAGACCAAATTGTGAGTTTTGCCCACACTCTACCAAAGTCCAGTAGGCTTACCGATTACCCTACGGGAGTGATGCGTCAAGCAGGACTCGAACCTGCGATCCCCTACGGGAAGAGATTTTAAGTCTCTCGTCGTTTCCATCTTGACTATTGACGCTCTATTTACTTTATTGCATCTTACACCATAAATAGGTTACGTTACGTATCCGTTATACAAATGGAATGATTTAATAGAGATAATTTAAATACGTAATATATATGATGAGTAATAGTTTATCTGACCTTGCATATTGTGCCGGTCTTATGGATGGAGAGGGTTGTATTACACTTATCAGGGATAGTGAATCAAATTATAGATTACGCGTTAAAATAACATCTACTGATTATTCTGTTCTCGAATGGTTACAGGAACACTTTGATGGGTATATTCATCTCTCGCGTAAGGAAAGTAAATATAATAAAGAAGCGTGGGATTGGGTATGCAAGGTTGAAGATCAGGTTGTGTTTTTATTCGGGATTCTTCCTTACACTATTATCAAGCGCGCACAGATCATTGAGGCGTTGAATTATCATTTTGAGAAACAGAATGGTGGTAAGTTAACTGAAGATGAATATAAGTTACGTAGTGCATATTACGAAAGATTAAAAACATTGAAATAACCCCAATTTACTCTTCTTTTTTTCTTGACTTTTATACTTGACCGAAAGGTTTAAATAGTAGTAATAAAATACGTATATTATATTATATCTGTTTGTTAAACGGGTATAATAAACTATACTATACTATAGTTTATTTTTTTGAATAGAGGGGTGAATTAAAATCGTTTCTGAACGTTTGTTTTTGGATGGACCTGTTTTCCCAATTGCACAGAAGAACAGAAATGGATGGGGTGTTCCCCTCGATTCTGTTGATTCTGCTATTTCTTCATTAAAAACATCCGTTGTCCGAATTTGCCCCTCTATTTTTGGAGAGAGTGAACATCACTGTGATCTTTCGGGTAGTAGGAAAGATGAAATTGGTAAAGTTGTTGATGCTTACCTTGATAATAATGAGGTAAGAGCAGTTGTAGAAATTACTGATTCAGCCGCTATACAGAAATTAAGTGATGGAACGTGGCAACCTACGTGGTCTGTGTTTGGTAGTGGACAGCGTGATTCTGACGGATGGGTTCATGGTTATACCAATGAATCGTTAACCTTTGTTAAGAATCCTGCCTGGGAGAACGCGAAAGGTGAAATAATCTTTTCTGCAAGTGAAGATGAACAATTAGAAGTTAAAAATTTAAAATCTTACATTACGCTTGGGTTGAACCAGGATAAAGAAGATTTAAGTAAATATTACGCTTCTATTTTAAATTCTGATGATTTCCTTACAGATAATCCATCTTCTACTATAATTGATAATATTAAAGGTGAAACTATGACTGATACTGTTGAAAACACTTCTACTGAGAGTGTTAAAAACATTCCTACTGATACTGTTGAAAGCACTCCTACTGAGGGTGTGGATTTTGAGAAGGTAATTGCCTCGAAGGATGAGGAAATTGCTAAACTTAAAGAGCAGATTAAAACAATGGAGAAGGTCCAGGCTGCTGCTATTACCCCTGAGACGTTTGAGACTGTTGTTGCATCGCGTATTGATACTGCACTCAAGGCAGAGCGTGAGCGCATTGAGAAGGAACATGCACTTACTGATTACAAGAATTTGTGTGCCTCGCTTGAGATTGCGCCCGAAGTTGAGCGTTTCCAGAGTGAGAAGTTTACCGCTTCTGATGTGCGTATGCACATTGAACTTCTGAATAAGGTTGCAGGTAAGCGTGAGAATGTTGAAGCGGGTGCTCCTATGTATACGCCTACTCCTGAAAAGAAGGGCGAGACTCCTGAATCGTTCCAGAATGAATCTGGTTGGACTGTCGGTTATTTCCGTGATGGTCAGTGGTTCACGGAGTAAAATAATAATTTGAGGTGAATTTTTATGGGATATTATGGTTTTGTTGAGCCGGATAATAAGGTTATTGCTTACGCTCCTAATACTATTCTGATTCAGGAAGAGAAGGCAGAAGAAGCAACCATTAAGCCGGGCATGGTTGTAATGAAAGGCACGAATGACGATGATGTTGTTGCGTGTGATGGTGTTACGAAGGCACCGTTTGGTGTTGCAGGTTACGAGCAGTCTTTCTTAGGTGCTGCATCGTCTACGTCTAATCGTCCTGCCAATGTTGATACCGCTTACGCTAAGGACGCGCGTGTTCCTGTTCTTGGTGGTGGTGGTTTCGTTGCTATGTTACATCTCGCTCCTGGTGTTGGCACTGTGAAGGGCGATCTGCTCGCATCGTGGGGTGGTGGCACTGTTGTACCTGTTGTGCCTATGCCCGGAGGGTATGGTGTCAGGATTCCGTTTACTAAGAATGCTTCTGAGACTGATACTGGTGTTGATCTCCCGGAAGGAATTATTGTTTCTGATGTCATTGTTGAGGTGACTAAGGAAGTTGCCCTTGCTACTATTGACGTTGGGATCCTGTCTACTGAAGATTCATCCGGCCCCGGCACTGATGGATTCCTTGATGGTGAATCGTGTGCTGATCTTGGATTCGTGAAGCATAATACTGTTGCTACCGCTGCCGGCGCTTCTCTTACGCTTGGTGACTATTTCAAGGAAGCAGATATTATCGACGCTACCTCTGCCGCTGCTCAGACTTATAGAGTTCCTAATTATCATGTTGTTGGTAGTGGTCAGGTTTCGGTTTCGTATAAAACTTCTGATAGTACCGATCTTGCAGGTAACTTCTACATGGTGTGTTCTGCTCCTGGCTTCCAGATTGTAGGACGTGCAGAAGAGACTCTTGCACCTGTTACTGAAAAAGTTGATAATGCTGATGTGTTTGTCAGTCAGGACGTTATGGCTAGGGTGTATATTTAAACTATTTTTGAGGTGACTATAAAATGACTTTTCCCGTTGAATATTACAGACAGATAAAGGATGCTATCGTTTTTACCGCGCGTAAACAGGCAGTAGCACGTAAGATTATTAATACTCGTAACATTTCCGGTGGTATTGGCGTTCAACAGTGGACGTATGACACGGCAAATGAAGTTTCGGATGCTCTGCTGACGTATCAGTTTACGGACACCGCTGAGGATTGGATTGAACTTACTCGCACCGATGTGCCTATTCCGCTTCTGCATAAGGAGTATCGTATCTCGCGTAGGGATCTCGCTGCTGCTGCTCGTGGTGGATTTGGCATTTCGACCGCTACTGTTTCAAGTGCTGCTTACAAGGTTATGAATCTTGAGAATCAGTTAATTCTCAATGGTTTCGCTGCCGATGGAACTAACTATGATATCAAGGGACTTTATCAGAGTGCAGGTAACTCTTATACCACGGAGAAGGATTTTGGAACTGCCGGGAAGCCGTTGGAGGCTGTTGCAAGTGCCATTGATCTGATGCAGGCTGATAACATTACTGGTCCGTATAATCTTGTGCTTAACCCCACTCAGTATATGGAACTTGCAACGTCTATTCTCGGTTCTGGTGCGGGTGAACGTGAAATAGCAATGGTCAAGGAGATTCTTGAGGGTGGAAATATTTACTCTACGTCCTTCCAGCCTGCTGGAACGGGTATGCTTCTTGCTGATGCTTCTGCCGGTTTCTTTGAAATGATTGTTGCACAGGACATGACTACCGAAACTGAAGTGCTCCAGAAGTCTAAGGATCTGTGGGGTAGAGTTTACGAGTGTGTGATTCCTGTTGTCTATGATGCAAATGCGATTTGTAAATTAACCAAGATTTGAGGTTGGTGATTTACAATGTCTTGGAGTAATATTGCAGAACTGCGTGGATTGGTAGAGACTGAAATACCAGATTCTACCCTCCAAGATATTCTTGATATTGCACAGAGATACATTGAATCACGCATTGGCGTTCAATTAAACCCTACATATGAAATCCAATCGGCTCATCTTTTTAAATCAGCCGCACTCACTCTAAAGCGAATGAAAACAAACGGTGAATTGCCGTATATGTCAAAGTTGGGGTCAGCCCAACAGTATAATGAGATTGACGATATAATCAAAATGTATGAAGCAGAAACGTCAGCATTAATTCGCAAATCAATATTCAGTGTTCAGAAAGCCTCAACTGGATTACCATATATCCGTTCAAGATGTAAATACGTTGAGGATGAAGAAAATGGGTAGCACAGAATCATGCGAGTTACAGCATTGTCGTTTACGGACTGATATTTTATGTGAAGTTCAGCGTAGGGAAGAGAAGCAGGATGAACGATTTTACGCCCTTATTGATGAATTGAGATTGGATTGGAAGGAGACAAAGAAAGAGGTAATATTAATTAAAGATACGATGATACAGGGTTTTATAGCGTTGATTGTTGCTGTTATTGGTGTTTATGTTTCTTACCTCTTGTTAAATGTTAATGGATTTTTTTAAGGTGGTTTTATGCAACAGAGTGGGTTTAAAATGAATAATATATTAAAGAAATTAGGCGCTTATTGCACCTTTCTTATTCAGGATTCTACAACTCCCTCTGACACTTTTTATCAAGAATCAACCACCATATATAAAGAAGTAAAATATTGGGCTGTTGTTCTCCCTGCCCGCGCATATGACTTACATTCTAATGTATTTGGACGTTTAGATCGTACTGGAGTTGAACAATTTGGTATCATTAACATTTTTATCAATATTCAGGATGGTGATACCATTGTTCTAAACCGTGATTACTACGTTGATAACGTTGGTAAATACCAGATTGTAGGAAAAGAGATTTTTGGAACATCATACTACTTACTTGAAGCACACCTGGAGTCTGCACTATGAAAACAATGGTGCAAGGTGTAGAGGAAACTAATCTAAAGTTAAGTCAGATTCTTGCTGCTGTGCAGGAGAATATAGATAATACGCTTGATCTCTTTAGTGCTGATATGACAAAGGAGATTAAAGATTCTGCACCATATGATACAGGTCGCTACATGAGTTCTTGGTTCTATGAACGTAAAGAAGCGTTGAAGTATGCAATCGTAAGTCAAAATTCATACGTTCTTTACAATACGGTTCTTGTGTTTGGCACAGAGAAATTCAAACCGATTGCCAATGAATCGAGATATAAGTATTCTGATTCTGAACGTGGTATTATTCATGATGTAAGACAGATTAAGTTTATCTATAGTATTAAACTTGGTCAGTTAATTAAGCGTGTGAACTTACTTAATGCAAATATATCATTAGCGGGGTTATAATGGATATAGATGGTGTTTTAAAAGAGATTGCTGAGTTCATCGAAGAGAAGATTCCTGAACTTGATTCTAAGGTTACTACCATTTATCCCGAATCGGAAAGATTCGCTCCCCCTACTGTTGTAATAGACATTGTAGCGGGGAGAGAAACCCTAATCATCGATGGAACAAAGACACATGAGTTAGTGCGTGTTGCAATCATTTCTGATAAGAAGAGTGAGATCAATCGTATTTTTAATCTTATTACCGATGCATTTTTAAATCATGGTCGGGAGTTAAAGACGGGCATTTACAAAGGCATAAGTTATATTTCTCCCGTTGCTCCCGCATTTGTTGAAAAGAATAGTGCAATGAAACGTGAATTAGACATTGTTGTAATTGAATTTAGAAAGAGAAGGTGAAAATTATGGGACAGAACGCAGGTTATACTACAACTGTTGAATATGTTAAAGAAACCAAATTTGGTACGTTACCTACGAATCCTGAAATGGAATGGATTGGTATTGTTACTGATGCTAAGTTTACGGATAAACCGAAATCGTTTTCCACGCGGTATTTTACTGATGCTGCCTACACTGATCCGAAGTCTGCTGCCTACAAGCACATTAAGACTGTGATGGAAGCAGGCGTAGAGATTGAGTATGTGCCACAGGGCATTTTAGATGGGTTCTTAGGATTTGCACTTGGTAGTGATACTTCTTGCACTGGTCTTGTAGATGGTATTAATTCCGTTACGATTGGTGCAATTATTACGGGTGGAACAAATAAGTATCTTCTCTACAAGGGTTGTGTCGTAGATGAGTTTACGCTCACCATTCCTGAAGATGATGTGCTGAAGTGTTCTGCTAAGTTAACTGCTGCTGATGCTGCCGCACCTTCCGCTACTAATTATACGGGAACGGGTAGTAATGCAACGGAGAGCACCGATGCAATGCTTACGTGTGATGATATTAGTGATATTAAGTTAAGCACAGACAATGGCAAAACCTGGGTTAATGCTACTGATATTGTGCGTGAGATTGAGTTGTCTATCTCGAATAAGAATGTCTATCTCAAGGATCTTGCCTCTGCTAACAGCACTCATATTGCAGGTGTTGTAAACGTGGGTAAGGACGTTAAACTTGGTCTTGAACTGTATTATGATGATCTTGACCTTCTTACACAGGTTCGGGCTCTTACACAGTGTGGATTTAAGTTTACGTGTGATGACAAGACTTTCACGCTTACGGGTGTTCAGTTCCCCGAGTATCCCCTTGATGTCAAGCCTGATGAGGTTATTGGGGATAAATTGGAATCGCTGCAAGTTACCGGGCTTACAATAGCCTAAATATTTTTTACTGATTATTATGGTTAATGTTATTATTAACAATGAAACTTATGAACTGACTGATGAACCTTACCACGGCATTGTGCGTAAGGTTCGGAAGATGCAGAAAGCAATGCTTATTGATTTTCTATCCAGGTTCAAGGATGAACTTGACGATAGTATGAAAATTGAAGATGCTCTTGCCATGATTGCAAATAAGCATCCCGATGAAATTATTGAATATTCAGAGCGTGAGGAAGATTTCATCATTGTTACTACGATTTCTCTCGCTACAAATAAGATGTGGAATATAGAGGATTTTGACACTGTTCCTATTGGGGAAATGGATAAGATTTTCCAACAGTGTAAGGATGTTCTTGGTGGCGATGTGAACCGTTTTTTCAGAGGTTACGCGACGAATACACAGGAAGCACCGAAGGAACTCAAGTTGAAGAAGAAGTAGGACAACTTTCTTTTTCAAACAATAAAGTAGCAGAAGTGCGTAATAAACTCAAGGGACGTAAATACTTACGCAATCTTCTGGAAAAAGATACTTATTACAAAAAAATAGCGCGATGGAAACATGCATTGCGTAATGGGTCTGATGATGAAGATTTCGCAGACTTTGTATTAATTGATGCTTTTGGTTGGTCATGGGATGAATTAAACAATATTCCAGAACAGAAGTATCTTGCTATTTCTAAAATATTATCCTTAAAGAATGCTGAAGAAGCAAAGCAGGCTAAGCGCCAAAAGATTAAGAAAAGGTGATATTGATGCAACTTGGAGATAATGACATTGTAATTTATGTCGGCGGTAATATTACTGACTTCCAGCAGAAGATGGCACAGGCACAAGGTATTACCGCTACCACAAGTGCATCAATGGCTGCTACATTCAATCGTGCAATGAATGGTGTAAGCGAAACAATGCGAAGAACGGGTAACACCCTGGTTGGTGCTGCCGGTGCTGCTTCGATTGGTGTTATTTATCCCATTACACGCATTGCATCTGCTATTTTTGATACAGGTAAGGAGTTTGATTTACTCTCACAGAAAACTGTATCAGTCTTTGACTTAATGGGTAGAAGTGTAAACGATGTAAGGGAAGATTTACAGCAGTTTGCGTATGATCTCGCCGGTTCAACAATGTTTACTGCCAATGACATTATGGAGTCCATGTATGGCATGGCTCAGGCAGGTATGCAGGTTGAAGATGTTTACGCTATAATGCCTGAAGTAATCAACCTTGCAACGGCACAATCCACTGATCTTGATACTGCTTTCAAGATGCTATTTGCTACTCTTTCTGCTTACAAAATGGAAGCGACAGAAGCAACACGCGTTACACATGCTATTGCTGCTGCTGCTAGTGCATCAGTCCTTGATGTTGAAGATTTAGTCCTTGCACTCAAATACATTAATCCTACTTTTGCCTCTCTAGGATATAGCCTGGAAGAAGGACTTGCAATGGCCGCAATGCTTCGTGACTTATCGTTTACGGGTCAGAATGCAGGTAGGATTCTTCGTGATGCTTTCACTGATTTAATTGCACCCACAGCAGAAGCAGCAAGTATTATTCGTAAATATAATCTTTCTATCTATAAGAATGGTGATGAGTTAAACGGACTTGTCGCTGAATATCATAGTGCTGCTGAAGCACTCGATCAAATGAAGAGTAGCACATCTGCATCAAATGAAGAAATCCAGAAACACAAAGACTTCATGTTAGAATTAGAACGGCAGATGCAAGGTTTAGATACATCGTCTGAAAAATGGCAGAGTTTAAACAAAGCACTTGGTGAAGCGAGGTTTGCCGAAAAGGTAATGAAAAATGAAGTCAAGAAATCTAATTCTGAAATTGAAAAGCAGACTGCAAAAGTAAAAGCCCTTGAGAAACAAGTTAATTCTTTCTCAATGACGGGCGTAAAATCACCTGCTGAAATTTTCTCTGAATTTAATCGTGCCATGTCAGAGGGTATGACTGAAGGTGAGTTTTCCAAAATCTTCGGTAAACAGTCATACGCTGCCATGATCCAGATGTCAAAAGGAACCGAAGAATACGGTGAACTTTTAGAGCAGATTACGTATGATGTTGAAAAAGGTAGTGAGGCAACACGACAGGCAGACATTATTCTTCAATCAGCAGCAGCACAGTATGAAATTCTTACGGGTAATCTTGCTACAGTAGCAGCAGAGATTTATGGTTCTATTGAACCTGCACTTTATTCATTGTTTACTTCATTAAATGCTAATCTTGATGGATTGAAAGAATTTTGTATAATGGTTGCACAGAATTTCATACCCATTGTGCAGAATATTGCTGATCATGTAATAGGGTTAATTAATTGGTTCAATGGACTGGATACAAGCACGAAAGAACTTATTGCAAAGGTGACTGCAATGGGAATTGCATTTACTCTTATTGCTGTTCCCCTGTTGTTGTTTTCTGGTATCCTCATGTGGACACTTTCACCTTTTGTAAAATTCATTGGTAAGATTGGACTTGCAGCAGAGCGTATTGGTATCTTACGTGCAGGGATGGTTACATTCAATCCTGACGCTGTAATCTTTGGTAAAAACATAATGGATATCAAGAATTCAGTAGGAATGTTTGCATCCTCATTACTAAACATGAATGGTCCTTTAACCACTACTAAAAATGGATTAATATCATTATTTGCACCATTTAAATCTTGTGAAGCGTTTGCTACATCATTTCAAAATGTATTTGTTGGTGCTTTAGCAAAATTAGGTACTGTATTTTATGGTATAAAAAGTTTAATTTTTACAACTATTCCAGGTATTTTGACTGCACTTGCACCTCTTCTTGGTTGGATTATTTTAATTGTTGGTGCAATTACTTTATTGTGGTTTGCATGGCAGAATAATTGGTTTGGAATCAGAGATATTACTGCCAATGCTATCACGTTCATAATGGATCATATTAAAATTCTTACTGATTTTATTAGTGAGACGTTTGGTGTAATCTTTGATAGTGTTTCTAATTTAATTGATGCATTTATTAATGGTGATGTAAACAGACTGTTCAATGCTTTAGGTAGTCTTATTGGTGGAATCATCAGGTTAGTGGGTGGTTTACCGCTTAAGATGCTTGAGGTTGGATTCCGTATGATCATTGATTTCTGTAAGGGAATCATTGATGCTGCACCGAATGTTGGTTCTTCACTTATTAAATGGATCTTAAACGGTGGAATCCAAGAGTTTATTGTTAATGCAATCAAAGCGGCTGTAGAAGCAGGTGCAGCATTTGTAAAGGGTTTCATAGATGGAATTACGGGTAAAGCACCTGATGTCAAAGAGAAGGCTAAACCTGTAGGCAAGGCAGTTACAGACGGCATAAATGATGGTGTAGAGTCTGGTTTACCCGATGTCTATAAAACAATGGAAGATGGTGCTGTAAAGAGTGCTAATATATTTGAACAGAAATTCAATGAAACGTTCAGTAAATTAGATACCAAGAATCTTACCGAAGATGAATTAAATAATTTTAAGGCACTTGAACTTTCAAGAAAGGTTATTGATTTAACAGAATTAACAGACGATGATAAACAGTTCATTGGTGAACTACAAACTATTATTGAACAGAATGGTGGTGAAATACCAGAGAAATTAAAGAAGAAAATAGATGAACAAGTAAAGGAACAGAAACCCTGGGCTGCCTTCCATGAAGAGTTTAGGAAAGAGTTTGATTTAATTCTTCAAGAATGGAACGCCATGAGTCCTGAAATGGCCCTAGAATTGAAAAAAGGATTTAAAGCGGCAGAACCTTTTATCAAACTTACTGATGGACTCCAAGATGAAGAAAAACAGTTGATTGGTTTCCTTGACTCTGTTGCATCTGAATCTGGTAAGTTACCTGAAGATTTACAAAATGCGTTAAACACTAAACTGAAGATGGAACAGCCGCTTGATGAATGGTGGACTGATTTCTATCAGAAGTGGAAGGATACAGAGAAATTAGTTGAAGAGAAAATAAATGAAGAACCTTTAACTATTAAAGTTGAACTTGAAATTATACCGAAAGAAGAAATTAAACCAGAAGTTGTAGAAGAAAAGAAAGAATATTCTAAAGAAGAATTAGAGCAAAAGGCAAGAGAAGCGTCTTTACTTTACAATAATAACTTTGCTGATGTTCTTACAGGTAAAACAAGTGCAACTAGACTTAAAACGATTATAAACGGTGAATTTAATGAGACTGTAAAAGATGCAGGTGTAGCGGGTGAAAATGCTGCAAAAGAGTTTGCAGATAATTTCACTAGTGGAATACGAGAAGAGGATATTGACAGACTGTTTATGGGGCCTGTCTCTTATGGTTTTGATAGTAATTACACTAATGCAACTGTAATTGATTCTGAAGATATAACCATTGATGCAACTGTCACGCCTACAATCGATGAGGAGAAGAAAGAACAGGTAAAGGTTGATTCTAACACAGAGGGTAAAGCGTTAGTTGAGTCTTACAAGAAAGGTGTTGAAGAGAAGAAACCTGAACTTGACGCTACAGTAGATACAGTAAAATCATCAATCCTTGAAAAGTTGAATCTTGCAGAGAAAGCGTATGATCTTGGTTACACATTTGTCAATTCCTACACGAGTGGTATATTAGCAGCACTTCCCGCACTTCAAGCGGCAGTTAATCAGATGAATGGTATTCTGAACAGTGTAGAAGCACCACCTGTCAGTGTTACGTATGATGTGTCTGCTGCAATGGTTAACTTCGAAGGTTTACCGCAACTTCAGGGTAGCGGCACTACGAATAACTATGACATTGATGTAAACCTTAATAATGCAACAATTCGTAGTGAGCAGGACATAGATAAACTTGCAGATGCCGTGTATGAACGTATTAGTAGGAATGCGGGGTTAACAGCATGAAGGCAATTCTCCGTGGACTACGTGATTATAATGTCAATTCCTACACGGTTACTCTGATGAGTAATGAGAAGAAATATTGCGTTGTTACCATCTCTGCAAAAGACTACTACACGCTTCAGAGTGAATCAGAGTTGATGTTGATTGTTGATGGGATGGAAATATTCACTGGCGTAATCAACAAAATCAATTTTGATTACTTGAACAATAAATACAACATTACTCTGGATGAACTTGCCTACAAGTTATCATTTGACTATGATTTGATGAGTAAAAGTGCAAGTTTTGACATCACTTACACCTCAACTACCTCTGACATCATCTTGTCAGAGATCCTTGCTAATACAGCGTTTACAGTGGGTTACGTGCCAATACAGACTATTGATGAACTAAAGGGTGACAAACTCAATCGCTATGAGTGGTTACGGTTACTTGCTGATAATTGTGTCTGTGGCCTAGATGCAAATGGTAAATATACTACTGATTCTGCTAACATTGTCTCTGAACAAACTGCGTGTGATGTGTGGACGGTAGGAAATGAGATTTTCATTGGTGTAAATGGTTGCACTCGTAGTAACAAGACAAGTCATACCTGGAACAAAAAAACATGCAACATATCCAATGCAATTATTGATATTCCAGAGATTGAAGTTAATGTTCATCCTGTGCAGAAGGTTATTGTAATTGGTAAGGATGGTGTTACTGGTGAGGCAAGTGTGGGGACAAATCCTACCATTGTTATTACTGATGATTCATGTACAGATGTAGCCGCATGTGAGAAACGTGCAAAAGATGAATTGAGTAAGCAGAATAAACTTGCATCACTCACGATTAATGTTGATCCTGACTTGTTCTACTCAAAGGCGATTGAACTCGGTTGTCACGTTACTATAAGTGAACCTGCATTCATTGCTGGTGCGTATGAGATTATTGAAATGGAAATTACCAATGATAAATGTAGTATTACACTTGATAAACCAAAGAAACGATTAGAGACTATACTTGATGATTTGAAGCGTCGTGTGAATTTAATTGAGAGGTGGAGATAAATGTATATTGGAGATATTTATATTCCGTATGTTTCGGAATTTTCAGCAAATAAAACCACCAAAGAAAGTAAGGAAACTAACTTCATCTCTGGCGATGCTGATCTTGATGAGACTACACCGAAACTGAAAGAACTTACTATAGCGGGTGTTGCAGCAGCATATGGAAGTAAGACTTCGGATGATTACGCTGATGATCTTGAGGCAGCATTAATACGTAATTCTGCCTACAATATTGTTGAGTATAATAATAAGAAGGGTTACTTTGTCCTTACTGATATCGATATACCTGACACAGTAGAGAATCAAAATGCGCGTGAGTTTACTGGAACAGGTAAGTTCCTTCCTGCTGCTCGCTATGAGTGTTCTTACCGTGTAGAGACTGATTATGTTGATAGTGATTTTGCAATTCAGTTCCCTCCAATCATCGCCCTTCCCACAGGTGCAACCAACGTCAGAATCAAATCGCCTTGGGAAATCATGTTTATTGATGAATGGCATGGAACTGTTGGCAGTGATGGTAAAATATCTATATTTAAACCGTTTCCTATTTTTGATGCTGATAACTATGCTATAACATCTACAGGCACTAAAACGTTTATGGAGTCTGCCTACGGATGTTTTGTAACAGTGCTCAATGCACAGAATAAGAAAACAGAATGGACTACAACAGTAGGAACAGACTTACCTAAAGGACGTTACAAGATTGTATTCCGCTTACAGGATTTGAATGTTGCTGATGATATATCCGTGACCGTAACGGGCAATAAAAGTGGTGAATTAATTAATGAAATATTCACAACAGGTAAAACTACATGGACTACCATTGAGACTTCAGAATTTGAGGTTATAACACATGAAACGTTGTCTGTTTCCATAAAGAAGGTAAAAGCAACAACTAATACAATCAATGTAAACTATGGATTTATTCTTCCCACCTATACTGCAAAGGTAGTATTTGAGAATGATACTGAAGTAGATTGTGGTAATGTCAAGGTGTTTGACACCAATGGTTCTACAACTGAATCTGAATGGAAACAAGTGTTTAATTACAACCATGATTTCTCTACGGGTATAGTAATTCAAAACTCATTTTTCCGTTGGCATGTGGATACAAATGAGGTTTGGGATAATACAGGTGAGTTAACCAATCTCATCAATAATCAGGTAGGAAGATTATATCCACGTGCATTTAAGAACAATGATGTCAGTTACATTGTGAAGGAGATTCGTCCTGATCTAGTTGAGATTGAGTTCTCCCTGTTTGATGGTGAGTCAGATGCAGGTGCAACAGATTGTAGAGAGATAGTTCTTGCTCGTTTCACTCCGTTGTATGTTACTTTTGAATTAATTCGTAATGGAACATTTAAATGGGATTGGCATGTTGATTTCAGCACTATGCCTTCATGGAAGGCGATTAGTGCGCCTTCTGATTTAATGGTAACATCATCGTTAGCAAACACTGAACATACAAGTGAGAATGGTATCTTTACAGTAATATTTGATGAGTGTATTGCAGGTATTTGTAAATCAAAGAATAGTAGTGCATTAGTGCTTGGTGAAGGTGGATTATATGTAAATAATACTGCTGAATCGGGTAACTTTATGTTTACACTTTTTATGATTTCTGGTTCCCTGGGTTCAGAGTATATATTCCAAAATACTACTGATGTTACATTATCAAACGTGCAGTCTAATAGGATATTTGATAATTTTGTTGTTGATTCTTCTGCTGAATATGATGTAGAAAATGGTAGTAATTTTACTGAAACGTATGCATATTCAACAAGGGGTTTAAGAATAAAAAGCGACAATGAAAAATTAATTACAAAAAAATTAAAGAATTTAAAACTGGGAACAGGCAATTATCAAATGGAAATTCAAATACAGTCTACAAAAAGTGTTACAAGAGAAGCGGGTTTAATAATTGCTGGTGATCCTAATTTTAATAATACATATTATGTTTGTTGTTTAGAACTTGATGCATCACAACCTAATGGTGGTAATAAATCTAAAGTTAAACTGCTCAAATTTAAACAGAATCAAAATAGTCAAGGTTCTTATGGCACTAATGGTTACGGCAAATATGGTTATGGTGCAGATGGTAGTGAAGTAGTTGCTGCTTCTAAAACTATTGAAGCGGTTTCAGGTGGCATTTATAATATTGATTGTGATTATAATAATGAAGAACGCTCTTTCAAAATATATTTTTATAGTGTTTTTGTTGACAAACCCACAATACCCACAATTACTTATATTGGCGATGAAACATTTGAATATGGTAATGTTGGTTTATTTGTTCGTTCTTCTAGTGTTGGTATAGGTAATGTTGATGTTGTATTTTGGGAAATGAAAGTAACCGATTCAATGATTTATGAAAAGGCTGGTTATCCATTTACAGTTCTTGCAGGCACAACACATGGTGGTTCAATTGGTTCACAAACAATAACTATTTTTGATGGTATAATTGGAGAGGATATAGATATTGGACGTTACAATTTAATTGTTCAGACTATTTCTACAAGTACAGCAAGTGAACTTACATTTTCATTTGTTAATGCAACAGATTCTACAACATTAGCCATTGATACATCTGCAAAAAGTGAAACAATCGGTGGTGATGCAGTATTAACGTCATATAATCATGTAATTGAATTTAAAGAATCTGATATTGGTGATAATGCACGCATTTATTTAAGTAATACAATCAGTGGTTATTATCCTTTAACATTAATTACTTATGCTGCACTCATTCCTGTATCAAATATAGAAGGTAGTGAAATTATAACACCAACAAATCTTTCCTTTGCATCGTTTAATGAACAAAACTATTACAGAAATCTTGAACCTAAAGAATTTGGTTCAAATCTGTTAAATAGAAAGTATAAATCATACAGGTGATTAAACATGGTAAGTACTTATACTCCAAAATTGAATTTAGCAAAACCTGCTCATGGTGATGTTGATTGGCATATTCCGGTTAATGGAAATTGGGATAAGATTGATACTGAATTAGATAAAGCATTAAAAATAAGTGGAACGACGATTGATGCGGACAAGGACTGGGGCGGGAAGAACATCACGAACGTTGGGATCATCACAGGCCGTGGTTTACAAGCCACGCAGAAAAAGTCGTACGCCGCGTCAGATACAGTGATCCACACCGTGTCCGGTCAGGTGGGCGCACAGACCGAATCGCCGAAGACAACCCACACGGCCACAGTACCACCGGGGTATATGACCTCAAAATTCCGGGTTAAGTTCGACTATCGCGGGCCCGGTGGGCGGCTCTGTTATGCCCGGCTTCTCCGGAATGGGCGACAGGTGGGGCCCCTGGCGGTCGCTACCGACGCCTCCTGGGCGACCTACTCGGTTGATCTCGATGACGTCGAACCCGGAACGGTATTCCAGGTTCAAGCATGGGCCGCGAGTTACGGAGACACTTCGTACACCCGCGACCTCCGGATCTGCGGGGAGGTGGAAACATATATCCGTACCATCGGATCGTCCGATGTAATGTGGTGAGGTCCTAGAGGCTGATCCAGAACAACAAGGATTGAAACTCCTGGCTGGCGCGTGGTAATTTCTCTCACACGACTGGTTCCAAATCGAGGACGGAGCAGGTATGCATACAATCGTATACATAACCCCGGCTCCTTTAAATTATAATTCGTCTAAAAATAATAAAAAGGTGTTACAATGTATATAGGTGATATTTATTTACCAATTCTTTCCAACATTGATAAGAAATCTGTCTCGAAGATTACCAAAGAGATTGCAGGTATTAACGCTAAAGAACCGAGAACTGTTTCCATTCGTAGGAATCTGCAACCTATTACTCTTGAAGGTTATCTTTACAATGATGGTGAAAAGGATGATGCACAATACGCAGAAGATGTAGAAGCATTACAGTATCGTTCTGCTGGATATTGCTACACGAAATATGCAGACTTAGATGGTTTCATTGAGATTGAAAATGCTGAGGCACCACAGACTTCAGAGGAGTTAGGTGTAAGGAATTATTCAGTGGAAGGAAAGTATCTTCCTGCGAGCAAATATGAGCGTGTAGTGGAAGTGGAAACAGAAATGCGTGAGAATGAATTTAATATAGAGTTCCCTCCGCATGTTGCTCTTCCCGTGGGCGCTACAAATGTAAGAGTCAAGACTTCGCAGGATAGTGTGAAGTTAACTGCACCTGCATTCATGGCAGGAGATATACCGATTTATAGACCGTTCCCTGCATTCTATCCTGATGATGTTACGCATTCAACAGGTGATACTCCGAAGTATGATACTACGGCGTATAAGATGTCTTACAACTTACTCGATGCAAAGGATGAATATATTTCTTACACGTTTGTATCGGGTGTGGATGTCCCTCTTGGTTCTTACCGTGTAGTCTTACGCATGAAGAGTGACACTACAATCGCATCAGACGCACGTATCGTTGTTTTAAGCGGGGATAATGTTGTGGTAGATGATTTGTATACCTTTGAAGGTAATGATGAAGAAACTGATGTTTTAAATGAAGGAAAATGGTTATTTTCGACTAATGAATCATTGCATGATCTTATAACTACAATAACATCATTGGACAATACAGTTAATTTACGCGCAACATCTATGTTTGAAGATAGTCCACATTCACATATATTAATAACTGATGAAAATCAACCGATAAGTGGTGAATGGACTATTGTTAAAACTAAACCGTTCAATATTACACAAAAGGGTTTAACGTATACAATCAAAGTTCAAAAAGAAACTGATGATTTATCTAATATTGCAGTTAACTATGGATTTCTCTTACCCGAAAAGAGAGCACGTGTTGCATTTGATGTAGGAGGAGAATATAATGTAGGTGAGTGTAAGGTATTTGATACTATTACTACGGGTTCTGAAGAATCCGAATGGAAGCAGATTTATAATCCTGAACATGACTTTGTAGGTGACATTGTTGTTCAGAACCCTATAATGCGGTGGGTAATTAAACAGACTACCTGGAAAAATGCTAAACTCTTTAGTATATCAAACAACAATGTATTTGAAGTTGGTTCTTTTTACAATAAAGCGTTTGGTGATAATCGTGTTATAATCAAGTTTAAAGAAATTAAACCTAATTACCTGAAGTTCACTTTCGAGTTAGATACAGGTAATGCAACCTCAATGTCTACAAGTGCAAAAGAATATGACACAGTAGAAGTTACACCATTTAATTTCATCATCAAAAAAGACATCATTGGTAATTTTAAAAATCATTATACTATAGAAACTGATTCTAAATTAATCATGGAAAAGGATAATGGTATTATTGTATTATTTGAACCAACTTTTGTTGGTGGTTTAATTAAATCTCATGATTTTGTAAGTGGGATTAATAATGGTATTATTGAAACAACAAATAGTGTTACGGGTAATTCATATGTAATTCCTTTTGTTATTCCCCTTGAGGATAATAATACAATTAACTCACAAGATTTGGTTTTTCTTAGTACTGTTTATTCTTCGCAAAAATGTAAAGTTGAAGTAAAATAATTAAGGTGATTGTTATGAATGAATTTGGTAATGCTTACATTGAAAAGGTTTGGTGCAATTCTGTTAGAACTCCTAAACCCCTTAAGGTTATTCCTTACAAGAAAGATTTTAAAGTATTCTTCAGCGTGAAGGGAACAGAAATAGGTAGAATAACGATTGGTATATTTGTGGATGATATTCTGGATCAGATGCTTACCACGAATATTCTAGAGAAAAATAAGAGTCTTGCAATTTGGTTCTGGTATCCTTACAAGCGTAAGCAGATGGGTAAGCACATAATCCAGTTCAAGATTGGTGAGGCAACTGATAGAACGGCAGATTCCGTTACGTGGAAATATACTTCTGATAAATATATAGTTGAGGTGAAATAACATGGTTAAGTGGATTGTTACTATTTATGAAACATTAACAGCACTTAAAACTGCTGTTGAATCGATTGATAATACGGTTGTTATACATATTATTCCTATCTTCAAGGATAATCGTCAGCAATATTTGTTAGCGATTGGTGATGATTTGTCAGTAATTGATGGAGGTAGTGCATAATGCCTAGAAAAGCATCAATACAAATTAGACGCGATACGCGCAATAATTGGTTAGCAGAAAATGCTGTTCTTAAGAATGGCGAATTGGGGTATGAAACTGATACAGGTATACTCAAAGTAGGTGATGGAACAAGTGGTTGGAATACTATCGTTAGATTCGCCAACCAGAATGATGTTTCAATGTTAAATGAAAGAATAGATGACGTTTTAACAGTTTCAAGTAATAATATCTATGGTGTCAAGATTGATACTACCAACCTGAATCCTGAAACAAGTGTTGCCTATACCGATGATGCAGCGGGATTTGTCCCTATGCGGGGTAATGATGGTAACTTTGATTGGGGTTCTTGGGAATTGCCGTTCAAATCATTAGGTATTCGTCCTTGTGTATTCAAGGATGGTGCGGTAAATTATTATCTTGATCCTAATGATTACACGAAGAAGATTGATGGTTCTAATGCTGATATTACATCCGGTCTTGATGGAGATGTAATGGTTGAAATTCCACAAATTTATTGGAAATTCAGTCAGAATGAAACTGATCGTTTTGTTCAGATTTCAAGAGTTCAACGTGAAGGTTTTGTTTGTCTTGCCCATATGCGTGGTGAAACAAAAGTTCCTGCAATTTATGTTGGTGCATACAAAGGGTCGTTACTCGGTGGTGTACTTCGATCTTTGTCGGGTAAAACACCTCTCAATACCAAAACCCATGTAGAAATCCGTGGATATGCACAAGCAAACGGAGAGGGTTATGAACAGTTCTTATTTTATCAGATGCAGTTATTACAGATTTTGTATGTAATCTTCTTCAAGAATCTTGACGGTCAGACCGCATTAGGTAGAGGCAACGTAGATGCATCAGTAAGAATGAATACTGGTGCTCGTAATACTGATGGAATGTTTTGGGGTTCTACCGATGGAACCAAACAGATTAAATTTTGTGGTATTGAAGATTTCTGGGGCAATCAGAGAGATTGGATAGACGGATTGTGGTCTACAACAAGCACCACGCCACCCAGAAAACTGTGGATTGCAACCGACGATTTCAACGTTGTGCCGTATCAGTTAGTAGGAGAGACATGGGTCGATGCCGAACCTAGACCGGAGAATTATAAAGAATATGGAACTGGGTTTGATGTAAATAAAGATGGTTATGTTAAAGATATTCATGGAACAAATGAAACTGGTTTTGTAACAGTTAATAGTGGGGCGTCGGAGACGACACACTATTGTGATTATGCGTATCTTCAGGCGGGTTTCTTAGGTAATTTCGGCGGGTTTTGGACTAATGCGGGTACTGCGGGGCCCTTCGGTCTGCTTTTGAGCTGTTCGCCTGTGTATTCGAATTCGCGTATCGGCGGTCGCCTAACATGGATTAAAAAACAAAGTTGAGGTGATATATATGTAGTAAATATTTTTTATCAAAAAGGGCATAAATGATTTTTTATACGAATCTTCAAGCAGGTTACTTAGGTAATTT
>Ga0209510_1000403_pt1 | contig 61764 bp, 59 predicted proteins | sample BiotimSIPDNA_FD_185749 | JGI IMG/M metagenome (GOLD analysis project Ga0209510, IMG submission 185749) | Anaerobic biogas reactor microbial communites from Washington, USA - Biogas_R1 time_0 SIP DNA (SPAdes) (version 2) | ecosystem: Engineered > Bioreactor > Anaerobic > Unclassified | place...
TGAAAACGGCGAAGACACCTATGTCTCCTGCGACGACGACGAGGTGGAGCAGGAGGTCTTCGAGCTGTTCATGGAAGAGCTGGCCGAGGAAGAGGACAGCGAGCTCTTTGAGGAAGACGAGAAATAAGCAAACCGACAAAAACCGCGGAGCTGATCATCTTGGCTCCGCGGTTTTTTTGTGCTGGTTTATCTATATATCGCAGATCGACTTATACTAAACGCACTCTTTAATGCTTCCATGAATCGGTCTTTTTGCGACTCTGCGTCGTCTCATTCACTCAGCGTAGGCTACTGCTACGCCTCGTTCCTTCGACTTAGCAGAGCCATCAAAAATCCTCGATTCCTGAGTGCATTAACTCGTGTGTTTAGTATCAGCGCTTCCGGATGTTGCGCCCCAGGTGGCCCAGGGACCACAGGGACAGGCCGGGCACCAGGGCCAGAAGGGCGGCGGTGAAGGCGCTGGCAACGTACACCACCCAGCCCAACATCACGGTAAAGATGGAAGGGGAGTCGGCAGTCACCGCCGGGGCAGCATCCGCTACCGCGCCCGCCACCTGGGGCAGGGCGGATGATGCAGCCGGGGCCTTCCCCAGGAACAGCTCCTCCATCAGGGGTTTTAAGGTGTCCAGCCGCAGCACCGCCAAGAGCAGCACCATGAGGGGCAGCAGGATGGCCAGCAGCAGGCCCGCCAGGCGCACAAAGCCGCCGGCCGGCCTCATGGCAGGGGGCGTCGGCACCGGCTGGGTGCCCTGGCGGCGCAGGGGGGGCGGCGGCGCCATCACCGGCTGCTCCTGGGGGGCAGGGGGCGGCTGCATCCGCCGCTGGGAGCCGGCTACCTGCTGGACGCTGGGGGCATCCACCGGGGTGCCAGCGCCAAAGCGCCGGGCGTTCCTGGGGGCAGAGCACTGCATGCACTGGGTATGTCCGTCCTTGTTGCTGGCCTGGCAGCGGTTGCAAATCCACATCGATGTTGATCCTCCCGGTTGTTCTTATCCATTATAACGGGAATGGTTGCCGTTTTCATCCATGGGCACTTCACTGGCAGGCCGGGCACAGCCCCTGATACAGCAATTCCTGCAGATGCACCTGAAAGCCGGCCAGGGCTTCCCCCAGGTGCAGGGGGCAGCAGGATGCAGGGATGTCTTCCACATGGCCGCAGCCCCGGCACAGGAAATGCCCGTGGGGGCGGGTGTCCACATCATAGCGCAGGCCCTGGGGCGTGCGGATTTCCCGGGCCAGGCCCTTTTGCACAAAGAGGTTCAGCACATTGTACACCGTAGCGCGGGAGAGGGCCAGGCGCCGGCGCTGCATGAAGGCATGAATGTCCTCCGCCCGGGGGTGCTTGCCGTGGTGCCGCAGGTAGCGCAGCACCTGCAGGCGCTGGTAGGTGGGGCTGATGCCGTGGGCCAGCAGCAGCTCCGTGCTGTTTCTCATCTCAGTCACAGGCCTGCCTCCTGAAAAATAGAATCAATCTAAATATTCCCGTTTTTGCCAGTTTTAATCATGCATACCGCGATGGTGAGACATTTGAATCAAACAAGTCAGGAACGAATGGCAGGGTCCAAGCGTCTAAAGGGATGCGGCTGCGGTAGACTGGAAAAACCAGTGATGTGCCGCGTATCTGACACACCACGACCGTGCATGCAGGAGAAAACAGCAATGCGAAAAATCCTCTCAATCATCCTGGCCTTGTTGATGTTGCTGGGCCTGGCCCCTTTGGGCGGGGCTGCGGAAGCGCCGGAAGGCTTCAATACCCAGACCATCATGGTCTATATCGTGGGCAGCGACCTGGAGCCCAAGGGCAATTACGCCACCACCGACATCACCGAGATGATGCGCTCGGGCCTTGATACCGACAAGGTGACGGTGCTGCTCATGACTGGCGGCACCACCTCCTGGGGCAACAACATTGTGCCTGCGGACAAATTGAGCATCTACCGCCTGACCGGGCGCAACATTGAGTTGGTTCACCAGGAGCCCAAGCGCAACATGGCCGACCCGGGCCCCCTGGTGGATTTCCTTAACTATGCCGTGGCAAACTATCCGGCCGAGTCCTATGCCCTGACCCTGTGGAACCACGGCGGCGGCCCCATGGTGGGCTTTGGGATGGATGAATACCATATGCCGGACATGCTCACCCTGCTGGAGATGCGGGACGCCCTGAAAAGCAGTCCTTTCAACGGCGACAACCGCCTGGAATGGCTGCTGTTTGACGCCTGCCTGATGGCCACCCTGGAGGTGGGCATGCTGCTTGCGCCCCATGCCAAATACATGCTGGCTTCAGAGGAGGTGCTCCCTGCCCTGGGGGTGGATTTCCGTTTTCTGGGGCAAATGGGCAAGACCTCCATGCGGGGGGATGAGGTGGGCCGCCTGATCATCGACATGACGGAGGAATACTACGCAGACGTGTGGCTGCGGGTGCCTGATTTCAACATGTCCGTCACCCTGTCCCTGCTGGACCTGGACAAGCTGCAGCCGGTGGCCCAGGCGGTGGACAACCTGTTTTTTGATTTGCGCCACGGCTTTGAAATGAAGGTGTATTCCGATGTGGCCCGGTCCCGGGATGCCACCAAGACCTATGGCGCCACCGAAACCACCAGCGATTACGACCTGGTGGACCTGCACGACCTGGCCCGGAACCTGTCGGGCCTTTATCCCCAAGAAACCGCAGCCCTGCGCAAGGCCATTGATGAGGCGGTGCTGCACAACATCAGCAACATCCCAAGGAGCGAGGGCCTGGCCATCTATTTCCCCTTCTCCAACAAAAAGGTGTATGAGCTGGCCTGGCGGGACCTGTACCGTCAGTTTGACATCATGCCCAACTACCAGGCCTTCATGGACCGCTTCGGCGCCATCCTGCTGGGGGACAGCCTCAGCAGCTGGAAGGGGGAGGATGCGCCGGTGGTGGTGTTTGACGAGGTCACCGGGGAGTATGCCATCCAATTAAGCCCCGAGCAGGTGGCCAACTACGACCGGGCGGAATACTACATCCTCACCCACCGCACCGGGGAGGAATACACCCTGGCCTTCATGTCCAGCGATGTGAGCCTGTCGGAAGAAGGCAGGCTGCAGGCCAACTTTGGCGGCAACATCCTCTACATCGGCGACAGGGACTCGGGACTTGTGCCCGTGCCCTTCCTGCGTGAGACGGAAAACCTGGACGGCATCGCCAAATACCAGATTCCCATCGTGCTGGAGCGCCGCAAACAGGACGGCAGCCGGGAATCCCTGACGGCCAACCTGCTGGCGGAACTGGACAAGCAGCAGGGGCTGGCGCGCATCAACGGCGCCATCATGGATGATGACGGCAGCATGGTGGGCAAGCGGGACATCAACCTGGCCGACTGGGACGTGGTCCACCTGGTCTACCTGTCCTCCTATGTAACCCGGGACGAGACGGGAAAGCCCCTGGTGGTGGGGGACTGGGTGGTCAGCGACGACATCACCATCCTCAGCCTGGACATCCGCAAGGGGCTGCAGCTGGCCTACCAGCCCCTGGACCGGGAAGCCTACGACCATGCCCTGATGATTTCCGTGGTGGACACCCAGGGCAACGCCTATCCCTCGGACGTGATGCCCCTGAGCGATATGAACGCCCCGCCGGTGCCGCCGCCTGCCAGCAACCCTGTGCGGGATGTTGAATACGCCTACCAAAACCAGCAGCCCACCCTATTGACGGAGGCAGAGGACATCCTCTTCACCCTGGAGATGATTGATTTTTCCGCAGAGGACACCGGGGACGCCCGCCGGGCACCGGACACGATGCTGCTGAAGTTGCTGATGGAAAACCGCCAGGAGGAGGATGTGAACATCACCCTGGCCTGGCTCAACATCAACGGGACGATGATCCCGGTGCAGATGAACAGCCACCTGCCGGCAGGGACCATGGCCCAGGCAGAGCTTGTCATCCCCGTCGCCCCGGGGCCGGATGGCAGCAGCCTGGTGGACCTGGGCATCCGGGAGATTACAGAAATGGCCTTCCGCTTCGTAATCCACAAGCACAGCGAATCCATGTTTGACCCGGGCAGCTACACCGATGAAATCCGCCTGCACACCCAGATCCCTGTGGGCGCAGGCTACGAAGGGCAGGAAAGCAAGCCCAAGGACATGCGCACCCTGGCAGAGCTGGACGGCGTGATCATCGAACAAACCGGCCCGGTCACCTGGCGGGACGGCCAGCTGCGGGTACCCCTTCTGATCACCAACAACAGCGAACGCTTTGACCAGGTGAGGATCGCCGAAAGCAGCATCAACGGCATCATGGCCCAGCTGGAACTGGCGCAGCACGCGGTGGTGAAGGGCAGCAGGATGTACACCTACGCCTTCATCAACCAGGCCCCCATGGAGCTGCCGGCGGACCTGGAGCCCTACCGGAGCCTGCTGGAAACCGGGGACAACCTGGAGCGCCTGGGCATTTTTCAGGTGAAGGACATCAGCCTGCGCTTCGAGCTGGACCACCACAGCCGGGCAAACAGCCTGGGCAGGGAGCGGGTGGCGAAAAAGACCCCCTATGTCCACATCCCGGGGGACGGCATGCTGGATGTGGAGCAGCCCCTGGACACCGCGGGCAGCATCCTTGCAGATGAGCAGGGCCTGCTGCTGGTGCGCCTTGACAGCGATCCCTCAGGCAAGCGGCTGTACCTGAAAAATGATACCGACAAAACCATCCGCCTCATCAGTTTCCACCATGTCTGGGTGGACGATGCGCCCTACGGGGCCAACGCCCCCATCCGCCTGGTGCTGGCCCCCGGCGCCTCTGCCTACCACCAGCTCTTCTCCTACCTGCCCGGGATTGAACCGGAGGGGCAGGAGCTGCGCTTCCTCCTGAGCGTGCTGGATCTGGACAGCAACAAGCTGCTGTTCCGGACAGACGATATCAAACTGACCTTGCATTGACCCCGACACCATCCCATATCAAAAAGGAGAGACCCCGATGAAAAAACTGTTTGCCCTGTTCCTGTCCCTGGCCCTGCTGCTTGGCGCCGTACCTGCCCTGACCCAGGAAGGGGAATTGACTGCCGATGACGTGCTGGTATTCAGCGATGCCCCGCCCCTTAAGATCGATTTGCCCGATGAGGTCCGTTCCAACTTCCCCACCCCTGTGGACCAGGTCACCGTCCAGGACGGCATCATCACCCTGGTTACCAAAGGGATTACCCTCACAATCACACCGCCCTTTGGCATAGCGGTGCTGACCCAGGACATCGCCGCCCAGGTGGAGGACTACCTCAAGATGAACGACCCCCGGGGCATTGCGGAGTTCCTGATCAATGGCGACCTGAGCCTCCTGTACTATGATTTCGCCAGCCATTCCCAAATCCTCATGTACACCCGGGAAAACGCCCTGAGCCAGATGTTCCAAAACTCAGACGAGACCTTCAACACCCTGCTGGCCACCGCCCAGAAGTCTGCCAGGGAGGGCACGGTCTTTTCTGAAGTCACCTTAAACGACAAGCGCTATGTTCGCCAGGAAACCGCCATGGAGGGCGGGGTCCGGCTGGTGGTGTACGCCATCAAGGACGGCATCCTGGTGGCCTTCCAGCTGGACATGCTGGCGGTGACCCCGGAGCTGGAGGAGCTGCTGTACCAGGTGGTGGAGAGCGCTGTTTTCTGATTCTATTCACTAATGAATTACTCCCGGCAATGACCGGGGAAAACAAACGGAGCACCTTCAAACAAGGCGCTCCGTTTTGATATATATCCAGCACTACCTGCCGTACCTATGGTCAATTAACATTGTATCTTCAGGAAAAAAGGGTGAAGGGGCCAAGTGGCCCCTTCTGGGGTTTGGGGCGAAGCCCCAAGAACTTCCCCGGTCTGGGGCAAAGCCCCAGAAAATTTCTTTCTTTGGGGCGAAGCCCCAAATCCGTCCTTTTCCGTCCCCTCTCCCTAATCCCCAAACGATATGTTGATGTCCCGGGCGGAGATGACGATCTGGTCGTTGGGGTCTACGGGCTTGGGGACGCCGGCCACGTCCTTCAGTTTGTTTTCGCTGATGCGGCCTTCCTTGAGGGCGACGGTGAGGCCGAAGCGGCCTTCCCGGATGAGTTGTGCAGCCCGGACGCCAAACTCGGTGGAGAGGACGCGGTCGTAGGCGCAGGGGCTGCCGCCCCGCTGCATGTGCCCGGGGATGACGGCGCGGCACTCGGCGTTGGTGATCTGGGTGAGCTGGGATGCGATGCGCTGGGAGACGGTGCCGGCGCCTTCCCAGGCGGCCTCCCGCTCCTTGCGCTTCATCTGGCTTTCCTCCAGGGACATGGCGCCTTCCGCCACGGCGATGATGGTAAAGAACTTGTTGTTGCGGGCGCGCTCGTCGATGACTGCGGCCACCTTGTTGATGTCGTAGGGGATTTCGGGGAGGAGGATGACATCGGCGCCGCCGGCGATGCCGGCATAGAGGGTGAGCCAGCCGGCCTTGTTGCCCATGATCTCAATGACCATGACCCGGTTGTGGCTGGCGGCGGTGGTGTGGATGCGGTCGATGACATCGGTGGCGATGTCCACGGCGGTGTGGAAGCCGAAGGTGAAATCGGTGCCGTAGATGTCGTTGTCGATGGTCTTGGGCAGGCCGATGACGTTGAGGCCTTCCTCGGAGAGGAGGTTGGCGGTCTTGTGGGTGCCGTTGCCCCCCAGGGTGACCAGGCAGTCCAGGCGCATGGCCCGGTAGTTCATCTTCATGGCGTGGACCTTGTCCACATTGTCCTCCTCCACCAGGCGCATGTTGCGGAAGGGGGTGCGGGAGGTGCCCAGGATGGTGCCCCCCATGGTGAGGATGCCGGAGAACTGATGCTGCTGCATCACCTGATAGTCCCCGTCGATGAGGCCGCGGTAGCCGGCCCGGATGCCCACGATTTCTGCGTCCAGGGTCTGGTAGGCGGCCCGGGCAACGCCCCGGATGGCGGCGTTGAGGCCGGGGCAGTCGCCGCCGGAGGTGAGGATGCCGATTCTGATGCCCATGGTGCTCCTCCTGTTCTGTCAAGGGGTGGGGGCGGGGTGAAAGAAGAAGCCCACCCGTGTTCCCGGGCGGGCTATTGGGTTTACTTGATGCCGAAGACCCCCAGGATGCCCCGGGAGATGGAGCGGCCCACGGTGTAGCCGGCGCCGGAGGCGGTGGAGCGGGTGAAGTTGTCCAGCATGCGCTCGCCCAGGCTCTTCACATGGGGGGTGGACTTCTGCACCTTGGGCTCCTTCACAGGCTTTTGCTCCTGTACGGCAGGCACCTGCATCTGGGGCTCGTACTGCCCGGTCTGGGGGTTGTAGACCAGGACGGGGGGCGGCGCCTGCTCCACCTTTTTCACCTCGGCGGGGATGGGCGCGGGCTGGGCGGGGGGCGCAGGATATTCAACGGGGGCCTGCATCTCCCGCTCCACATAGGTGCCGGTGGCCGGGTCAAAGACGGAGATGGTGTTCTTCTGGGGCATGGGCTGGGCGGATGCCGCGGGGCTGACGGTGCCCAGGATTTCCTCGGCCACCACCCGGGCGGTGCCCATGATGCCCTGGGAGGAGAACTTGGCGCTTAAGATTTCGTAGGCGCTCTCCCGGTCGAACATCTGGGTGTATTTGTCCCTTAGCATGCTGGTGTCAATGAGGGTGTTGCGGAAGGACTCACTGATGGTGCCGATGGCGGACTGGGGCGGCAGGATGACGGCCTTCTGGGTGATGGAGGGCGCGCCGGAGGCCTCCAGGAAGGAGAGGAGGGCCTCGCCGGTCTGCAGCTGGGTGATGGCCTGCTCGGTGTCAAAATTGGGGTTGGGGCGGAAGGTCTGGGCCACGGTACGGATGATCTTCTGCTCCGCCGGGGTGAAGGCCCGCAGGGCATGCTGTACCCGGGCGGCCAGCTGGGACAGGACGCTGGTGGGCACGTCGGCGGGGTTCTGGGTGATGAAGTAGACGGCCACGCCCTTGGAGCGGATGAGCCGGATGGTGAGCTCGATTTTCTCCATCAATTCCCGGGGGCAGTCGTTGAAGAGGAGGTGGGCCTCGTCAAAGAAGAAGACCATGCGGGGCAGTTCGGAATCCCCCTGCTCGGGCAGCAGCTCGTATAATTCGGCCAGCATCCACAGCAGGAAGGCGGAGTACATGTTGGGGCGCAGGAAGAGCTTGTCGGCGGCTAAGATGTTGATCATGCCGGCGCCGTTCTCGTCCCGCACCAGCCAGTCGGCCAGGTCCAGGGCGGGCTCGCCGAAGAAGAGGTTGCCCCCCTGGTCTTCCAGGACGGCAATGGCCCGCTGGATGGCGCCGATGGAGGCTTTTGCGATGTTGCCATAGCGCAGGGTGTAGTCGGAGGCCTTGTCCCCGGCGTAGGTGAGCATGGCCCGCAGGTCCTTCAGGTCAATGAGGAGCAGGCCCTCGTCGTCTGCGATGCGGAAGACGATGTGGAGGACGCCGGCCTGGGTTTCGTTCAGCTGCAGCATCCGGGCCAGCAGCAGGGGTCCCATCTCGCTGACGGTGGTCCTGACCGGGTGGCCGGAGATGCCGTAGACATCCCACAGGGTGACGGGGTTGGCCCGGGGGACATAGTGCTCCAGGCCCACCTGGGCCATGCGCTCCCGGATCTTGTCGTTCATCTCGCCGGGCTTGGCCATGCCGGCCAGGTCGCCCTTGACGTCCGCCATGAAGACGGGCACTCCCAGCTGGGAGAAGGCCTCGGCCATCACCTGCAGGGTGACGGTTTTGCCGGTGCCGGTGGCGCCGGAGATGAGCCCGTGGCGGTTGGCCAGTTGGGGCAGCATGGTGACAGGGCCCTCGGCACTGGTGCCCAGCCAGATTTGATTGTCCAGTAGCATGTGTCTTTCCTCCAATCAAAAATTGTTCAGAGATATATGATTAACTGTGAATATAGTATCACACAAGGATGCATCAAACAAACAGAAAATGCGTTTCCCTGCCTATTCGAAGGATGCGTCGTCCACCGCCAGCACCGTGGCCGCGGCCTGGGCTGCAATGGCCTCCTCCCGGCCCACGGCGTCCAGGCCTTCCGTGGTGGTGGCCTTCACGGACACCCGGGGGAGGGGCAGGCCCAAGGCGCCGGCGATGTTCTGGCGCATTTTCAGGATATACGGCGCCAGTTTGGGCCGCTGGGCCAAGATGGTGAGGTCCGCCTGCTGGGGGAGAAAGCCGTGCCGGGCCAGGATGCCCCGGGTTTCTGCCAATAGCTGGAGGGAGGAGGCGCCTTTGTATTCCGGGTCGCTGTCCGGGAAATGCTGGCCGATGTCCGGAAGGGCGCAGGCCCCAAGGAGGGCGTCCATCAGGGCGTGCAGGGGGGCGTCGGCATCGCTGTGGCCCAGGAGGCCCAGGGGATGGGGGATGAGGACCCCGCCCAGCACCAGGTCGCGCCCTGGCACCAGGCGGTGGATGTCATAGCCGGTGCCTAAGCGTAGACTGCCTGCCAACAGCTGCTGTGCCATGGTGAAATCCTCCGGGTGGGTGATTTTCAGGTTCCGGGCATCCCCGGGCACCAGGGTGACGGGATGCCCCAGGCGCTCCACCAGGCCGGCGTCGTCGGTGGCGGCCTCCCGGTGCTCCCGGTAGGCGCGCTTGAGGAGCGCCGTCTGAAAGCCCTGGGGGGTCTGCACCTGGTAAAGCCCCTCCCGGGAGACCGTGGCGGTGGCCCCGTTCTCTGCCCTGCGCAGGGTGTCCCGCACCGGGATGGCAGGGACGGCGGCGCCATCAGCCCGGGCGGCATCGATGACCCGCCGGACCAGGTCCTGGCTCAAAAAAGGCCGGGCCCCGTCCTGCACCAGGACGATGTCACAGCCCTCCGGCATGGCCGTCAGGGCGTTTTCCACGGAGTCCCGGCGCTCCCGGCCTCCGGGCACCAGCTGGTCCACCTGCAGGGCATGTTCTTGCAGCAGGGCCTCAAAGGCGGCCTGCTCGTCCGCCCGGGTCACCAGGATCAGGTGGTGGCACTGAGGCCGCAGGGCCATCAGGGCGTAAATAAACAGGGGCCGGCCCATAAGGGGCAGCAGCACCTTGTTCTGGTCCGCCCCCAGGCGCTTGCCGGCGCCTGCGGCCACCACGATGCCGCAGACCTTCATGGCAAATCCTCCCCGGACAGGCGGTTGATGATGAAATCGTAAATCTCCCGGGCGTTCTCCGCCCAGGCGGCGCGGAAGCGGTCCGCCAGTTCGGCAGTGGGCAGAGACAGGTCCAGGCGCAGCAGCTGCATGCCCCCTTCGGCGATGCCCATCTGAGCGTGGTACTCGTTGCGGCTTTCGTGGCTGATCTGGGCGAAGAGCTCCCGCTCCTTGCGCATGCGCTCGGAGAAGTCCGGCACGGCGGCACGCAACTTCACCAGGGCGCTCTCCCCCAGGCGGGAGACGAACAGCTCGGTGGCCTGCTCCCCTTCCGGGGTGATGGTGTAGCGCTCGTCTCCGCAGACGGGCTCCTTTAAGACCTGGCCCCGCTGGGCCAGCTCGTACAGGGCCAATTGCAAATCAAAATAGTTCATGAGGTCGTTTTCCGTCATGAAGGCAATCAGCTGCAGGTTGTTGCAGGGGCCCAGCTCCCTCAGGGCGTAGAGGGTGAGCAGCTTGCGCTCCACTTCCCCCAGGCGGTATTGCGGCACCTCAGCCATGTTCGATGGTCCTTTCTGTGGATTCATGAAAGAAACCCCGTGCGGTTTCTGTAATCTCCCGGTTGGATGATACCCGTTTGAGGGTGATGTGGGGCGGCAGCAGCGCCAGATAATCCCGGTTTGCATAGCGGTCGTCCATCAGCAGGAGGACCCCCCGGTCGCTTTCCGAGCGGATGAGGCGGCCGGCAGCCTGCAGCACCTTGTGCATCCCCGGGTAGCGGTAGGCGAAGGCAAAACCCTCCCCCAGGGCCTCCTCCATCCGGGCGCGGTACAGGTTGCGCAGCTCGTTCACCTGGGGCAGGCCCACCCCCAGGATGGCCACGCTGGTGAGGGCCTTGCCGGGCAGGTCCACCCCTTCTGAAAACACGCCCCCCAACACGCACAGCCCCAGGACCGGGGCATCGTCCCGGACAAAGACGTCCAGGAATAATAGGCGGCTGGCCTCGTCCATGCCGGGCTGCTGGACAGAATAGGGCAGGCCGGGGGCCGCCTCCCGCAGCACCGCTTCCACGGCTTTTAAGTAGGCGAAGGAGGGGAAGTAGGCGATCATCTTGCCGGGGTGGGCTTCAAAAAGGGCTAAGATGGCCTCCGCCGCGGGCTTCAGGCTGTGCTCCCGGGCAGCATAGCGGGTGTTGACGGGCAGGTGCAGGGTGAGGAGGTGCTCCTCCGGGAAGGGGGAGGGCAGCTCCAGGCAGGCGTCCTCCGGGTCCCCGCCCAGCAGGCTGCGCATGGCCTTTAAGGGGCTTAAGGTGGCGGAATAATACACCACGCCGGACAGGCGCTTTGTGATGTCCCCCAGGTAGGGGGCGGGGTTCAAGTTCAGGGCGGTGACGCCGCCCCGGGTGCCGTCAGCGTCCAGGGGCAGGGCATAGTCCTCCGGCGCCTGCTGCGCCCTGAGGAGGGCGGACTTCAGGCTGATCAAATCCCGGCTTAAGTGCATGATCCCGGGGCTGAAGCTGCCGGCCAGGGCAGGCAGCAGGCTGTCCAGGGCTTCCACCACCTGTTCCGGGTCCATGGCTTCGCTTGCAGCGGCCAGGGCCTTCATGAAGCTGCTCAGGGCCTTGTAGAGGGTGCTGCTGCGGCCCAGGTGTTTGCCGGCCTCCCGGCGGAACTCCTTCAGGCGGCTTATGGTGATGCTGCCGGAGAGCATGTCCCGGGCCCGGTCCGGCAGGTTGTGGGCCTCGTCCACCAGGAGGGTCAGTTGGCGCTGGCCCTCAAAGATGCGGCTGATGCGCACCTGGGGGTCCAGGGCGTAGTTGTAGTCGCAGATCACCACATCGGCCATCTCGCACAGGGCCAGGGAAAATTCAAAGGGGCAGAGGCTGTGACGTTCTGCCGTGTGGAGGACGAAGTCCCTGTCCCAGACGGGGGCCCTTAGGGCTTCTTCCAGGGCCGCCTGCTGCCTGGTGTAATGCCCTTTTGCCCGCTCACAGTGGTCCGGGTGGCAGCGCATTTGCGCCATGGGGCACAGGCTTTCCTTGGCGTTGAGGGTGAGGGCATGGATGTGCAGCCCCTGGGCCAGCATCCGGTCCACCTCCTGCTGCATGGCGATGCGCTGGGTGCCCCGGGCGGTGAGGCAGAACACCTTCTTTGTCAGCCCCTGGCCCAGGGCCTTCAGGGCCGGGTAGAGGACGGCCGCGCTTTTGCCGGTGCCGGTGGGCATGGTGGCAAACAGGCGCATCCTGCGCTGGATGGCGGTGTACACCTGGGCGGCCATCTCCCGCTGGCCCGGGCGGTAATCGGGGTAGGGGAAGGGCAAGGCCATGAGGCTCTCATCCCGGCGGCACTGGTGGGCTTCCAGCTGCATCTGCCAGGCCAGATAGGGCAGGAGCAACTCAAAAAAGGCCGCCTCCAGGCGCGCCTTCTCCCAGCGCTCTAAAAAGGCGGCGCTCACCTGGCCGTCGGTGTTTGCATAGCTCACCTTCAGGTCCACCGCCGGCAGGCCGTCCCGGGCGCACAGCATGAAGCCGTAGCAGACCGCCTGGAGCAGGTGCTCGGGAAAGGGCGCCTCAGGTGCCTCCTGGGGGGATAGCTTGATTTCCTCAATCAGGGGCGGGTCCATCTGGTCGTAATACAAATCCATCCGCCCGGCCACCCGCACCGCCCGGCCCTGCACCTCCTGCTGCCACACCAGCATGGTTTCAGCCCGGGCTTCGCTGGCCGCCTGCCGGGCCAGATGGGCTTCCATCCCCTGGGTCATCAGGCTGCGGGAGATGGGCATGATGTCCGGCGGGAACACGGAAAAGCCCACCAGCCCCCGGACGGAGATCACCAGCGGCCCTGTGGTCACAGCAGTCCCTCATAGTCCACCCGCAGCAGGGTGAGGCCCTGGGCCGGGGCGGTGATGCCCAGGTCCAGGCGGTTGCCGCTGTTGATGGCCCGGGCAAAGCTGTCCACGGGCTTTCTGCCCTGGCCGATGGCAATCAGGGTGCCGGCGATGATGCGCACCATGTTGTACAAAAAGGCATCCCCGGTGATCCGAAAAACGATCTCGTCCTCCGCCTGGTCCAGCCGGGCTTCGGTTATGCTGCGCACCGTGGTCTTGGCGGTGCCGCCGGCGGCTTCAAAGGCGGCAAAATCATGGCGGCCCAGGAGGGCGGGCAGGGCCTCCTGCATGTTATCCAGGTTCAGGGGCAGGGGCACAAAGGCGCAAAAATTCCGCCGCAGGGCACTGGGCTGGCGGCGGTTGAAGATGCGGTATTCATACTGCTTGCTGCTGGCGGAAAAGCGGGCATGGAGGCGGCCATCCACCCGGCAGGCGTGGTTCACCTTCACGTCCGGGGGCAGGCTGGTGTTGAGGACATAGGGCCATTTTTCCGGCGGGATGCCGGAATCCGTGTCAAAATGGGCCCGCTGGCCCAGGGCATGGACCCCGGCATCGGTGCGGCTGGCGCCGGTTACGGTGATGGGGGCGTGAACGGTCCGGGAGATGGCCTCCTCCAGCACCTGCTGCACCGCCAGGCCGTTGATCTGGCGCTGCCAGCCGGCATAGGCGGTGCCCTCGTACTCGATGGTGAGGAGGATGCGCTTCACAGCAGCCTCGGCAGCAGGATGGCCAGGTACAGCAGCAGCATGGTGAGGAAGGCCACCAGGTCCCGCCTGGTGAAGGCCAGCTTGTGCAGCCTTGTGCGGCCCTCCCCGCCCCGGTAGCAGCGGGCTTCCATGGCCATGGCCAGGTCGCCGGCCCGGCGGAAGGCGCTGATGAAGAGGGGCACCAGGAGGGGGATCATGGCCTTTGCCCTTGCAATCAGGTTGCCGGTTTCAAAGTCGGCGCCTCTTGCGGTCTGGGCCTTCATGATCTTGTCCGCCTCCTCAATCAGGGTGGGGATGAAGCGCAGGGCGATGGTCATCATCATGGCCATCTCATGGGCCGGGAAGCGGATGATTTTCAGCGGCGAGGCCAGGCGTTCCAAGCCGTCGGTGAGGGTGACGGGGGCGGTGGTGAGGGTCAGGATGCTGCTGCCCACCACCAGCAGGATGAGCCGGAAGGTGAAGACCAGGGCGTTGACCAGCCCCTCCTCCCAGAGAATGAAGCTGCCAATCTGCAGCAGGGCCTTCTGGCCGCTGGCAAAGAACAGGTTCAGCACAAAGGTGATCACCAGCAGGATGCGCATGGGCCGGATGCTGCGCAGCAGCATCTTCAGGGGCAGTTTGGCCAGGGCGGCGGCCAGGACGATGTAGGCGGCCACCGGGATGTACATGGGCAGGGTGTTCACCATGAAGACGGCCACGATGTACAGGAAAATCAGGATGATCTTGGTGCGGGGGTCCAGGCGGTGCACCGGGCTGTCCACCGGGTAGTACTGGCCCAGGGTGATGTCACGCATCATGCTGTCCACCTCCCTTGATGGCCGCTGCCAGGGCGTCTGCAATCTCCTGGAGGCGGTAGTGGTCCCCCAGGGACAGGCCCTCCTCCTTCAGGCGGCGGGCCAGTTTGAAGGCCTCGGGCACGTCCAGGCCCATCTTGGACAGGCGCTCCTGCTGGGTGAAGACCTCCGCCGTGGGGCCCTCCATCACCAGGCGGCCCTTCTCCAGCACCGCCACCCGGGTGGCCAGGCGGGCCACCTCGTCCATGGCGTGGGAAATCAACACCACCGTGGTGCCCTCCTGGTTGAGCTGGCGGATGTCCTGCAGCAGAAAATCCCGGGCCCGGGGGTCCAGCCCGGCGGTGGGCTCGTCCAGCACCAGCACCCGGGGCTGCATGGCCAGGACGCCTGCCAGGGCCACCCGGCGCATCTGGCCGCCGGACAATTCAAAGGGGGAGCGGCCCTTCATCTCCTCAAACTCCAGGCCCACCCGCTCCATGGCGGCCCGGACCCGGCGGTCAATCTCGTCCTCAGCCAGGCCCATGTTCTTGGGGCCAAAGGCGATGTCCTTGTACACAGTCTCCTCAAACAGCTGGTGTTCCGGGTACTGGAAGACCAGCCCCACCTGGAAGCGCAGGGCCCGGCGGTTGGCACCCTTCTGGTTGATGTCCTCCCCGTCCAATAGCACCCGGCCGGCGGAGGGCTCCAGCAGGCCGTTGAGATGCTGGGCCAGGGTGGATTTGCCGGAGCCGGTGTGGCCGATCAAGGCCAATAGCTCCCCGTCCCCGATGGTGAGGTGGATGTCCTCCAGGGCGACGGCGGTGTTGGGCCCGGATTTGTAGTGATGGCTCAGGCCTTCAAGCACGATGGGCACAGCCGCTTCACCTCCTTCACCATTTCTTCTACGTTGAGGACATCCGCCTTGATGCCGATGCCCCGGTCTGCCAGCAGCCGCGCCAGCTGGGTCATGGGGGGCACGTCCAGGCGCAAGTCCCGCAGCCGGTCCACCTGGGCGAAGATCTCCCGGGGGGCGCCGTCCATGGCGATTTTGCCATGGTCCATCACCATGACCCGCTGGGCGTGGGTGGCCTCCTCCATGAAGTGGGTGATCCACACCACGGTGATGCCCTGCTCGCGGTTCAACTTCAGCACCGTCTGCAGCACCTCCTGCCGGCCCTGGGGGTCCAGCATGGCGGTGGCCTCGTCCAGGATGAGGGCTTCCGGGTGCATGGCCAGGATGCCGGCGATGGCCACCCGCTGCTTCTGGCCGCCGGAGAGCAGGTGGGGCGCCCGGTCCCGGAAGGCGGTCATCCCGGTGAGGCGCAGGGCCTCGTCAATCCGGGGGGGCATGTCATCCGGGGGCACGCCGATGTTTTCCAGGCCAAAGGCCACGTCGTCATACACCTCGGTGGCCACCAATTGGTTGTCCGGGTTCTGGAACACCATCCCGGCGGTGCGCCTGATGTCCCAGACGTGGTCGTCGTCCCGGGTGTCCATGCCGCTCACCAGCACCGTGCCCTCCGTGGGCAGAAACAGGCCGTTGAGGAGCTTGGCCAGGGTGGATTTGCCCGAGCCGTTGTGGCCCAGCACCGCCAGAAACTGGCCCCTGGGGATGGTCAGGTTGATGCCGTCCAGGGCGGCAGGCGCCTCCGGCTCATAGCGGTAGACCAGGTCCGTCACCTGGATGTGGGGTGTCTGGTTCATGCTTCCTCCCCCCGGTTGAAGGCGCCCCGCATGTCAAAGAGGGCGTAAAAATCCTTGATATAGTCGGAGAACCTGTCCTCCAGGATGGCCTGGCGGGCCCCCTCCATCAACCGTGTCAAATGCCGCAGGTTGTGGATGCTGCACAGCCGGCCCCCGGTGATTTCCCCGGTGTTGATGAGGTGGCGGATATAGGCCCTGGAATAATGCCGGCAGGCGTGGCAGTCGCAGCCCTCCTCCAGGGGGGCGAAATCCGCCTTGTAGCGGGCGTTGCGCACTACCAGGCGGCCGTGCTTTGTCAGCACCGTGCCGTTGCGCGCGATCCGGGTGGCCAGGACGCAGTCAAACATGTCCACCCCCCGCAGGACGCCTTCCAGCAGGCAGTCCGGGGTGCCCACCCCCATCAGGTAGCGGGGCTTGGTGTCCGGCAGGTGGGGGATGAGGGCCTCCAGCATCCGGTACATGATGTCCTTGGGCTCCCCCACGGACAGGCCGCCGATGCCGTAGCCGGGGAAATCCATGCCGGCCAGGGTGCGGGCGGAGTGGATGCGCAAATCCTCATAAAAGGCGCCCTGGACGATGCCGAACAGGGCCTGGTCAGGCCGGGTGTGGGCCTTGATGCAGCGCTCCGCCCAGCGGTGGGTGCGCTCCATGTCGGCCTTGGCCTGGTCATACTCACAGGGGTAGGGGGAGCACACGTCAAAGGCCATGGCGATATCCGCCCCCAGGTCCTCCTGGATCTGCATGGAGGATTCCGGGGTCATCAGAAGGGCGCTGCCGTCCAGGTGGTTGCGGAAGGCCACCCCTTCCTCGGTGATTTTGTTGAGTTCCGCCAGGGAAAACACCTGGAAGCCTCCGGAATCCGTTAGGATGGGGCGGTCCCAGGCCATGAAGCGGTGCAGGCCCCCGGCCTCTTTCACGATGGCGGCCCCGGGCCGCAGGTTCAGGTGGTAGGTGTTGGACAGCAGGATCTGGGCGCCCAGCTCCTCCATCTCCCGGGACAGCATGGCCTTCACCACCGCCTGGGTGCCCACCGGCATGTACACCGGGGTGTGGATGTCCCCGTGGGGGGTGTGCAAAACACCAGCCCGGGCGCCGGACTGGCTGCAGACGTGCTGCAGCTCAAAGGAAACAGGATGGTTCAATGACACTCCTTAAAAACAGGTCAGGGGGCGATGTCCGGCCAGATGCGCTCCAGGCCGTCCAGCTCCCGTTGGTAGGAATCAAAATATACACTATGAGGATACCCGCCCGGCATCCGCCCAGGCGCGCACACAAAGACCATGGCCCGCCCGGTGATGGGGTGGGAAAAGGCCAGGCGCATGCCCCACAGGGCGATGAGGCCGCCTTCATTGTCCTTGTTGTAGCGGGCGTCCCCCAGGAGGGGGTGGCCGAAGTGGGCCATCTGGGCCCGGATCTGGTGGGCGCGGCCGGTTTGCAGGCGCACGGTCACCAGGCTTTTTTCCTCGGTGAAGGCGACGGTGTGGCCGAAGAGGACGGCTTCCTTGCCCTGGAGCTTCAGGTACTGGGGCAGCACCCGCACGGTGTTGGTGTCCCGGTCCTTCACCAGGTAGTCCTTCAGCTGGAAGCGGGCCGGGGTCTTGCCCGCGCACACCAGGACGTATTCCCTGGCCAGGGTGCCGTTCCTGATCTGCTCCGACAGCCGGGCGGCGGCCTTACTGGTGCGGGCAAAGACCAACAGGCCCCCCACCGGGCGGTCCATCCGGTGGACAAGGCCCAAAAAGACCTCCCCGGGCTTGTTGTATTTCTCCTTGATGTAGCCTTTCAGCAGGCTCAGCAAATCGCTGTCCCCGGTGATGTCCCCCTGGGTCAGCATCCGGGGGGGCTTTAAGGCCACAATCAGGTGGTTGTCTTCATAGAGAATCAGTTGCTGGATGTCCTTCACGCCTTGACTCCTTTGGCCTGCCACCGTCCCGAGGCCCCGGCGGGCAATACGCCCCCGGAGGTGACGGGCAGGCACAGCTCGTTTGCGGTGATGCTGCCGGGGTGCCGTGGCAGCACGGCCCGGTGCAGAATGTTGTGCAGCACAGCGGGCTGGAAGCCCGTGGTGTAGCCGTTGATGAGGAAAAAGAGGGGATTGTCGGAAAGCAGCTGGGCGCAAAGCTCCGCCAGGGGGAAGAGCTCGTTCTCCAGCTTCCACACCTCCCCGGTGGGCCCCCGGCCGTAGCTGGGCGGGTCCATGAGGATGCCGTCATAGCGCTTGCCCCGGCGCAACTCCCGCTGCACAAAGGCCTTGGCGTCCTCAATGATGAAGCGGCTTAAGTGCTCGGGGGCGCCGCTTAAGTCCCGGTTTTCCCGGGCCCACAGCACCATGCCCTTGGCGGCGTCCACATGGGTCACCTCCGCCCCTGCCATCATCAGGGCCACGGTGGCGCCCCCGGTGTAGGCGAAGAGGTTGAGCACACGGGCGCCCGGACGGGTCTTCACCAGGCCTGTCATCCAGTCCCAGTTGGCGGCCTGCTCCGGGAAGAGGCCCGTGTGCTTGAAGCCCGTGGGCCGCACGAAGAACTTCAGGCCGCGGTAGCCGATCTGCCAGCGCTCCGGCAGCTTCCGGTGGAAGGTCCAGCTGCCGCCGCCCTCGGCGCTCCTTTTATATTCCCCGTCGGCCTGCTGCCAGGACCGGGGCTGGGCCTTGGGCCAGATCACCTGGGGGTCCGGGCGCGCTAAGAGGATGTCCCCCCAGCGCTCCAGCTTCATGCCGTCCCCGGTGTCCAGCACCTCAAAATCCTGCCAGGCATCAGCGATGAACATGTTCGCTCGCTTTCCGCAGGCCGGCTTCAAACAGGGCGGTCTTCACCGCGATGTTCCATTCCTGCAAACGCTTTTGCCGGGTTTCCCCGTCCCAGAGGGGCTGGAAGGCCCGGTCCAGCTGCCAGTGGCTGGCGGCTTCCTCCGGGCTGGTGAACATCCCCGTGCCGATGCCGGCTAAGAGGGCAGCCCCCAGGGCGGTGGTCTCCCGCACCCGGGGACGCAGCACCTGGATCCCCGAGATGTCCGACTGCATCTGCATCAAGAGGTTGTTGGCGGTGGCGCCGCCATCCACCCGCAATGCGGTGGGGGCATGGCCCAGGCAGTCCGTCATCAGGGCCAGCAGGTCGTGGGACTGGAAGGCGATGGCCTCCAGGGTGGCTCTGGCGATGTGGGCGGCCCCGGTGCCCCGGCTGATGCCGGTGAGGGTGCCCCGGGCATACATGTCCCAGTGGGGGGCGCCCAGGCCGGTGAAGGCGGGCACGAAGCACACCCCCCCGGTGTCTGCTACCTGGCCGGCCAGGGCCTCGGACTGGGCGGCGTCCGTGAGGATGCCCAGCTCGTCCCTGAGCCACTGGATGGCGGCCCCGCCCACAAACACGCTGCCCTCCAGGGCAAACCGGGGCTTGCCGCCGATGCGCCAGGCCATGGTGGTGAGCAGGCCCTGGTTGTTGGCGATGGGCTTGTCCCCGGTGTTCATCAGCATGAAGCAGCCGGTGCCGTAGGTGTTTTTCACATCCCCGGCAGAGAAGCATCCCTGGCCGAAGAGGGCGGCGTGCTGGTCCCCCGCCAGGGCGGCCACGGGGACGGGGGCCCCCAGGATGGCCGGATCCAGTTCCCCCACCACCTCTGCGGTGTCCACAATCCGGGGCATCATGGCCCGGGGGATGTTGAAGACCCGCAGCAACTCCTCATCCCAGTCCTGGCCCTTCAGGTTCATCAGCATGGTCCGGGAGGCGTTGGTGGCGTCCGTCACATGGGGGTGGCCCTTCACCAGGTGCCAGGCGAGGAAGCTGTCCACCGTGCCAAAGCACAATTCCCCGGCCTCGGCCCTTGCCTGCAAACCGGTTTCCTGCAGCAGCCAGCGGATTTTGGAGGCAGAGAAATAGGCGTCGGGCAAGAGGCCCGTGCGGTCGGTGATCAGGGCGGTGAGGCCGTCCTGCTTTAAGCGCTCGATGATGGGGGCGGTGCGCCGGCACTGCCAGACGATGGCCCGGTAGACGGGCTTGCCGGTGGCCCGCTCCCAGATGAGGGTGGTTTCCCGTTGGTTGGTGATGCCGATGGCGGCGATGTCCTTGGGGTGGATGTGCGCCTGCTGAACCGCTTCCCGCAGGGACCTGACCGTGGTGTCCAACAGGTCCTGGGGCTCGTGCTCCACCCAGCCGGGCTTGGGGTAGTGCTGGGTGAACTCAAAGGCCGCCGATGCGCTCAGGCGGCCTTCGGGCGTAAACACAATGGCCCGGGAGGAAGTGGTTCCCTGATCCAGCGCAACCAGAAATTGATGGTTCATGGCTGCTCCTTTATGCCGGGCGCCTGCCAGGGCGCCCGGTTTGTCCGTTATTCAAGCCGGATGCCGTAGAGCTTGTGGTTGTCCTTGCTCCCGGTGCCCACCACCAGGATGTCGTTGTACACTGCGGGGGAACTTTCGATGGCGCCGCCGAGGTCCAGGGTGGACAGCAGGCTGCCGGTGGCCCCTTCCATCAGGTAGAGCTTGCCGTCAGTGGAAGCCTGCACGATGCGGGCGCTGCCGTCCTGGGCGTAGACCGCCACGGGGGAGGAGATGGCGCCGCCGGGGAGGGGCACCCGCCAGGCCTCCTGGCCGTTTTCCTTGTTGAAGGCGATGATGGCGCCGCCTTCCTCGGTGAGGTTCACGGTGAAGATCACCAGGTGGCCGATCTGCTGCTGGCCTACAATGGGGCTGGCCTTCACGCCGCCCCGCTCCAGGTTGTCGTACTTGGCCTTGACTTCCTTGGCCCAGATCTCTTCCCCGGTCAGGGCGTCCAGGCGCCGGATGACCGCGTTGCCGGCCTTGCGGCTCCTTGCAAAGACGGTGGTGCCTGTATACAGGGACAGGCTGCCGTCCGCGTTCAGGTCCAGGGCGGGGGTGGCATCGGTGTTGTCCCCGGTGTCAAAAATCCACAGGGTCTTCATGGTGGTGGTGTCGATGCAGCGCAGCACGCCGTGCTTGTCCGCCACAAAGGCATAGGGGCCGTACATGGCCGGGGAGCCCTCGATGCTCACCCCGGTGTTGTCCTGGCGGGCAATCTTGCTGCGCAGGTAGAGCACCTCGGGGTCCAGGGTGAGGGTGGTGGGGTTTTTGAAGTCAAAGACGGTGTTGAGCTTCACCGTGTAGAACAGGCCGTTCTCGCCGCCCACCACAAAGGAATCGGAGTTGCGCTCAAACAGCCCGGTGCCGTCAAAGGCGCCGTTGGTGGAGTGCTGCAGCTGGTTCTTGGTCTTGCGGCCGTTGATGAACAGGGCCCGCTTCTGGTCGATGAGGTTGTAGAAATGGTAGCCGATGTCCCCGGTCTTGTTCCGGAGCTTGGAGATGCCCTGGCCTACGGCGATCAAGGGGCGGCCAAAGGTGTCCACCGCCACGGAGCCCTTCAGGGGGAAGCCCACCTCGATGGGGTCCCGGGTGGGCTGGCCGTCTGCCAGGTCCAGGAAATAGATCTTGCCGTCCAGGGCGCCCACGATGACCTCTTTTAAGGCCTTGGTGTCCTTCTTGGCATCGTTGATGTTCATGCCGGAGCGCACCTCCACCGACCACTTGATGATGGCGGGCTGGCTGGTCCATCCCAGGCCGTAGAGGGTGTCGGCATCCGTGCGCAGGCTGCCCAGGTCGCTTTGCCAGTGGATGCTCATCTGCTTTAAGGGCATGTCTGCCGTGCCGAAGGCGGCGTTCTGGCGCATGCCGTCGTTGCGGAAGGTGAAGACCCCGCCGGGGTAATAGGTGTACAATTCGCCCCCCTGGGCGTTGATGGGGGTTTCCCGGTTGAAGTCAGACTGCTTCTTGCTGCCCTTGTAGGCGGTTTCCGCCATGCGGAACTTGCCGGGCTCCTGGTCTGCGGCCGCGGCCACGGTGAGGGCCGGCATGGGGGTGGCGGTGGCCTGTACCTGGGGCTGGGCAGGCTGCTGGGGCTGCTCGGGCTGTGCCGCCGCCTCCTGGCTGCCGGGCTCTTCCGCCGGTTCATCCTGGGGATTGTCCGCGGTCATGTCCCCGGGAAGGTCCTCCCCGGGCAGATCGGCCAGCATGTCCTCGGGGATGTCCTCATCGGGGAACTCGGCCAGCATATCCTCCGGGATGTCTTCATCGGGGAACTCCGGCCCATCGGCCGTCTCCTCCGGCGGGGAGGTGAAGGTGGGGAGCAGGTCCGCGATGGTGAGGGTCTGGGTGGGGACTGCTGCCGGCACCTCGGTCGGGTTGGGGTCCACCACCGGGGGCACCACCACGGCCACAGGCTCCGGCGTCTGGGTGACCTCCAGGGTGGGGGTGATGTCAGGGGTTGGGCTGGGGGTGACCGGCTCCGGGGTGGGGGTAGGCACGGCCACGGTGAGGACGATGGTTTTGTCCGTCTGGTACCAGGTCTTGTCCACCAGGATGCCGGCGGTGAGCAGCAGGTCGCTGGCCGGCTTGTCCAGGATGGCGGTCAAGGTCCAGGTGGTGTTGTTGGGGGCGTCCACCGCCTCCGCCACGCCCTTGATCTCCGTGCCCACGCTGTCGATGATGCGGATGCCGTCAATGCCCTTGTCCGCGGTGAAGGTGAACACGGTCCTCACGCCGGTCTGCACCACCTCTTCCGGGGTGTCAAACTTGATGAGGCGGGGGGGCTCGGTCTTCTTCAGGCCCAGCAGGGACAATCCGCCGTCCACCACACGGGTGGTGATGCTCCGGGCCTGGCCCATGATGCCGGTGGCGGATTCGGGAATCAGGAAATAGGAGCCTGCCATCACAAGAATCAGCAGCACCAGGATGGACAGCAGCACCACCGGCCAGCGGCGGGGCGGCAGCTCATCGTCGTCGTAATAATCCTCATACAGCTCGTCCCGCTGGGTGCCGGGGTGCAACTCCCGCCTTAAGGGAGCTTCCTCCTCGTACACCTGGGGGGCCTCCCGCCGCAGCGGGGTCTGGGCCTGGGTGGCATCGTAGCCGCCCAGGGGCATGGGGGCCAGGTCCTCCTGGGGAAAGCCCGCCCGCATGGGGGCATCCTGCTCCCGGGGGGCGTTCTCACGGCTGCCGTGCCGGTCTGTCCTGCGGCGGCGGGGCTGCGGAGGCTGATACTGCTGTGACATGAAGGTGCTCCTTTCGGCCGGGGCAGGGGCCCCGGCCCGTCAGCGCGCTGTGTAGGTTCAGTAAGCGGTTTTCTCTTCCAGGTAGGCCTTGAGGTCCTTGAGGGGAACCCGGTCCTGGGTCATGCTGTCCCGGTCCCGCACCGTGACGGTGCCCTCCTCCAGGGTGTCAAAGTCCACGGTGACGCAATAGGGGGTGCCGGCTTCGTCCTGGCGGCGGTAGCGCTTGCCGATGGAGCCGGACTCGTCATAATCGGCCATGAAATGGCGGGACAGCTCCCGGTGAACTTCCCGGGCTTTGTCCCCCAGCTTGTTTTTCTGCAGGGGCAGCACCGCCACCTTGAAGGGGGCCAGGGCCGGGTGCAGGCGCAGCACCACCCGGGTGTCGCCGCCCTCCAGCTCCTCCTCCTCATAGGCGTTGGACAGGAAGGCCAGGGCCATGCGCTCCACCCCTAAGGAGGGCTCCACCACATAGGGGATGTAGCGTTCATTGGTGACGGGGTCGATGTATTCCATGTTCTCCCCGCTGTGCTCCTGGTGCTGTTTTAAGTCAAAATCCGTGCGGTCGGCAATGCCCCAGAGCTCGCCCCAGCCAAAGGGGAAGAGGAACTCAAAGTCCGTGGTGGCCACGGAGTAATGGGACAGCTCCTCGGGCTTGTGGTCCCGCAGGCGCAGGTGATCTTCCCGGATGCCCAGGCCCAGCAGCCACTGGTGGCAGAAGTTGCGCCAGTAATTGAACCATTCCAGGTCCATCCCCGGGGCGCAGAAAAACTCCAGCTCCATCTGCTCAAACTCCCGGGTGCGGAAGATGAAGTTGCCCGGGGTGATCTCGTTGCGGAAGGACTTGCCAATCTGGGCAATGCCCAGGGGCAGCTTGCGGCGGGTGGACCTGACCACGTTTTTGAAGTTGACGAAGATGCCCTGGGCGGTTTCCGGCCGCAGGAAGATCTCGGTGGTGTTGTCCTCGGTGACCCCCTGATGGGTCTTGAACATCATGTTGAACTTGCGCACGCCGGTGAAATCGTGCTTGCCGCACTTGGGGCAGGGCAGCTGGTGGTCGGCGATGTAGCCTTCCAGCTCCTCGTTTCTCCAGCCGTCGGCCTGGAGGGTTTCGCCGCGCTCCCTGGCGCTGTCCTCAATGAGCTGGTCGGCACGGAAGCGGGCCTTGCAGGCCCTGCAGTCCATCAGCGGGTCGTTGAAGTTGCCCACATGGCCGGAGGCGTGCCAGACGGCGGGGTTCATCAGGATCGCGCTGTCCAGCCCCACGTTGTGCTCGCTTTCCTGGACGAATTTCTTCCACCAGGCGCGCTTGACGTTGTTCTTGAACTCCACCCCCAGGGGGCCCCAGTCCCAGGTGTTGGCCAGGCCGCCGTAAATCTCGGAGCCCGAAAAAATGTACCCCCGCACCTTGCACAGGGCTACCAGCTTATCCATGGTCAGTGACATCGGTGTTCCTCCTCACAATAAAACAACTTTATCATATGCCCAGCCTGGGGTTTTGTCAAGAAAAGGCCTTGATTTGCAAGGTTTTCCGGGCCTTTGACGTTATAGGGGCGAAGCCGGGAAAATGCGCTGCCCGGCTTGAGGCAGGCGGGCCGTCCTGCTATACTGGAAACCAGAGATGACCAATAGCCAAAAGAGGTATGATGATGAACAGACGCCGCAGCCTATTCGCCCTGTCCCTGGCCCTTGTTTTGATGCTGGCAGCCATCCCCGCCCGCCTGGAAAGCAGGCAGGTGGCCGGCAGCCTCAAGCGGGAGGAGATCCCTTTTGCAAGCGAATACCCGGACAACCCCGTTTTACCGGGCATCAGCGGCACCACCGGGCTGCCCTTTGAGGGGGTCTATGCCCCGGTGGCGGTGGTGCTGGACAACGCAGAAAAAGCGCACCCCCACTGGGGCGTGATGGATGCGGACATCCTCTACCAGGTGCCCAACGGGGGCGCCGGCGCCACCAAGCTGCTGGCGCTGTTTGCAGACAGGATTCCCCAGGCGGCGGGGGGCAGCCGCTCCGCCCGGTCACCCTATGTGGATGTGGCCCGGGAGTGGGGGGGCGGCTTTGCCTTTGCCGGCTACCCCACTTTTGAGGGGCAAAACAAGGCCAGCGTGGTGGACAGGCTGCTGGCAGGCAGCATGCACAGCAACAAGCGGGCTTTCAACCTGCTGGGCAACAACGATTATGCCGAGCGGGTCAAGGGCTATGAAAGCCCCCACAACCTGTCGGTGAATGTCCAGGCGGTGCAGGCGCTGCTGCAAAAAAGCGGTACAGCCATCAGCCCCAGGCCCTTCCTGTTTACGGATGCGCGGCCGGAGGGCTATGAGGCGGCCCGCCAGATCACCCTGCGCCACTACGGTGAGGAATACCGCCCGGGATGGGACAACCCGGCCAGCGGCTCCGTCTTCACCTATGATCCGGCACAAAACGCCTACCTGCGGGAGACGGTCTCCGGCCCCTATGTGGACCGGGACGCCGCCGACACGCCCCTGCCTTTTGCCAATGTGATTGTGCAGCGGGTGCGCTTCACCTATTCCGGCCCCTATCTGCTGCTGGAATACCTGACGGGCACCGGGGCGGCAGAGATCTTTACCGGCGGCCAGTACATCCCCGGGGGCTGGTACCGGAAGGACCTGGACAGCCGCACCGTCTTTGTGGACGAAAACGGCCAGGAAATCCAGCTGCAGCGGGGCAAGACCTTCATCATCCTCACCAACGCCGTCACCACGGTGGAATACAGCGACTGAGGCAGTCCATCCAGGGAATCCTGTTTTTGACTTCCCCAAATTAGAAGTTTCAGGGAGGGGGCACGGGGGAGGGCGGTTTTCAAACCGCCCTCCCCCGCCTCGTCTATCGGTTCTTAAAAACCTACCGCTTGTTCTTCAGCTTCGCTGCCACCATCTCGGCGGCGCCGTCGTACTCGTGCCTTGGGATATAGAGCACCATGAACACAAAGGCATAGGGCCGGTACAGGGTGATGCGCCCGGCCCGGGGCGCGGGCTTATAGCGGGCGGTGTCAGACCAGAGCAGGTATTCCTCGTGGGCCAGGAGAAAGGGTCGGCCTTCACTGTTCTTCTGGAAGGCGGCCTGGTCGTAGCGGATCATCCGGCTCCAGCATTTGAGCCGGGTGGGCTCAATCCAGGTGCGCTTCAAGACGCCCTTGGGGTCCAGCATGTACTGGACGGATTCCCGGCCCTGAAGGGTGAGGGCTAAGAGGCCCAGGAGCACCAAGGCGATGCCCAGGCCGATGGCGGCGGCGGGGATGCCGGTGGACTTGAAAAAGGTGGTGAAGGCGGTGGCGCCGTGGAGGATGTATTCAATGACCAGCATGACCAATACCGTCAGGGCCACGGCGCTGGCGGTGACCCGCAGGAGCAGGCCCAGGCGGTTGACGTCGGCAATGGCGCTGCGGCTGTCCTCCCACACATAGCGCACGGAAGGATTGCCCAGGCTGCGGTTGCAGGCGCTGCAGAAGGGCTGTGGGTTTTGCCGCTGGCATTTGGGGCAGAAATAGACGAGCATGCGTTCTCCTGGTGCTGGTGATGTCTTTGTAATACAACAAAAAACCATCCCTTGATGTGGCTTCAGTATACCACCCTGGCATGGGGCTGCGCAAACGCCGGGGTGATGTTCAGGCAGCATGGCTTGTGATAGGATACAGAAAAACCGGCATGGGGGGCGATTGTGATGGCAGGCAACGGTGACAGGGCAGTGCAGGTGGTGCTGGCGGGCATCAGCTCCCAGTATGTCCATTCGGCCCTGGCCCCCTGGTGTCTGAAGGCGGGGCTGGCGGCCTATTCGCAGACGGCGCACCGCGCCCTGGTGGTGGAGGGCAGCATCAACGAGCCGGCGGCTATCGTGGCGGCGCGGATCATCGCGTCAGCCCCCGATGTGCTGGGCATCAGCTGTTATATCTGGAACATCACCTTTGTGGGGCAGCTGCTGCCGGCCTTGCGGGCGGCGCTGCCGGCCTGCGTGATTGTTCTGGGCGGGCCGGAGGTGAGCCACAATGCAGAAGAGGTGCTCAGGCGGCATCCCCAGGCGGATTATGTGCTGGCAGGGGAGGGGGAGATTCCCTTCGCCCGGCTGCTGGACGCCCTGTATGGCCAGGGTGCGCTGGCGGAGGTGCCGGGCCTGTGCCGCCGGCAGGGGGAGGGGCTGGTCATCAGCCCGCCCTTTGTCCATGACACCATGCAGCCCAGCCCCTATTACCCGGAGTATCTTGAGGCCTTGAAAGGCCGCATCACCTACCTGGAAACCAGCCGGGGCTGCCCCTATGCCTGCGCCTTTTGCCTGTCCGGCCGGGGGGAGGGCCTGCGCCAGGCGCCCCTTGAAAGGGCCTTTGACGAGATCATGCTCCTGGCCCGCAGCGGCACCCGGACGGTGAAGCTGGTGGACCGCACCTTCAACGCGGACCGGAAGCGGGCGGCTGCGATTCTGCGCTTCATCCGGGACCAGGCGGAGGCCGGGCAGATTGCCGGGGTCACCTTCCATTTTGAGATCGCGGGGGACCTGCTGGATGAGGAAACCCTGGCCCTGGTGGCGGACAGCCCGAAGGGGCTGTTCCAGTTTGAAATCGGCCTGCAGTCCATGGATGAGGGCACCCTGCGCCTGGTGCGCCGGAAGACGGACATGGGCTTTTTGCAGCAGCAGGTGCGCCGGCTGATCGCATGCGGCCGGGCCCATGTGCACCTGGACCTGATTGCCGGGCTGCCGGGGGAGGACCTGGCGGCCTTTGCCCGCAGCTTTGATGCGGCCTATGCCCTGGGGCCCCATGCCCTGCAGCTGGGCTTTTTGAAGCTGATTCACGGCAGCGCCATGCGGGAGGAGCCGGAGGCCTACCCCTGCCGGTTTGATGAAGCGCCCCCCTACCAGGTGCAGGCCACCCCTTGGCTGACGGAGGCAGATTTTGAGGTGCTGCGCATCACGGAAGTGGCCCTGGACCGGCTGCACAACGCAGGGCGCTTTGTCCGCACCCTGCGCTACCTGACGGGGGAGGCCGGGCAAAGGCCGTTTGCGCTGTTTTATCACCTGGGCCAGGCCATCCAGGTCGCGACAGCGGACAGTTCTTTGTCCCTGGACCAGCTGACGGAGGCGGTGCATGAGGCGCTGACGGCCCTGCTACCGGAGGAGGAGGCTCAGCTACGGGATATGATGCTTTATGACCGGATTGCCAGCACCAAAAACACCCTGCTGCCCGGTTGCTTAAAGCGCCGGGACAGCCGATTCCACCAGGTGAAGCGGGCCCTGGAGCGGCAATACCCCCGGACCACAAACAACCCCCGCGCCATCGGGTTTCTGTACGCGGGGAATCAGGACCAGGTTATCTGGTGCGATTATGAAGGCCAGGACCCGGTGACGGGGCTGTACCCTGTCAACATCTTGCCGGTGCAGGATCTGCTCCTGTGATATAACCCCTTGAAGGTATTGTCAGGCCAGGGCCACGCCGCCCCTGGCCTTTTCCTCGTCCTCGTGGGGCAGCCTGCGCTCATACAGGGTGTACCAGATGAACATGGACAGGCCCCTGAGGGAGGCGGACACGGTGATGCCCAGCCAGAAGCCGTTGAGGCCCATCCGCTGGGCGAAGGCCCAGCACAAAAAGGGGCGCAGGACGTTGGAGGCGATGGAGCAGATGCTGGGGGGCAGGGTGCGGCCCTGGCCGCGGAAGCTGCCGCCGCAGGTGCCCTCCATGGCGGCAAAGAGTTGGCAACCGGCCAGGATCATCAGGTAATCCCGGCCCATGTTCAAAAGCTCCGGGGGCTCGGACAAAAAGAGGGAGAACAGGAAGCGCCCGCCAAAGATGAGGAGTAGCATCACAATGAACTCCCATAATAGCAGGGCCCCCAGGGAGATGCGGTAGCCCCGGCGGATCCGCGCCCATTTCCGGGCGCCGTAGTTTTGCCCGATGAAGGCGGAGACGGCGGAGGAAAAGCCCCCGCCAATGAGCCAGGAGAGGGACTCGATCTGGCTGCCCACCCGCTGCACCGCCACGGCACTTGCCCCAAAGCCCGAGGCCACCATGCCGGTGACCACCATGGACAAGCCGGTGAAGGCCGCGCTTTCCAGGGACACGGGCAGGCTCCAGCGGACAATCTGCGCAAGGCGCGCCATCTGGATGCGGCCCAGGAGGCGGAAGCCCTCAAAAGGCCGCCTGGGGTGGCGCTTGGCCAGAAGGATCAACAGGCTGCACACGATGGCCTGGGCGATGACGGTGGCGGTGGCGGCGCCCCGCACCCCCCAGCCCAGCCCCAGGATGAGCAGGGGATCCAATATCATGTTGATGATGAGGCCCACAGCATTGGCTAAAAAGCCCAGGCGGGAGTTGCCCGCCCCGTTGAAGCCCCCGGTGATGGCAGCGGAGAGGTAGGTGAGGGGGATGCCGAAGCCCACGATGCGCAAATAGTCGCAGGCCATTGCAAACACGTCCTGCTCCTGCACCTGCAGCAAGGCCACCAGGGGCCCGGCCATGGTGAGGAGGAGCAGGCCGTAGCCGCTGCCCAGGATGAAGGCAATGCGGGCGGCGTCCTGGGCAAAGCCCAAGGCTGCCTCCCTGTTCCCGGCCCCCAGGTTCTGGGACACGCCGATCTCCGCCCCCAGGCGGCCCACCAGCAGCAGGGCCATTCCCAGCCACAGGAACATCCCCGCCAGGCCGCTGGCGGCCACGGCAGACACGGAATCCTCCATCCGCCCCAGCCAGAACATGTCCGTGAGGTTGTAGGTCATCTGCAGCAGCTGGGTGCCCATGATGGGCAGGGCCACCAGCAGAATCTTGGAGAGGATGCCCCCCTGGGTCAGGTCGGTGTTGTGTGGCTTCATGCGCGCGCAAATTCTCCCTTGATGCTGGGGACAGTATGATGGGGCTGTGGGAGGGTGTCAAGGCAGACAAAATATTATGGGTGGTCTTTATTGAGTTTTTTCTGTTTCAGAGCAGTTTGCTTTTGATGTCCTGCCGCTGATGTAAGACACGCAGTATCAACACAGTTTGCGCTTTTTCATCAACTTGGTAAAACAGATTGTAATTGCCAACTGGAACACATCGCACTTCGTTTTTCAAAGCAAACAACACGGGATAAACAGCAAATCGATAAGGCATTTCCTTCAGGCTGATTGCCATTGTATCAACTGCTGCAATCAGGTCATCAGCAGCTTGAAATGCACCCAGTTCGTTAACAAGGTAGAATACAGCCTTGTCCAAGTCCTGGCGGGCAAGGGGTAAATAGCGCAGCTTATAAGCCATGGTTTTTTCTACCTTGCTCAACGATGGACTTCATGGATGCCATCACCTGAGCATGAGAAAAACGCTCATCAGTCTCCTCCGCCTGGCGCTCTGCATCCCGGAGGCTCTGAGCAATTCCGGTTTCATAGCGCATTTGTTCGTACAAATCATAACTCAATACAACCATGTTGCCATAACCATTTTTGGTGAGAATCACAGGTTCTCCGCTTTCATGAACGGTGCGGGAAATCTCAGTAAACTTGTTTCGCAAATCAGAAATAGGTCGGATATCAGCCATGGTGCACCTCCTTTGCTTGCTAACTGAATGTTATCATAATTATGATAAGTTCGCAAGCAAATCTTTGAAAACCAAAATAGGGGGACGGCCCAAGCCGTCCCCTGCATCACGCTGCTGCTGAAGGAATCAGGCCTCCGCCAGCATCCTTTTGGCGTTGGCAATGCTCACCGCCGAGGCGTAGCGGCATTCCTCCATGCCCTCAAACTCGATGGCCACGTCGCCTGTGTAGCCGGCCTCCTTGAGGGCGCGGATGGTGTTTTTCACGTCCAGGTCGCCCTGGCCCAGGATGGCGCCCCGCAGATAGGTGCCCCCCAGGCTGCGGAACCAGGCGCCATTGGGGTAATTGGGCGCCGTGTCCCCGGGGGCGGTGGCGCGCACATAGAAGTCCTTCAGGTGCACCATCCGGGCCTGCCTGGCCATCAGGCGCACAAAGGCCAGGGGGTCCTCGTCCACGCAGATGATGTTGCCGGTGTCCATGAGCAGGCCGTAGTTGCCGGTGTCCACCCCGTTGATGACCCGCTGCACCCGGTCCATGCCGTTGACGAAAAGGCCGTGGTTTTCCAGCATGGTCACGACGCCTTTGTCCTTGGCGTATGCGCTGATTTCGTTCACGGCCTCCAGGATGGCCGGCAGCTTCTGGTCGAAATTGTAGGTGGTGTTCTCCTGCAGGGGGCTGCCCCAGAAGCCGATGTCGTGGCGCATCCGGGACAGGCCCAGTTCCGCCGCGATGTCCACATCCCGCTTGATCCGGTCGATCTCTTTGCGCTGGGCCTCCCCTTCCTGCAGCAGGTTGCCCCCCACGGAATAGTTCACCAGGGGGATGCCGGCGTCTTTGGCGGCCTGCTTCACCTCCTTGATGAAGGCGGTGTTGATTTTGCCGGTGGCCTCCTCGTCAAAGCGGAAGCCGATGGGCACCAGTTCAAAGACCTCAGCGCCGTTTTTGGCCGCCCAGTCAATGGCACTCACCAGGGTCAATTCGCCTGTGCGCAGGGCCCCCACCAGGGAATAGGAACTCAGACCAATTCTCATATGCGTCTCCTTCGGTTTATTCATGCAGCGGTTTCACCGCCAGGTTGCGATAGGTGCAGTAGCGGAACACCAGGCCGTTTTCCGCCAGGTCTTTCGAGCAGGCGTCCAGGCGCCAATTGTCCCGCTCATCCAGGTCGGGAAAGAAGCTGTCCGCCGGGCTTTCGGCGTCAATTTTTGTGACGATGGCTGTTTCGCAGCTGTCAATCAGGGCGTGGTAGAGGCGGTCCCCGCCAATGAGCATCACCGATTCCGGCGGCAGGCCCCGGATGTGGGCGGCCAATTCTGCGATGGAATGCAGCACCACGGCGCCTGGCACCTGATAGTCCCGGTTGCGGGTCAGCACAATGTTGTCCCGGCCGGGCAGGGGTTTGCCCCCTGGCAGGCTTTCCAGGGTGGCCCGGCCCATCACCAGGGTCTTGCCCCGGGTCTCCCGGGCAAAATGCTTCAGGTCTGAGGGCAGGTCGTACAGCATGCCGCCATCTTTTCCAATGGCCCAGTTGCTGTCCACCGCTACGATAGCAATCATCGCTTACACCGCCATCTCAAACTTGCCGTCCAGCTTGTGGCTCTGGTAGTTTTCCAGCTGGATGTCCGCCACAGTGAACTGGTAAAAATCCGTGATGTCCGGGTTGATGACCAATTTGGGCGCCGGGTAGGGCTCTTTTTTCAGGATCTCCTCCACCAGGGGCACATGGCGGTCGTAGATGTGGGCATCCGCAATCACGTGGACAAATTCGCCGGCCTCCAGGCCAGAGACCTGGGCCATCAGGTGGGTGAGCACCGCGTACTGGCATACGTTCCAGTTGTTGGCGGCCAGCATGTCCTGGGAGCGCTGGTTCAAAATGGCGTTGAGGCGGCTGCCCGTCACGTTGAAGGTCATGGAATAGGCGCAGGGGTACAGGGCCATCTCGCTTAGGTCCTGGTGCACATAGAGGTTGGAGATGATGCGCCGGGACTGGGGGTTGTTTTTCAGGTCAAAGAGGATGCGGTCCACCTGGTCGAACATCCCCTCTTTATACCGGTGCTTCACCCCCAACTGGTAGCCGTAGGCCTTGCCGATGCTGCCTGATTCGTCCGCCCACAGGTCCCAGACGTGGCTGTTCAAGTCCTTGATGTTGCTGGATTTTTTCTGCCAGATCCAGAACAGCTCGTCCACAGCGTTTTTAAGGGGCGTGCGCCTGATGGTGAGGATGGGGAACTCCCGGGACAAATCATAGCGGTTGACGATGCCAAAGCACTTCACCGTGTGGGCCGGGCTGCCGTCCTCCCACCGGGGGCGCACGTCCTGGCCGGTGTCCCAGGTGCCTGTTGTCAGAATTTGTTTGCAATTCTCAATAAAAACAGTGTCCGCGTATGCCATTGCTGCCTCAGCTTTCCGGCAAAGCCAGTTGATGGGCTTATTCTACCCCACCTGCGCCCAAAAACCAAACCCCCGGCGGGGAAATATGGGTTTAGAGGCGTTTTCGCCTGAGAATGAGGACAAACCATTCCGCGCATGTTCGCTGGCCAAAGCGACGCGCGACCAAGCGAAAATGCCCGTTCCTCCTAAGCGCCAAAGTGTCCGCAGACACTTTGGCGACATTTATAAGCGCTCTGCGCCTTCTGTCAGCAGCTTCCGGGCCTCCTCCACCATCTGCAGGATGATTTCCCGGGCCGGCTTGGTGTCCTTCACCAGGGCGGCGGCCTGGCCGGCCATGATGCAGCCGGACACCATGTCCCCCTCCTTCACGGCGCGCCACAGCGCGCCGGAGCCGTGCTGCTCCAGTTCGGCGTTGCTGACGTGGGGGTTCAACTCCATCTCCGCCAGCTCCTGCATGTAGCTGTTTTTCAGGGCCCGCACCGGCAGGCCCCGGCGGCGGCCTGCCACCATGGTGTCGGTGTCCCGGGCGTGCAAGACCTCGTCCTTGAAGCACTGGGGGATGCCGCATTCATCCGCCGCTAAAAACCGGGTGCCCACCTGCACGCCGCTGGCCCCCAGCAGCAGGGCTGCTGCCAGGCCCCGGCCGTCGGCGATGCCCCCGGCCGCGATGACGGGCACATCCACGGCGTCGGCAATCTGGGGCACCAGGGTCATGGTGGTGAGCTCCCCCACATGGCCGCCGGCTTCATAGCCTTCTGCGATCACGGCGGCTGCGCCGTCCCGCACCACCCGCCGGGCCAGGGCCACGGTGGACACCACGGGCACCACCTTGACGCCGGCATCCAGCCAGATGGGCATGAAGCGGTTGGGTAATCCGGCCCCGGTGGTGACCAGGGCCACTTTTTCATGGGCGATGATCTGGGCATTCTCCTGGGCGCTGGGGTCCTTTAACATGATGTTGACCCCAAAGGGCTTGACCGTCAATTCTTTGCAGGCTATTATCTGGTCCCGCAGCTCCTGGCTCGACAGGCCAAAGGCAGAGATAATGCCCAGGCCCCCGGCGTTGGAAACCGCAGCCGCCAAACCGGCGTCTGCCACCCAGGCCATACCGCCCTGGAGGATGGGATAGCGGATGGAAAACAGACTCGTCAACCTGGTGCTCATGCTCACGCTCCTTTGCTGTTAAACTGGAGAAAGGGACCGGTAGCCCTGTGCTATCATACAGATGATACCCATTTTGTTGGATAATTTGAGAGAATGTGCGAAATTTTCGTTCAAATTCTGAAAACCATCCCCTGCCGGAAGCGGCACAGAATGATGTCTGACCATATCAAAGGGGGAGTTTCAGAGGGCACAGCCCTCTGAGTGAAATCGTCTCGCACGGCTCTGCCGGGCGGGCGGGGCGGTTTGCGCAGCAAACCATTCCGCGCATTTTTCCTGCCCGGGAACGAAGTGACCAAGGGAAAATGCCCGTTCCTCCAAAACGACAAAGTGTCCGCAGACACTTTGTCGACATTCAAAAACCGCCCTAACAAGGGGCGGTGGGGCTGGGTATGTCTGGGGTCTAAATGTCTGGAATCAGCGGTTGTTTTGCTATTCCTTCCGGCCCGGGTTCAGGTCCCGCAGGAAGTGCAGGGGCCGGTAGGCCGCCATGATGTCCCGGGCAACGGCTTCCGGCAGGCCCTGGGCCAGGGCCTCCTCCAGAAAGCCTGCCTTGAACTGCCGGTATTCGCGGTTGGCTTTCAGCAGGATGCCCGGGGCGGTGGCGAGGAGGCGCAGCACCAGAACAACCGTGTGCAGGCCGCTTTTTTTAGCGGGGCGCTCCTGTGCCATCATCATTTCTTGTCGGAGTAAGTGAGGCTCATGTCCTTCAGGGAGAAGGACAGGCTCTTGGCCATGTCGATGGCAGCATCCTGGGGGATGCCGGCCTCCAGCAGCTCCTTGTAGTAGGCGCCCACGGCCTGGCCCATGTTGATGCCGGCCTCCTTGTTGTACAGGCTGCCCAGGATGTCCCGGATCAATTTGGGCACCTTCTCGCCCACGGTGTCCAGCACCTGTGCCAGTTCCTCGGTATCGCTGATGTCAAAGCCGTTTTTCTTGTCGTCCATGTTGCTTCTCCTTTATTTAATCAGTGTTGAATGAAGTTCAGTGCCATTTTGATGGCGCTTCTGGTGATGCTGCCAGTCTGTTGTAAGGTGGCCAGGCTGTTGGTCAAGGCCTTGGGCAGGAGGGCACGTCTGGCCTGTCCGGCCTCCTGATAGACGGCCTGGGGGAAGGGGGGCGGGTCGCACAAGTCCTCCTGGAAGGCGTCGTGAAGCTGGAGGGCCAGCTGCAGTTCGGCCATCAGTTCCGGCGAGGATGCCAGTGCGCGGCTGACAGCCAGGGATGCTTCGGGGCTTAGGCTGCCGGTGATGAACTGGGGCAGCTGCTCCCGCAGGTGGTCCAGGTTCATGGGGTGCCTCCTTCCAGGTGTGCTTTTAAGGTGCCACGCAAGCGGTGCAGCCTGCTTTTGACGGTACCCTCCGGGATCTGCAGGATGCTGGCGGCTTCCCTTTGGGTGAAGCCCTGGCTGTACACCAGGTAGAGCAGCTGCTGGTCCGCGTTTCCCAGGCGGCCAAGGGCGGTTTTTACAACCAGCCGCCCAGCACTGTCCTCTTCAAAGCCGGGGCTGGGGGTGGCTTCGTCCAGCTGCTCCAGATGGGGCTGCCGGGCCAGGCTTCTGATGGCATCTGCGCATTTGTAGCCGGCGATGGCGTAGAGCCAGGTTTTGAGGGAAGCCTCCTCCTTGAAGCCGGGGATGGCCCGCCAGGCGGCCAGGAGGGTTTCCTGGTAGACGTCCTCCGCCATGCGGTCCACCCGCTTCCTGATGAAGCCGAACAGCCCTGCCAGGTAAGGGGTCAGGAGGCGCTCAAAGGCCGCGGGGTCGCCCTGCCGGGCCAACATCAGGTTGTGTTCCACTGGCTGCCTCCTTTCACTGATGTAGTCGTCGCGGATGGGGAAAAGGTTCATTTGTACTTATACCAAACGCACTCTTTAATGCTTCCATGAGGCGGTCTTTTTGCGTCTCTGCGTCGTCTCATTCACTCAGCGTAGGCTACGGCTACGCCTCGTTCATTCGACTTAGCATAGCCATCAAAAATCCTCGCCCCATGAGTGCATTAACTCGTGTGTTTGGTATTAATCATATGACAGCAAACTGCATCAGCCCCCTGGCTGCCAAGGGGCTGATTGCTGAATACTGCTGATTACGCCTGCTTTTTCTGATAGAACATCCCGAAGACCCAGCCGCACACGCCCCCCACCAGGTGGGCGATCTGGGAGACGTTGTCCTGGCCGAAGACGCCCCCGGCAATCTCCCGGCCCAGGTAGATGATGGCTACCAGGAGCAGGGTGAGGGGCACCTTCCGGTTCTTTCGGCCGGAGGCGGCGGAGAGGAGGATGAACATGAACACGATACCGCTGGCGCCCAGGGCTGCGGCATTGGGGGAGATGAGCAGGTGGAACAGGCCGGTCATCAGGGCGGTGATGAGAATCATGATGATAAGCTTTTTGGCCCCGTACTGCTTTTCGATGATGGGCCCCAGCACCAGGAAGAGGGCCATGTTGGCGGCGTAGTGGGCGTAATTGGCATGGCCCAGCACGTGGAGGAAGAGCCGGGGGTAAAAGAGGAAGCTGGCGGGGGAGCTGCGGTAGACGGAAAACAGAGCCCTGGTGGAGGCCCCGCCGGTGAGGCCGCCGATGATGAGGGCCATGAGGGACAGCCCGGCAAAGGCCAGGGTGACCGGGGAGGCTAATTCCACCCAGTTGACGGGGTTGATTTTCTTCCAGAAGGCTTTCTTGTCCATGTAGGTATCCTCCTGCGGTTTTTTGTAGAATACCATACCTTGTGATGTTTTCACAGGCTGCACAAGGAAAAAACGAGGCCGCAATCTGCAGCCTCAAGAGAGCCCATTCTAAAGTTTTGGGGAAGGGGGTACGGGGGAAACCGCTTTTTCAAAAGCGGTTCCCCCCGCTCCGGCCCGTCCTACTTCCCGGAGATGCTGATGCCTTCCACGGCCAGCCAGGGGAGGGAGCTGATGCCGTCCTCCACGGTCTCTTGTGAGATGCCGGCCAGGTTGTTGAGCATGCCGGCCAGGTTGCCGGAGATCATGGTTTCGGAGACGGCCTGTTTGATTTCCCCGTCTTCGATGAGGAAGGAGTTCTTCGCCACGCCGGAGAACTCGCCAGAGGTGCCGGCGGCGCCGCCGGAATAGCGGGAGACCAACAGGCCTTTCTTGGTGTTTTTGATGAGGTCGGAGAGGGGCGTATCGCCGGGGGCGATGATCATGGCATAGCTGCCGTTGGGGGCGCGCTTCTTGCCCACCTTGTTGGCGCCGTAGGCGGAGAGCATGAACTGCTTGAGGACGCCGTCTTTGATGACGTCGTAATCCTCAGCCAGGAAGCCCTCGCCGGTGTATTTCTGGCCATTAACGATGCGGGGGTCGGAAGGTCTCATGGAGATGGTGATGCGCTTGTCCACCACCTGGGTGTCCAGGGCATCCTTCCACAGGCTGGTGCCGTCCAGGAGCACGCCGTCAGAGGCGTAATTGCCCAGCAACTCGCCCACCATGCCCCCCAGGCAGTCCGGGGTGAAGATGACGGTGCCGGTGAACTTGCCTTCGGTCTGGAGGGTGTGGATCTGGTTCTCGGCGTCCTGCAGGTTCTGGCGGAGGGAGGACCGCTCGATGAAGGGGCTGTCCAGGTTGTCGGTGACAAAGCCGGCGTGGTTGAAGGAGGAGGCCTTCTCCCCTTCATGGCCGGAGAACATCACCCAGCATTCGTAGTTGCCGGAAGTAGTCTCGTACTGGACGCCGTGGTTGTTCAGGTACACGCCGCGGCCGGCGGTGTGGGCGGTGACCACCTGCTCCAAAAGCACCTTGGGGTATTCACGGTGGATGGTGTCCAGCAGCTCCTGGGTGCGGGAAAACAGTTTGTCCATGTCGGGCTCAGGCGCGCCGGTTGTAAAGCTGCCGGTGCCCGCTTTGGCGATTTCCCAGGCGGGGTCGGGCTGGCCGGCATCGGCGGAGGCCAGGCAGTCCTTCACGGCGGACTGGATGGCGGCATCGTCAAAGCTGTTGCCGGAGACGGTGCCCCGGCGCTGGTCCTTGACGGCCATCAGGGCCAGGGAATGGTCCAGGGTGGTGCGCAGCAGGGAGAACTTGCCGCTGTCCACAGTGAACTCGCTTCTACGGCTGGTGGAGGCGGTGACGCTGGCGTCGGTGACGCCGGGGACGGTGAGCTGTGACAGGGCCGCCTTGGCGGCTTGTAATTCGCGGTTCATATGCTTATCTTCCTCCTATGGTGACCTGGCAGCGCAGATCGGGCCCGCCCATGCTCACGGTCATGGGCTGCTTTTTGCCGCAGAAGCCGGAGGAGGCCCAGGTCATCTGGTCGGACACCATGTCCACGGTCTTGAGCATGTCAAAGGCCACGCCGGAGATGGTGGTGTCAAAGATGGCGCGGCCCAGCTTGCCGTTTTTGATTTCGTAGCCGGTGGACACGCCAAACATGAACTCGCCGGTGGTGTCGGCCTGGCCGTTGTTGGTGTGCACCATGTAATAGCCGTCTTCGGTGGCGGCAATCATGTCCTCCAGCTTGCTGGTGCCGGGGTGGACGGCGGTGTTGCGCATGCGGATCAAGGGCTCGTCGTTGAAGGCATAGGCCCGGGCGTTGCCCTTGGGGGTCATGCCGAAGTGGCGCCCGGTCTCCCGGTTCACCATGTAGCCGATGAGCTTGCCGTCCTTGATCAGTTCGGCGTCATCAGCCAGGACGCCCTCGTCGTCCACGAAGACGGGCAGCTCCACGGGCTGCCCAAAGGCGGTGTGGGCGAAGTCCGTCATGGACACCAGGGGGCTGGCCACCATCTTGTTCAGCATGGGCCCGGCCACGGAGCCGCCCAGCACCAGGTCGGCTTCCACGGTGTGGCCAACGGCCTCGTGGGCCAGGATGCCGGATAGGATGCCGGAGAGGATGACGGTCTTCTTGCCGGCATCGGCAAAGACGCCTTCCCGCTTCTTCATCAGGTGCTCATACAGCGCGTCCACCTTGGGGAAGAGCGCTTCGGGGCTTGTGAGGGCCACATCCAGGCTGCCGGGGCCGCCGAAGGCCTCAAAGACCTCCACGGGCATGCCGTCCTTGGTCTGGCTGTTTAAGATCACATACACATAGGCCCGGGGGGAGAAGATGTGGGCGGCGTAGCCGTCAGAGGTGAGGATTTGCTTCTCCATGGAGTCGGCGGTGGCCACGATGGTGCGGCTGGTGAGGTGCTCATACTTGGTGTTGATGTATTCATCCAGGGGGGTGACAAAGTCCAGGTAGCGCTTCTGCTCCAGGTCTTTGAAGTCCTTTTGTGCAGGGAGGACGCCGCTTGCGATGTCCGGCAGGGCGCCCTTGCCGGGCTTCACCCGCTCGTCCAGGAAGATGGCGTTCTTTGAGGCGGTGGACAGGGCGCGCTTTGCGGCATCGGCGCTTAAATCTGCTGCTGAAGCAAAGCCGTACACGCCGTTCTTGTACACCCTGGCGGACACGCCCTGGCTGTCAGAGCGGGTGTTGCCCACCAGGTTGCCGCCCAGCAGCACCACGCGGCGGGCCAGGCTGCGCTGGGCCCGCAGCTCCGAATGGGCGCCGGGGGCAAAGCTGTCCCGCAGGGAGGATACGATGTCTGGAATCAAATTGAGGTCCTCCTTGTTGTAGATTTCTGCGGTTATTGTAACACAAGCGGGGTCGGCCTGACTGCTTTTATGTGAAAATTGTATTAATCTTGTTTTGTTTTCATCATCCGGCAAGCGCAGTTTTCCCAAAAAACTTGAACCCGGGCCCCGTCTGGCGCATCATGGGGGAGGATTGCATGAAAAATGTTTCTAAGGTGCAATCAAAGCCACCCGCGCTGCATCCAATGGATGACACCAGCTGTACTGTCAAAGGAGAACTCGTGGACGCCGCCACCTTCACCGACCAGGTTATTTCCAGGGAGCGCTCCCTGTACCGCATCGCTGTAAGCTTTCTGCATAGCGATGCGGATGCCGCCGACGCCGTCCAGGACGCCCTGCTCAAAGCCTGGGAAAAGCGCTACAGCCTCAAGGATGAAAGCCTGTTTGGCACCTGGCTCACCCGGATTTTAATCAATGTGTGCAAGCAGCGCTTAAGGGAGCGGCGGCCCCTTGAAGCATTACAGGAGCACAGCGCCAGCGTCTACCCGGACGGGGCGGCCGACCTGGATTTGAAGATGGCCCTTCTGCAACTGGACCTGAAACACCGCATCCCCCTGCTGCTGTACCACCTGGAAGGTTTCCCGGTAGCAGACATCGCCCATTTGCTGCGCCTGCCAAAAGGCACCGTCACCAGCCGCCTGGCCCGTGCCCGGGCCAAACTGAAGGACGCATTGGAAGAAAAGGAGGGAAGGCCCCATGCGTAAGGAAGACCTGGACCGGGCCTTTGGCCCCACGCCGCCCCGGTTTTCCCAGGCCGTCAGACATACCCTGGCGGGCCTTAAGGACAGCACGCCCCGCCGCCTGCCCGGGCGCAGCATCATCCTGGTGACAGCGCTGCTGCTCCTGGTAAGCGGCATCGTCTATGCCGCCCTCCAGCTGGGCCACGAGTGGTACTACCAGACCCAGGCCAATTTGTACAAGGAATTTCATCCGGAAAACTACCAGGCCATCATGGACAACCTGGTGCAGGATGTGCCCCAGGAGGCCACGGGCCCTGCTACCATCCTGACGGAAGTGAAGGTGCAGGAATACGCCTGGGTGGATCAACAGGGCATCGCATCCTTCAGCCTGTTGGGGCGCATCAAAAACCCCGCTGCGGCAGAGCTATACAGCCTGTGGGAAATGGACCTGGACGGCGCCCAGGTGGGGGTCATCGACCCGGAGGACCCGGAAAGCCGGCTGTTGCACTACCTCAGAACCCCGAAGGGCTGGGGCCCGCCCCTGGAGGTGATGCAGGACCCGGCGAAGCAGCTGCTGCTTTTGGACCTGGATCAGCCCCTCACCATCGGGGACAGCCGGCACAGCCTGGTGCCCACCCGGGGCCACATCTTCACCACCGATGAAGGCCCGGTGATGCGGATGATCGAAATCAACCTGAAGGAGCAATCGGGGGCCGCCCTGGCCGCCATCAAGGAGTACACGGACCAAGAGGGCAACCTCCGCCTGCACCTGCCCTTTGCGGTGCTGCCTTTTGCAGACAATACCTACGGGGAGCCCATCCCCGGGGAACTGGTGTTTACCGTCCAGATTACAAAATAGCGTCCAACCACCATAGTTGTAGTTCACCTTCAAAAAGAGAGGATCTGTTTCATGATGCAAAAAACAAGCCGGCCTTTCCTTGCCCTGCTGTTCTCCCTGCTTTTTCTGCTGCCAGCCGGCGGCGGTGCCAGCGAAGGGGAGATGCCAGCGGCTGCCATCACTGTCCTGGGCTTTGGATCCCCCTACAGCCAGGACTTCACCCGGCAGACCGGCATTGCCGTCACGGAAATCCAGCCCCGGGGCGGGGACAGCATGGACAAGCTGGCCACCGCCATGGTCACCCGGGAGGGCAGCGTGGACATCTACGCCTTCTACGCCAAGGACGGTCTCTTGTCCCTCAAGGAGAAGGGCTATTTTGTGGACTTGCGAACCAGCCCGGTGCTGTCCGCCGCCCTCCATGAGCTGTACCCGGCCCTGGGCACTGCCATCCAGCATGCGGGCCAGATTGCGGTCTGGCCGGCTGCCGCCTCGGTGTCCTTTCGGGGCATGGATGAATACATGATGGCAGACAACCAGCTTCAATCCCCCGCCACCTGGGAGGAGGCCCTGGATTTGATTGCGGAGCTGGAAGCCCGGGGGGTATTTGCTGAGGGCGTGGCAGCGCCTTTTGCCCAGTGGAATTACTGCCGAGGAGACATGCTCAAGTATTTTGTGCAGGAGTACCTGCTGGCCCGGACAGCAAGCGGGGCGCCCATCACCTTTGACACCCCGGATTTCAGGCGGGTGGCAGGGCGGATTATGCGCCAGGTGCCCCTTCATGACCCCTACCCCCGTTCGGAGGGCTGGGAGGACACCCTGTTTTCTGTGGTGGGTAGCAACGTGGACTGGGGCCAATTTGAACTGCCCCTGAAAATCAGCCGCGAGGACCCGGGCTATCTGCCCATGAACGCCCGGATCTTGGTAGTGAACCCCTATTCCAAACACCGGGAGGCGGCCATCCAGTACCTGGAGTTCCTGGCCACCAAAAGAACCCGGGAGGACTATGGGATGTACCAAAGCCTAACAGCCCCCATCATAGACGAGGAGTTTAACAGGCGCTGGGAGGAGGCCGCGGCAGCCCTTGAACAATTGGAGCAAAAGCTGGTGCCTCAGGGGGAGCAGCTGCACCATCAGCAGCGCCTGCAGCAGCTGCGGGAGGAAGTGCGCATGCTGGCGATCAGCCGCTACCAGGTGTCCCAGGAGAGCATCGACAGCTACCAGGCTTTCGCCCCCCACTTTGTGGTGCTGGAGGACCCCTTGATCCTGTACAACGAGAAGCTGGGCCAGCTGGTGGACCGCCTTGTGGCTGGGGGGCTTGATTTGGAGGGCTTCATCCGGGAGGCGGACCAGTACATCCGCCTGGTGATGCAGGAGCGGGGCATGGAGACAGGGGGAAAGACGCCATGAAAAAGCTGGTTTGTGTGGGCCTCGCAGTGCTGTTGCTATGTGCCGCTGCCCCGGTCCTGGCGGGGGAGCAGGGCCTGACCCCCATTTTCACCCATGTGTTCACCCCGGTGGAATCCCCCCAAGGCCCGGACAGCGACCATGCCCATCTGCTGCGGGGGGACGGCCAGGGCGGCTTTTACGCCCTCACCCGGGACTGGCTGCTGCACTGGCAGCCCGGGGACAGTGAGATGCAGAAAATGGGGGAGAACGGCCCCCTGATGCTCTGGGGCCTGGCCTGCCATGGGGACCAGGTGTACGCCGTCTCCCTGCGGCAGGGGCTGTATCGCTTTACAGAGGGCGCCTGGCAGCCCCTGGGCCTGCCGCCCTTTCTGGACCCAGACAGCAAAGCAGGCCCCGCTTTTTTAAGCGCCGGCCTGGTGGCAACGCCGGAGCAGCTGTTCTTTTTCTGCTGGGACAAGGAGCAGGAGCAGTGCTACCTGGGCAGCTATACTCTTGCCACCGGGGCCTTTCACTATGAGGCCAAGCCGGTGTTTGACAGGCACTGGGCCTGCTATGCGCCGGGGCTGGATGTCCTGGTGGGCACGGCGGCGGACGCCACAGGGCAGACCCATCTTGCGCACTATGATTACAACAACAAAACAATAAACCTCCTGGACCAGCAGCCCTTCACCGGGGAGGTCAGCGGCTATGACCCTGCCTCCGGCTGGGTCCTGGCAGGGGGCTATGAAGGCATCCTCCTGGGGCCGGATGATGCCCATATGCATGTGGTGCAGGGCAGCCCCCGCCGCCTGGGCATTCTGGCCTGGCTGGGGGAAGGCCTGGTGGCTGCCAGCATCCCCCAGCGAAAGGAGGAGCCCGCCAGGATCTGCGTCTACCGCTTTGGCCCGGAGGACCTGGTGCCACTTGGCAAGCCATAAAAAACAGGCTTCACCAGGTTCGGTGAAGCCTCTATGTGCAGATTATGCACACTTCCACGACACGACGAAGTGGCCGCAGTCACTTCGTCGATTGATCAAAGCATTTCTGCCATGTAGCTGAAAATCATGTCCTCGCTCCCAGGCAGGGCCTCGTGGCCGAAGTCCGGCCACAGCTCGTAGCGCTTGCTGGCCGTAATCTTGTTGTAAGCCGCAAACTGGGTGGAGGGGGGGCAGACCATGTCCATCAGCCCCACGCACATCAGGGTCTCCCCCTTGACCCGGTGGGCCAGGTGCTGCAGGTCGATGTAGCCCAGCTTGGTGAAGATTTCCTCCTCCCGCTTGTGCTGGGGGTCGAAGCGGCGGAAATACTCCCGCAGTTCGGCGTAGGCCGCTACGTCCAGGTCCATCTCCCACACCCGTTTGTAATCGCACATGAAGGGATAGACCGGCGCTAAGCGGGCAACCCCCGGCTCCAGGCTGGCGCAGGCCAGGGTCAATGCGCCCCCCTGGCTGCCTCCGGTGGCCCCCACCCGGCCTGCATCCACCTGGGGCAGGGCCATCACAATCCGGGCCAGCTGGGCGGCGTCCAGGAAGAGGGCCCGGGTGGTCAGTTTGTCCGCATCCGGGTCTGACAGGCCCCGGATGATCTGGCCGGACAGGGTGGTGCCCTTCACGCCCCCCACGTCCTCGGACAGCCCGCCCTGGCCGCGGCAGTCCAGGGCCGCCACCACAAAGCCGGCCTGGGCATAGGCCAGGTGGTGCATCCAGTCCCCGGAGTTGCCCCAGTAGCCGTGGAAGCGCACAACCGCAGGGCAGCTGCTTTTTCCCTTGGGCAAAAGCAGCTTGGCGTAGACCCGGGCGCCGCCCACCCCGGTGAAAAACAGGTCAAAGCAGTCTACCCCGGGGGCCTGAAAGGCGGCGGGAATCAATTCCGCCTCCGTGCCCAGGGCCTGCATTTCCGCAAGCGCCCGGTCCCAATATTCCTGATGGTCCTCTGGCCTGGGGTTGATGCCTTCATACACCAGCATCTGTTCCAGGGGCATTTCAAACAATGGCATGTTGTTGTCCTCCGTTATAGTGTTCATGGGGCATGATAGCCCAGCAGCCTTTGTTCGTAAAGGAAAATACAAGAACAGAACTCCCGGCAGGAGGTTCTGTACAAATTAATCTGATTATTGAAGGGTTATTTCCCCACCACCGCGCGGATGCGGCGCACCCCGGCGGAGGAGCTTTCTTCCTTCTGAATCTTGAAGCTGCCCAGCTCCCCGGTGCTGTTCACATGGGGGCCGCCGCACAGCTCCTTGCTGAAGTCGCCCACGGAGTACACCCGCACCATCTCGCCGTATTTGTCGCCAAACAGGCCGATGGCGCCGGTGTTCTTGGCATCCTCCACCGTCATTTCCTCAAAGGTCACCGGCAAATCCTCCTGGATGACCCGGTTGACAATGGCCTCCACCTGGTCCAGCTCCTCCCGGGTGACCTTCCGGCCAAAGGTGAAGTCAAAGCGCAGGCGCTCGGCGGTGATGTTGCTGCCCTTCTGGGCCACCTCGTCCCCCAGCACCTCCCGCAGGGCGGCCTGGAGCAGGTGGGTGGCGGTGTGCAACTTGGTGGTTTCCTCGCCGTGGTCGGCCAGGCCCCCCTTGAAGCGCTGCTGGGCCCCTGCCTGGCTGGCCTTCTGGTGCTCCCGGAAGCGCTGGTGGAATGCGTCCTCGTCCACCTGCAGCCCGTGCTCCTCGGCCAGTTCCATGGTGATTTCCACCGGAAAGCCGTAGGTGTCATACAGCTTGAAGGCGTCCTTGCCCTTGATGGTCTTCATGCCGGCAAACTGGTTTTCCAGCACGTTCCTGAAGTTTTCAATGGTTTTGAAGGCTTCGGTCAGCTTCTCCACCTCCTTGGCGAAGGCGGCCAGCTCCGGCACGGGTTCCAGGGTGGAGCCCACGTTCTTCATGGCCTCCTGGGCTTCCTTCACCCGGTTAATCACATCCCGGCTGATGACGCTGTCCATCAGCTTCTCCCGCATTTGGTTGAAGCTGTCGATGCCCTCCTGCATGTGGGACAGCATCTTGTCAAACTCCTTCATGCCCTGGGTGATGGTCCGGGCGAAGCGCTTCTCTTCCAAGAGCAGCTGTTCCAGCACGAAGGAGCGGTTCTGCTTCAGTTCCGGATACACATCCTGGTACTGGTCCACGATCACCATGGCGATTTCCGCGGTGAAGTCGTCCGCCAGGCCCAGCTGGCGGCCGTGGCGCACGGCGCGCCGGATCAGACGCCTGAGCACATAGCCCTGATCCACATTGGAGGGGGAGACGCCCCGGGGGTCCCCCAGGATGAAGGTGGCGGTGCGCATGTGGTCGGCCACCACCCGGAAGGAGCGCAGGGTCTCCTCGTCCGCGCCCGCGTATGTCTTGCCGGACAGCTCCTCGATCTTTTTGATGATGTCAGAAAACAAATCCGTCTCATACACCGAATCCTTGCCCGTCAATACCAAGACCGTGCGCTCCAGGCCCATGCCGGTGTCCACGTTCTGGTGCTCCAGGGGCACATAGCTGCCGTCTGCCAGCTTGTTGTACTGCATGAAGACGTCGTTCCAGATTTCGAGGTACCTGCCGCAGCTGCAGGCCGGGCTGCAGTCCGGGCCGCAGGGGGCCTGGTCCCTGACGATAAACATCTCGGTGTCCGGGCCGCAGGGGCCGGTGAGGCCGGCAGGCCCCCACCAGTTGTATTCCTTGGGCAGGTAGAAAATCTGCTCCGGTTTGGCGCCGGCCGCCACCCACAGGTCAAAGCTCTCCGTGTCCCGGGGGGCGTTTTCGTCCCCCTCAAAGACGGAGAAGGCCAGGTCCTCCGGGTTCAAGCCCAGCCAGTCCTTGCTGGTCAAAAACTCCCAGCTCCAGGGGATCATCTCCTTCTTGAAATAGTCCCCCAGGCTCCAGTTGCCCAGCATCTCAAAGAAGGTGAGGTGGCTTTTGTCGCCCACGTCGTCAATGTCCCCGGTGCGCACGCATTTTTGCACGTTGCACAGGCGCTGGCCCGCCGGATGGGGCTGGCCCATCAGGTAGGGCACCAGGGGGTGCATCCCGGCGGTGGTGAACAGCACCGTGGGGTCGTTCTCCGGGATCAGTGAGGCCGAGGGGATGACGGTGTGGCCTTTCTGCACAAAAAACTCGATGAAGAGGCTGCGCAGGTGTTTTGCGGTGATCTGTTTGTTCATTCCTTGATTCCTTCTGATATATTATGCCATCTCGACAAACTGCAGCAGCACCTTCAGGGCGCCTTCCATGTCCCGCATGTCGATGACTTCGTTGGCAGAGTGCACATAGCGGCAGGGGATGGACAGGGTGCCGGTGGGCACGCCGCCCCGGCTTAACTGGATGGCGCCGCCGTCGGTGCCGCCGTAGGCCAGCACCTCCCGCTGCACCTTCACCTCGGCCATGTCCGCCGCCTCAAAGAGCTTTTCCCGCACGTGGGGGCTGGCGATCATGTTCCGGTCCATGATTTTGACAGCAGGCCCCTGCCCCAGTTTCACTGCGGGCAGGTCGGTCTCCGGGGTGTCCCCCCAGCCGGTGACGTCCAGGGCCAGGCCGATGTCCGGCTGCACGGTGAAGGCAGCCACGGTGGCCCCCCGCACCCCCACCTCCTCCTGGGTGGTGAAGACCCCCACGATGGTGTTCTTCTGGTCCTCGGCGTACATCAGCAGCTCCACCAGCAGGGCGCAGGCGCAGCGGTTGTCCATGGCGGGGGAGGCCACCTTGTGGCGGCCCAGCTGGGTGAAGTCCGGGGCGTAGACAGCCACGTCGCCGATACTGACCAGCTTCTCCGCCTCCTCTTTGCTTTCCGCGCCGATGTCCACAAAGATGTCCTGCAGCTGGGGCGCAGCGCCGGGGTTCTTTTGATTGGGCTGGATGGCGCAGACCCCGGGGGTGCCGTCTGCAAACACCACCTTGCGGCCGCTCACCAGCCGGGGGCCGATGCCGCCCACGCTGGAGACCCGCAGGAAGCCTTCCTTCTCGATGTCCGTCACCACCAGGCCGATGTGGTCCATGTGGGCGGCGATCATGATGGTCTTGGCGTTGTCGTCGGTGCCGTATTTTTCCACAATCAGGTTGCCCAGGGCATCGGTCTTCATGCTGTCCACATGGCCGTCCAGCAGCTCGCGGATTTTGTCCGACACGGCGTGTTCGCTGCCCGAGGGGCCGTAGCAGGAGACCAGGGTTTGCAGGGTATCGCGAAGCATAATCTACCTCCTTGCGCTTATAAGCTGTTCAAAAATGCACGGGCCAGTTCGCCCTGGGCCTTGATGTCTGAAAGTTTTGCCACGTTGTTGCCGGAGTGGATATAGCGGCAGGGGACGGAGAGGACGCAGGTCCTGGCCCCTTTGCCGGACAGCTGGAAGCTGCCCGCGTCGTTGCCGCCGGTGATGGCCCGCTTGATCTGGTACGGGATGCCCTGGGCCCCGGCCACCGCCTGCAGCTGGCGGAACAATTCCTTGTCGGCAATACTGGCATGGTCCATGAAGCTGATGGCCACCCCCTGTCCGGGGACGCACACCTGGAACTGGCTGGGGGTGTCCCCCAGGTCGTTGGCGGCGGTGCCCTCCAGGATGATGGCGATGTCCGGCTGCAGGTGGAAGGCAGCGCCCTTGCTGCCCCTGAGGCCCACCTCCTCCTGGGTGACAAACACCACAGAAAGGTCGCCCTCGTAGTCGCTTTTCATCACCTCAAACAGGTTCAGGCAGCCCACCCGGTCGTCCAGGGCGCGGGCGGCCACAAAGCCGTCGCCAAACTCGGTATAGGGGGTGTCAAACACCGCGTAGCTGCCCAGGGGGCACAGGCTTTCGGCCTCCTTGCCGTCCTTGGCGCCGATGTCGATGTACAGGCTGTCATAGTCCAGTACCCGCTCCCGGTCCGCCGGGGTCTGCAGGTGGATGGCCATGGCGCCGATGACGCCGGGCAGCCGGTCACGGCCGATCACCACCCATTTGGACACCACCACCCGGGGGTCCACCCCGCCCACGGGGCGGAAGCGCAGCAGGCCGTCCTCCGTATACCCGGAAATGATGAAGCCGATTTCGTCCATGTGGGCGGCGAAGGTGACGCTGGGCTTGCTGTCGTCTGTGCCCTTCCTGCGGCACACCACGTTCCCCGCCCGGTCGATGGAAACATCCTCCCACAGGGTTTGCGCTTCCTCCAGGATCAGTTTGCGCACCTCGTTTTCACAGCCCGAGGGGCCAAAGGCTTCGGTCAACACTCTCAGGTCCATAGCTCTTCCTCCCAGGCCTGTTCAACCGCCGCGGCAAACTGCGCCAGCAGCCGGCCGCCTTCTGCCAGCAGGCGGCTGTCCAGCAGCTCCACCGTGGTGTGCATGTATTTGAGGGGCAGCTCCAGCAGCACCGTGGGGATGCCGTCCCGGGCGGCGCCGATGTCGTCCGCGTCGGTGGAGGTGTAGCGGGGCACCACCGCGGTCTGCAGGGCGATGTTGTGCTCCTTCGCCACCTCCATGAGCTTGCCCCGCAGCATGGGCTGCAGGTAGGGGCCCATGCTGGCCACAAGGCTGTCCAGCTTCATGGTGCGGCCCGGGGCCACCCCGGGGGTGTCCGCATGGCACACGTCCAGGGCCACGGCGTAATCCGGCTCCAATGCAAAGGCCGAGGTGGCGGCGCCCCGGGAGCCCACCTCCTCCTGGGAGGTGGCCACGAAGTACAAATCCGCCTCGTGGTGGAGGCCCTTCAAGCGCTTCAGCGCCTCAAACATCATGGCCACGCAAGCCCGGTCGTCGCAGGTTTTCACCGACACCCGGCCGTTTTTAAGCTCCGTGTACCGGTGCTCCAGCTGGATCTGGTCGCCGATCTGCACCAGCGCCTTCACCTGCTCTGCCGGCAGGCCCACATCCACATGCAGGTCCTCCCGGGCGTAGTTCTTCTTGCGCTCCTCCGCCGTCAACAGGTGGGGGGCCTTGGCGCCGATGATGCCCATCAGGGGTTCCTTGCCGTACACCGTCACCCGCTGCCCGGGCAGGATCCTGGGGTCCACACCCCCCACCTGGCCCATGCGCAGGCTGCCGTCCTCCTCGATCTTCACCACCATCAGGCCGATTTCATCCAGATGGGCGGCAAACATCACCCGGGGGCCGGGGCCCTTCTTGCGGGCGATCACGTTGTTCATCACGTCCACCCACACCTCGTCGCAATAGGGGGCGAACTGCTCCGCCACAAAGGCGCTCACCAGGCCCTCGTCCCCGGACAGGCCGCGGATCCTGGTGATCTCCCGCAGGAAATCCTCTGTTTTCATTGGCACATCCTTTCCTTGTCATGCACTCCGGCGCCTCCTGCCGGCCTGGATACAAAAACGCAGGGCTGCGCTGTGATGGCGCAGCCAATCAATGGGAGTATAGCATCAGGTATGGCGTTTTTCAACAAGGCTCAGGCCTTTTCTTCAAGCGCGCCGGCGGCTTCCGCCTCCTGGTCCTCCGCCGTTTTCTGCCCCTTGTAGGCCGGCAGGTTCACCGTGAACCTCGTCCCCAGCCCCTCGCTGGACACCACGTCGATATGGCCTTCGTGCCGCTGGGCAATCCACCGGGCGATGGACAGGCCCAGCCCCGTGCCGCCCCGGCCCCGGGCAGGGTCAGAGCGATAAAAGCGTTCAAAGATATGGGGCAGGTCCTCTGCCTTAATCCCCGGGCCGTTGTCCTGCACGCTGAAGCAGGCCATCCCTTCCGGGCTCACATAGGCCCGCAGGGTGATCATGGCCCCCGGGGGCGAGTACTTGATGGCGTTGTCCGCCAGGATGCGCAGGGCCTGCTTCAGCATGGCCTCGTCCCCGACGGTCAGCACCTCCTCCTCCGCCCGGATCCGGAAGGGGTGCCCGCTTTCAATCAGCTCATACTCCTCATGGGCAGCGTGCACCAGCTGGCCCAAATCCACAACCTTTGGCGAATAAGCAGCCCGGCCCGCGTCCCCCCGGGCCAGGAACAGCAATTGCTCCACCAGGTGCTGCATGTTGTCCGCCTCCTGCAGCATGGCGGCCACCGATTCCGCCATCACCTTCGGGTCATCCTTGCCCCAGCGGGACAGCAGTTCCGCATAGCCCTTAATCACCGCAATGGGCGTGCGCAGTTCATGGGAGGCGTCCGACACAAAGCGGGTCTGCTGCCGGTAGGCATCGTGCATCCGGCCAATCAAATTGTTGACAGCGTTCTCCAGCCCCATCAACTCCGTGTGGCCCGTGGCTAGCCTGGCCCCGGGGGAGTGGACGGACAGCTTCTCAATGGCGTCCTCCAGGCTGTGGAACTTTTGCTCATCAAACTGGGTCTCGCTCAGCGCCTGGGCCGTCTGCGCCATCTGCTGCAGGGGGGACAGCAGGTACAAGGTCCTCCGCCTGAAGCCCCTATACTGGCCGATCACAATCAGCACCTCTGCAACCAGCAGCAGGCCCTGGGCGCGCATCAGGGTCAGGAGGGTCTCCCCGGCCGGGATGCTGTGCACCGCGCCCCCCGGCAGGCCAAACTCATACACCAGCCCCCGCAGCCGCTGATGCCGAGGCAGGCTGTCGTCCACCTGGATGTTCCGCACCAGGTCGCCCTGCCAGGCGCTGCCCAGGGCGGCCTTTTCCACGTTGTAGATGGTGAAGCCCAGCACACTGGCATGCAGCAGCGCATTCACCAGCAGCAGGATGAACAGCAGCCGCAAAGCGAAGCTGGAGGAGATCCGCCTTGCAATCGAGTTCATCCGCTTGCTTTCGCTCATGCGCCCTCGTCCTCCCTGAGCACATAGCCCACCCCCCGGATGGTCTGGATCAGCTTCCTGTCCGTTTTCTCCGCAATCTTCGCCCGCAAATACCGGATGTACACGTCCACCAGGTTGGTTTCACCCACGAAATCATAGCCCCACACCTGGTCCATCAGCACCTCCCGGGTCATCACAATCCCCTGGTTCTCCAGCAGCGCCTGCAGCAGCGAAAACTCGCGCCCCGTCAGGTCCACCGGCTGCTCCTCAATGGTCACCGTGTAGCGCAGCACATCCATCACCAAGGGGCCGTAGGACAGCTGCTTGCTCTCCTGCTTCACCGTTTTGCGCAGCGCCGTGCGGATCCGGGCCAGCAGTTCCTCAATAGAAAAAGGCTTGGTAATATAATCATCCGCGCCCATGTCCAGCCCCGTCACCTTGTCCATCACCGCGTCCCGGGCCGTCAGCATAATCACCGGCAGCTGGCTGCTCTTCCGCAGCCGCCGCAACACCTCCAGCCCGTTCAGCCCCGGCAGCATGATGTCCAGCAACACCAAATCAAAGCCCCCGGCCTCCGCCAGCCGCAGCCCCTCCCGGCCGTCCTCCGCCTTCACCACCTCATAGCCCTCGTGGGTCAGTTCCAACTCCACAAAGCGCGCGATGTTCGGCTCGTCCTCCACCAGCAGGATCTTGTGCATAGGGCCTCCTTGGGTACGGTTGTTGGGGATGGGAGGGAACCCGGGGGTTTCACCCCCGGACCCCGGAATCTTTTACAGTGGACTAAGGGCACCGTTCATCATGAGTATACCATCAAATGCTTTCGTGAAAGCTCAATCCATGAGAAAAGCGGGCCCGGCTGAGCCCGCTTTCCAGGGAATGATTATTCCTCGTCCTTCGTGTCATCCCGGTGGATGCTGCTCTTGAAGTTTTCGGCCGTCTGGGCGGCCTTGTCCATGGCCTTGTTCACCCCGCTGGCGGCCTCATGGCCCCGGAAGCTGTAGCGGAAGCCGAAGAACAGCCCTGCCACCAGGATCCACAGCACCCACCAGAAGAAGAAGATCAGCAGCATGGCCGGCACCAGCACCGGCAGGGACAGCACCAGCTTGCCGTGGCGGTGGAAGTCCATGTAGATGCTGCTGGCCTTGTTGACCACGTTCCCGATGTAGCTAAGAACCCGGGTGAAGACCCCCCGCAGGTCCTGCTGGGGCTCCGCCTGGGGCTTCTCCTCCTTCTTGGTGGTGTAGCTGTCCGCCTTTTCCTGGTGCACCTTGTTCTGGCCCTCCAGGTATACCAGGGCGTCCAGCAGGTCCCAGTCATTTTGTTCCAGCGCGTTCTTGGCCTCCTCATAGCTGATGTTGGCCTTCTGCCGCAGCTTCTCTACCATCTCAAAATGTTCCATCTGTGTCCTCCTCATCCGTTTTGGATGCTTGCATCATAACCGCCCCTCATTAAGGGAGGCCGGCATGAAACATTAGAAAACGATGAAAAACCCCCGAGGCCGCAGGGCATCGGGGGCAGGGTTCTGATGAATCAGACGTTGAAGTGGGCGTTGAGCAGCTCGGCCGTCTTCTTGGCGGTGTCGCCGGTGACGCCTGCGCAGCGCTCCTTGCGCACGGTGTCGCCCATTTTGGCGCCGGTGGCTTCCATGTAGTGGTCCACGGACTCAGCGCAGTTCACGGAGCCCGCCACGGTGGTGATGGACTTGGTGTTGGGCTGGTAGATGGGCATTTCCGCCGTGCGGTACCAGGCAAACAGTTCCTGGGTGATCTTCTTGGCATCGTCCGGCAGGCACACCAGGCCGATCATGTTCACAGCGCCGGCCAGGGAGCCGCACAGGCTGCCCGCGCCGTAGCCGGTGGCGCCGTTGGCGAACATGTCAATGGGAATCTGGTTGAAAGGATAGCCAACATCATCTGCCAACTGGCCGATCAGGGCGTCGGCAACGCCGCGGGCGCAGCCGCCTTTTTCGTAGTAGCCTTTGTAGCCGCGTTCTGCCGCCTTGTCCGGATCGATGTGGGCGTAGGGGAAGGGATAGGCAGGGGCTGCGGCGGCTTCCGCGCTGGCGGAAAGCAGGGGACGGCCTGCGCTCACCAGGGCCACACCAGCCATCACTTTGGCAGAGGTCTTCAGAAAATCACGGCGGGATTGCAGATGTTCCATGTTGTTTCCTCCTTGGTACTCGTTATGTTTCAATCCTAAAACTTTGGGTATATGCTGTCAAGGTTATTGGTACTACAAATGCCCGTTTTCGCGGGCCGGAAGGTGAATTCGGTGGGACGGAAAACGGCCCGCTTCATTATGCGGGCCGTTTCAAAGTCCATCGTTTTATGCTGTTGCGCTTTCGTCCTCTTCAGCGTCCTCACCATCCTTCGGCTTGATGAAGCGGGCGATGAGGGCGCTGATTTCGTACAGCAGCAGGATGGGAATCAGCAGCAGCACCTGGCTCACCACGTCCGGCGGCGTCAGGATGGCGGCGGTCACCGCGGCCCCCAGCATAAAATACCGCCGGGCGCGGTTCATCCCCCGGGCCGTCACCTTCCCTGAGCGGGCCAGCAGGTAAATCACCACGGGCAACTCAAACATCAGCCCGAAGGGCAATACAAAGGACAGGATGAAATTGAAATAGCCCTCCACCGACCACATGGAGGTGGCGATGCCCTCTGCCGCCTCATAAAACAGGTTGACGGCCAGGGGGAAGACGGTGAGGTAGGAAAACACCACCCCGGTGAAAAACAGCAGCACGGTGATGATCAGCAGCGTCCAGTAGGCCCTGCGCTCCTTGGGGTACAGGGCCGGGCCCACAAAGCGCCACACCTCCCAGTTCAGCAGGGGCATGCTGATCACCAGACCGGCCACCAGGCTCGTTTTCAGCTGCATCATCAGGGACTCGCTCACCCGGGTGGCAATCACCTGGATGCCCCGGGCCACCACCGGCTGGAGGATGAAATCCACCAGGGGCCTCAAGAACACGTAAAACACCAGCAAAAATGCAGCAAACAGCATCAGGGCCATCCGCAGCAGCATGCTGCGCAGGGCCAGCAGGTGGGAGGCGACCCCCTGGGCCGCCGCCTTCTGTTTGCCTTTGGTTTTCCGGCTTTCAGCTTTGCTCATCAGCGATCTGCGCCCTCAAATCACTTGGCGCTGTCGCCGCCGTTTTCCTTGCCGGCGTCGTCGTCCTGCTGCTCCTTGCCGACTTCCTTTTTAAACTCGCGGATGCTCTGGCCCAGGGCCTTGCCCACGCCGGCCAGCTTCTTGCCGCCAAACAGCACCAGGGCCAGCACCAGAATCAGAATAATCTCAAGAGGTCCCAGTCTCATGCTTGTTTTTCCTCCTTCACAGGCTCATCGTGTAATACCTTGGTTGCTTGTGGTTCAAAGGCCGCCCGTGCGGCTGCCTGGGCTTCCTGCACCTCGGTTAAGGGGTTCATGTCCTTCACCGTGCGCTTGATGTCCTGTTCTGCCGCCTTGAACTCGGCCACGGTCTCATCCAGCTCGGTTTCCGCCAGGAACTCCGCCCACTTGGTTTTCAGGAAGCGCATAAAACGGCCCAAGGAACGCGCCACCTTGGGCAAATCCTTGGGACCCACAACCAGGAAGGCGACAAGCAGGATGAGAATCAGTTCCGATAGGCCAATGTTCAGCATGGTTGTCACCTTTCCATTGATGGGACAATCATAGCAAGGCAGCGCCCGTTTGTAAAGTTTCATAGCATGTTCGCCGGCCGGGAACGAAGTGACCAGGCGAACATGCCCGCTCCACCTAATCGGCAAAGTGTCCGCAGACACTTTGTCGACACGAAAGGCCCCGCGCATCTGCCCGGGGCCAGGTATTCAGAAGTCTGGAATTACTCGAAATTGTTCCGGTTGATGAAGCCCCGGGCCGGCTTGTTGTTCTCGAAGTTGCTCACCTCGATGTAGGCCCAGTTGTTGCCATCCTGCAGGTAGGCCAGCACGGTGACGGTGCTGCCCTTGGGCAGCCGCCCGATCTGCACCGCGTTGATGATGGGGTCGTCAATCATCTTGGCTTCCTTGTTCAGCTTCACCTGGTTGGTGCTGAAGGTAAGGGGCGGGGCGGTGATGTCCCCTGGCAGGGCATCCTTGGTGATGTAGCCGATGCGGTAGCCGCCGTCGGAGGTGCCGTAGCCCATCAGCAGCCAGTCGCCCTCAATGCCGTAGAGCCGGCAGACGCCGCCACCCACCGTGGCCTTGCCCACCCGGTAGTAATTGCTGCCGGGGCCGGTGTACACGGGGTAGCTGCCCTCCTTGAAGCGCAGGGACTGGTATTCCGGCAGGTCAGGCACCGGGACCTGGGGCGTCGGAGTGGGGGTTTCTGTGGGCGCCGGGGTCTCCGTGGCAGGCGCCGGGGTCTCCGTAGCAGGTGCCGGGGTTTCGGTGGCAGGCGCCGGGGTCTCTGTTGCGGGCGCCGGGGTCTCGGTGGCAGGTGCCAGGGTCTCCGTGGCAGGCGCCGGGGTTTCGGTGGCAGGCGCCGGGGTTTCGGTGGCAGGTGCCGGGGTTTCCGTGGCAGGCGCCGGGGTTTCCGTGGCGGGTGCCGGGGTTTCGGTGGCAGGCGCCGGGGCCTTGTAGATGAAGGTCACGGAAGCCGGGCTGGCCACCCCCTTCTCATCCACCAGCACGGTGTAGGTGCCCAGGCCCTGCAGCTCGTAGCCCGGGCCCACCAGGGCCTGGTTGGCGATGATTTCGTGGGTGCCCATCATCAGGCGCTGGGTTTCCTCGTGGAGGACCTTGTCCTCAGTGTCCTTGTAGTAGACGGGCACGTCCGCCGGGACGGGGGCCTTGTACACGAAGGTAACCACTGGGGGCGTCGCGTTGCCCTTGTCGTCCACGGTCACCGTCTGCTTGTTGGCCCCCTGCAGGGTGTAGCCGGGCTCCACAAAGCCGTTGTTGGCGATGATCTCATGGGTGCCGGTGGACAGGTTCATCTGGTCGCTGGCCAGCAGCTTGCCGTCGGTATCCTCATAGTTGATGGGCACCATCACCGACACCGCGGTCTCTTTGTAGACGAAGCTTACCATAGAGGGGTTGGCCACGCCATTGGCCCCCACCGTCACATTGGCGGTGCGGACGCTGGTTAAGGTGTAGCCGGCAGGCACCAGGCTGTCATTGGCGGACACCGCGGTAGTGCCCTGGGGCAGGGTGCGGGTTTCCTGGGCAATCTGCCGGTTGTTGTCGCCGCCGTCCAGGTAGTTGATCACCACCTGGCCGGTCACCGGCGGGTTGGTGGTCAGCTTCTGGTAGATGAAGGTGACCGAGGCCGGGTTGGGGGTGCCGTTGCTGGCCACCGTCACCGTCACCTGGCTGGCGCTGGTGATGCCGTAGCCGGGCACCCGGTCGTGGTTGGCCCTGATGGTGGTCCTGCCGGTTTGCAGGGTGACCACATCGGTGTAGAGCCGCTCGCCGGTGGTGGCCATGTAATACACCGGCACCGTGGCGGTGACCACCGGCGGCGCGGTGGTGACCGGCGGCCGGGTGACATCCACCGGCGCCCAGACCACGTTGCGGTCGTTGTACAGTTTGTTGAGGGTCTGGCTGCCTGCGATGCCGTCCACCTTCAGGTTGTTGTACTCCTGGAAGCGCTCCACCGCCCGCAGGGTGTTCTTGCCGAAGATGCCGTCCACCTTGTCCGTCAGGTAGCCCAGCTCCTTGAGCCGGGTTTGCAGCTTGCGCACGTTTTCACCCCGGTCGCCCACGTACACCGTGGTCATGGCGGGGGTGGCCGTGGCTGTGGGGGCGGGGGTCAGGGCCGCGGTGGCCGGGGGGATATAGGGCGAGGCTGTCACCGGGGGCGGCGTATGGGTCGCATAGTCCGCCGGCATGGGGGTGAGGGCCGGGCTCAACATCGTGGAGGAAGTGACCAGCACGGTCATATATACCAACAAGGTTTTGACCAAATCCATCTCGTTTCACTCCTTTGGCGTCAGATTGGTTCAATCATCAAACGGAGGAGGGCTGCGCTTTCATGCACCGGGATCAAATTGTGATGAAGCGCCGGAATTCCGGCAGGATGCCGATGCCGTCCGGGTAATGGGCGGCAAACTGGGGCACCGCGTGGCTGGGGAAGGAGTTGCCCTCAATCAGCCGGGGCCCCTCCGGGGTTAAGGCCACGTCCCAGGCCACAAAGCGCACCTGGGGGATGACCCGCATGGCCTCCAGGCATATGGCCTTGGCCTCTTCAAAATCCGGCAGTTGAAAGCCGGTGATCACGGCGTCGGTTAAGGGGTGGCGGTTGTATTCGTGGCCCTGCTTGTCCGCGGCCACGGTGTTGATGACGCCGGTTTTCAGGTCCACCCGGGCGGCCATGCCCCCGGCGTCCACATTGTCCATCACCCGGCCGTTGCCGATGCGCACAAAGGCGTAGACCAGGCCCTCGTCCTTGTCCCCCAGCAGGGTGGCGATGCGCACGGTGTTCACGCTGCCGGGGTATAGCTGCGCCATCAAGGGGTGCTGGATGACGGTTTCCTCCACAATGCAGTCCCCTTTGTCCCTGAGGCGCTTTAAAAAGGCGGGGATGTCCGCAAAATCACGGGGCTCCACCCGCTCCACCCCCTCGCCGCTGGAGCCTTCCAGGGGCTTGATAAACAAGGGGCCCTTCCCTTCGCAAAAGGCGGCCAGGGCCTCCGCTGTCAGCGTGCTGTCCGCCCGCAGCCATTCCCTTTGTACCCATTTGGAGAAGACCTCGTTAAACTGGCATTTGTCGTCAAAGAAATGCCAGTAGGCCTTGTCGTTCATCCGGGCCACGATGTCGTTGCTGATGCCCCGGGTGATGACGGTGCGGCGCTGGGCGTGGTTGAGCCGGTCCATCCGGGCAATCTTGTAGTCCATATACCCGGCGTTGTAGCGCAGCCCGCAGATGAGCAGGTCCAGTGCCAGGCCCACCGGGTTTTTGCCGGTGATCTCCTGCAGTTCCCGGAAGGTCTTCCGGAAGCGCTGGGTGTCAATGCGCACCAGGCGCTTAAAAAAATACGTGATTTTACTCATACATCACACATTGAAGCGGAACAGGGTCACATCGCCGTCCTGCATCACATACTCCTTTCCTTCACTGCGCACCAGGCCTTTTTCCCGGCAGGCGGCCATGGTGCCCATCTGCTGCAAACTGCTGAAGGGGACGATCTCCGCCCGGATGAAGCCCCGCTCAAAATCCGTGTGGATTTTGCCGGCTGCCTGGGGGGCCTTGGTGCCGGCTTTGATGGTCCAGGCGCGGCATTCGTCCTCGCCTACGGTGAGGAAGGAAATCAGCCCCAGCAGGCGGTAGCTGGCCTTGATGAGGCGGTCCAGCCCGCTTTCCCGGATGCCCAGGGCTTCCATAAACTCCTGCTTTTCCTCCGGGGGCAGGCTGGCGATCTCCTCTTCAATCTGGGCGGAAATCACCACGGTCTCGGCCGCTTCTTCCCGGGCCTTGTCCAGCACCTGCTGCACCATGGGCAATTCCGCGGGGTCCGTTGTAATGTCCTCCTCCGCAATATTGGCGGCATAGATCACCGGCTTGTCCGTCAGCAAAAACCAGCTGTCAGACAGCTCCCGCTCCTCTTTGGTTAGGGGGCACAGGCGGGCGGGCTGCTCGTTTTCCAGGGTTTTCAGCAGCTTGTCGGCCACCTCCGCCTCCACTTCAAACTTCTTGTCCCCGGTTTTAAACATCTTCCGGGCTTTTTCGCCCCGCTTCTGCACGGTTTCCATGTCCGCCAGGATAAGCTCCAGCAGGATGGTCTCCATGTCCCGGACCGGGTCCACCTCCCCGTCCACGTGGACGATGTTGCTGTCCGCAAAACAGCGCACCACATGGACGATGGCATCCACCTCCCGGATGTGGGAGAGGAAGCGGTTGCCCAGGCCCTCGCCCCGGCTGGCACCCCGCACCAGGCCGGCGATGTCCACAAACTCCACCGCGGCATGGGTGGCCTTCTTGGGGTGGTAGAGCTCCGTCAGCCAGTCCACCCGCTCGTCGGGCACCGTCACCATGCCGGTGTTGGGCTCGATGGTGCAAAAGGGGTAGTTGGCCGCCTGGGCCCCGGCGTTGGTGATGGCGTTGAATAAGGTGCTTTTGCCCACATTGGGCAGTCCGACGATGCCAAGCTTCATGTGTGTGAATACTCCTTCCAAATCGCAACAGAATTATATATGGTTGCAGGCATAATAGCAATCAGGCTCATGACTCGCACTTCAATTGTAAAATCCCAGGCTTTTGAAAGATTTGCCGTCCAACCCGGGTCTATTAAGGCAGGGAAGGGGGAGAAGGATGAAAACCTGCCTGTTGATAACCCTGATGATTTGCCTGGCCCTGCCTGGTGGCATGGCGGCGGACGGCCTGCCGCCGGCTGGGGAGGATACCGCCCTTACGGATGCCTATTTTGATGACGCGGTTTTTGTGGGGGATTCGGTGCTCAAGCAGCTGGCCCGCTACCGGATGGAGCAGCAGCAGCGGGGCCGGCCCCTGCTGGGGGAGGCGCGCTTTTTGAGCGCCGCCAAATATACCCTCTATGCCGCCAGCCTCAATGGGACCACCAAAAAAGTGCGCCTGCGCTTCCAGGGCCGGGATGTCACCCTGGTGGAGGGCCTGCGCTTGATGGAGGCCGGCAAGGTGTTTGTCATGCTGGGCCTCAACGACCATGCCGGCAACCGGCTGGAGGTGGACATCGCCCGCTACGGGCGCACCATCGACAACGTCCGGGAGGCCCTGCCGGGCATCACATTCGTGGCGCTGTCCATCACCCCGGTGGCCCGGTCGGGGCAAAGCAAAACCCTGACCCAGCGCAACCTGGACGCCTTTAACCAGGCCCTGGAAGCCCTGTGCCAGGAGAAGGGCGTGGCCTTCCTCAACCTGGCGCCCCATTTGAAGGACGACCGGGGCTACCTGAACCTGGACTATTCCAACGACAAGTGGGTGCACCTCAACGACAAAGGCCTGCAAACGGTGGTGGAAGCCCTGCGCAGCTTCGCCAGGGAGCAGCAGGCTCAGGCCGCTGTCCAGGCGCAGGAGGACGGCCGCCCCTGAAAAAACCACAACACAAAAAGCCGCCTGCTCGCTTCAGGCGGCTTTTATGCTGGCCCGTTGCCGGTACCAGCTGCGAAACCGGCTTATTCGCTGATGGCAGACACCCGGGGCAGCGCGCGCTGCACGTTGCCGTTGCGCAGGCAGCGGGTGCACACGTTCAGCCGGCGGGGTGAGCCGTTCAACAGCACGCGCACCCGCTGGACATTGGGCGCCCAGACGCGGTTGCTCTTGCGGTTACTGTGGCTGACCTTGTGGCCGCTCATGGTGCCTTTTTCACAAACTTCACAAAACTTGCCCATTTGACTTCCCTCCGTTTGGGTCCTCCCTGTGCGCTCTGATATTCGCGCGCGGGAACAGCCCAAATACCATAGCACAAAAAAAATAGCAATGCAACTTGTTTGTTAGTCGATCGGCTGGAAATATTTCGAAAAAATCGCAGGTTTTAGCGGGTTTCTTCTGGAATATCAAGGGGTTTGAAGGATTGTGCATCTACAAAATATTTTTAGGCAGACTGCTTGTCCGTTTGATGTATGAAGCTGAAAACTGTGCCACAGCTACAGGACCATGGTAGAATCTGAGCATCCGCGATGACACTCAAAAGGAGGCAAAGGCGCTTGACTCAAAAAAGACCCCAGGCAGCCGTCCAGAAGGACGCTGAACTGATTTTCAATTTTCTCTCTGAACACAAACAAGAGGAGGCCCATGCGGACATCCTTCTGATCCCCGGCAGCCACGACCTGCGGGTGGCGGACCATGCCGCCCGCCTCTTCCTGGCAGGCCGTGCTGACTGGCTGGTGTGCTCCGGCGGCTTTGGCAAGATCACCGAAGGCAGTTTCAACGAGCCGGAGGCGGTGCTCTTTGCCCGGCGTTGCATGGAGCAGGGGGTTCCCGAAGACCGCATCATCCTGGAGCAGGAGGCCACCAACACCGGGGAGAACTTCACCAACAGCCGACAGGTGCTGGCGGCCCGGGGCATCCATCCCCAAACCGGCCTCATCGTGTGCAAGCCTTACATGGCCAAACGGGCCTGGGCCACGGGCACCCGGCAATGGCCAGCAGTGCACTGGATGGTGGACCCGGCCCCCATTGCTTATGCCGACTACGCCACCCCGGACACCCCCTATCATCAGCTGGTGGAACTGATGGTGGGGGATCTGCAGCGGATGGCGGTCTATGCGGACCAGGGCTTCCAGGTGCCGGTTCCTGTGCCCGAAGCCGTCTGGCGGGCCTGGGAGCGCCTGGTGCAGGACGGTTTTGACCGCTTTGTCATCACATCAGAACACTAATACTAAACGCACTCATTAATGCTTCCATGAATCGGTCTTTTTGCGCCTCTGCGTCGTCTCATTCACTCAGCGTAGGCTACGGCTACGCCTCGTTCCTTCGACTTAGCAGAGCCATCAAAAATC
>Ga0209510_1000405_pt1 | contig 61611 bp, 57 predicted proteins | sample BiotimSIPDNA_FD_185749 | JGI IMG/M metagenome (GOLD analysis project Ga0209510, IMG submission 185749) | Anaerobic biogas reactor microbial communites from Washington, USA - Biogas_R1 time_0 SIP DNA (SPAdes) (version 2) | ecosystem: Engineered > Bioreactor > Anaerobic > Unclassified | place...
TCAGTACGATTAATGCCTTCCTCTACACCCTCCGCAAACAAAATAACCTACTTACCGAATTTGACGAAAAGCTGTGGTGCAGCCTTGTGGACTACGCTACTGTTTATGATAAAGACGATGTACGGTTCACCTTTAAAGACGGTAAGGAAATTCAGGCATAATCATCTACTTAAACGAAATAAACGGATGCCCTGATTAAGAGTATCCGTTTATATTGTTAGTCTGTGTCTCTAAATAAATATTTTTCAAGAGTTTTTACTGATATTTTCCCGTCTTGAACATCCTGAAGAGTTTCATTTGCTGCTTCCTCACCAAATTCATCATAAATGCGGGAATAATCCTCAGCTGGAAGTATCGGGTGTGCATCATCGCCATACTTATCTTTAAACCAACCCATATTAGCGCCACCTCCTTAAAGTTAAAGACTCCCAGGAGCGGATTGCTCTAGTGGATCTTTAACTGATATTCTTAGTACCACGGATAAGCGTAGACCTCGAAATTATTTGTTATATACCCATCATCCGCTCCCCAAAGCGACAGTTCAAATGGAATCTTGCCGCCTGCAGAAACTTTGTCTGTATAGGTGGTTTCTCCAGCGAGTAGTTTACCGCTGTCATCACGGAACAATACGACTACGGCGACAGAGCTAATATCGAAATCATTGGGATTAGAGATCTCGCCAACAATCTTATCTTCACGTTTGGTCGGGTTTTCAACAGTCAGCGGTTCGCCTGCATTGTCGATTCTATCCGGTGAAACCCAATCACTATCGTCAGGCTGGACAATTTCAAAGTCAACGGTCGCTGGTTTGCTGTCAACACTTGGTCCTTGGAATGCGCTGTACCAGGTACTTCCCGGCAGAATTGATGAGCCTACAATATCATCTGTCCCCAGTATTGCGCCATCGGTATCTCGTGCAGTTAGCCGTACCTTTGGGAATTCGACCGCCCTCTCAGTGTTCGGGTTCTTCACTATAATGGCATACTGGATATAATATGTATTGTGCCCATCTTTAACTGCATAGCCGCTATCTACCAACTCAAGTGGAAGCAAGTCTTCAGCAGGAACTACCTTTTGAACCTGAATATTTACATCATCAGAACGCTTGAGTTCCACCGTTGTTGTGACACCCATCGCGGAAACAGAATAGCTAATGGTTCCATCTTTGTGAGTGAAAGTTTTTGTGTCATCCCCAGAAGCAAGCAAAGCAGTGTCAGTTCGGCTTTTATCATTGGCAGAATCCCACGAATACTCATTTGTTTCCGACGTAGGAGCGATATAAGTTCCAGCCCAATACAACGATGTGCTGTCATCATCACTTTTCCAATAAACCTCAATCGTACCGTCGGCAATCATTGCAATCTGATAGCTTGTGTCTGAGTTCGAGTTTGTCTGTTGCCAACCGCCTGATAGATCAAGCACAGTTGGTGCGGGAGTATTAGTGTTTCCACCACAGGCAGCAAGTGTGAGTGCTAGTGCGAGTACCAGCACAATTGTCAGTAACCGTTTCATTTTTTAGTTCCTCCTTAATACTGGTATATTTATGCAGCAGATCCGCTCAAAATTTCATGAGCGATTTTCTGCTTATTTGCTATTTCCAGTAGTTCCTCTGCTTTGAAAATAATCTCCAAGATTTTCTCGTCCCACTCAATGTTTGAGAAGGGATGTCCAGCCCATGTGGTTTTCCAAGTGTGTTCCCCAAGTAAGCGTCCCGCTTCTGTAAGAGAATAATCTCCGCAGGGCAGTTTCGTAGCTAATCCCGCTGCAACAATTCTCTTGTTAATTGCCTGTGCAGAACACCACACCTTGTTTCCTAACTCCGTAGCCGTCAACTTGTTTCCTGTAAGATTATCTATAATATCGCTGGGTAATACCGGAATAACTACTTCTTCAAGTATAGGCTTAATGTTTACGGTCGGGGTTGAAATAGAATTAGAGGATTTAAATATACCCTTGATGGAATCCCAATTTTTAATAACCAGAATTGTGCCAACAGCGGTCACGCCTAAAATAATCAGTTCTGTTTTGTGTTCTTTAACCCACGTGAGCAGGGACTTTTTTTCTTCCATGTAACTCATCTCTCTTTCCTTTATAATTTGATGTATTAATCTATCTCGTAAATGCTTGAATAGCCACCAAAGTGCGCAAGTGCTTCGGAAATAAACTTGCAGCCGTCTTTTCCGTAGTTTCTTTCTTGCATCACGGCGATGTCTCCTACAGTAAATGTTCGGACCACATGCCTCGCAAATTTCTGTGTTGTCATACTCTCAACAACTTCTGCTGGGAAAAAGTGCTCGCAATGATGTCTATATATTAGATTCGCAAGAGTTTGCACCACTGGATGTGAAATCCTCAATTCTTTACATTTTACGAGACCGTCATAATATTCATGAAGCATAAGAATAGCTTCCATGTCATAGCCATCCATCAATGCCTCTGCTTGCTGAACATCTGCCTCCGTCAATTCTGATTTATTAAGGATAGTTTCAGCCAAGTCCTGCAATGATGCCATTTGTGGATCTGTGTTTACATTCCAATATTCACGGGCTTGTTTAATAAAATCATCAAACCTTATACTGCCTATTTCCTTCGGTAATGGAAAAGACCCTGTTAGTTTCAGTGCTTTTGCAAAACCAATGTACTGCTCAATTTCAGTTCTTTTTCTCTCCAAATCAATGATTTTGTCACTGAGTGATGCTTGAAAATCAAAATCAGCGTTTTGGGTCATCTCGGCAATGTCATTTAATGAGTAACCAACGCCCTGTAGCAATCGGTAGCACCAAATTCTCTCAATGTCTTCATAGCTGTACTCACGATATTTATTGTCAGGATTTTGGAAAGTTGTTTTGTCCATTAAACCTTTCTCTTCGTAAATGCGTAACACTTTTCGGGTTACTCCGAGGTTTTTCTCCACCCAATTAACGGTATATTTCACAGCATCACCTCCCTTACATTTTCATTCTACAACATTGCCCCTGGGGCAAAGCAAGCCTTATTTCAAAAAAATTATAAATTATTTAGAAACTATACATTTATCCCTAAAAACAAAAATAGCCAGGTTAATCCCGGTTATAAACTAAACCCCCTTTTTTGAACCTTAACCCCCTTAGGAAGCCTTCAAAATAGGGTAATTAAATTGTATCGTTTTCGTAGTGATTATATCTATATATATCATTTTAATGCGGGAAGAATAATCATCACGGAGCAATTTCAAAGCTTCCAGGTTGTCCGCCTCTATGTAAATGTTTTTAGTAGTATCTTTATCCTGGCTGTCCCCGGGTATATATTTTAGAATTCGTCCGGAAATATCAGTATTGGCAACTTGCCTGGCCAGATTCTTTCCCGGCCAGATAAGCTCATACTTTTCCCGACTAACCTCTTCAAATTCTCCCAACTCTTGTCTAAGTGCTTCCAGATCAACTTGTCCATCCTTTATTGCTGCCGGAAAAATTTCGGCTAATTTTTTCACATTTTCATTTATCATATTATCCGGACTCACACTCCGTTCCTGACTACGGTTTATTGATTTCAGCATGGCAATATGATGTAACCGTCAAGCCCGTTAATGGTTACCCTCCTTAATTCATGAGTTTACCGTTAAGGGGGACTTCTTCCAGTTGATCCAGGGGAATATAAACCAGATTCTCCTGTTGTACCAATGCCAGTACTACTATATCCTCGCCAGTTTTTTCTTCCTGATAAAAGCCTACCACGCAAACGGTCAGGGCAGCCCCATCCCAATACAAGGTGAAAAAATCCCCTTTATTCAAATTCACCCCTCCACATTCTTCCGTCTACCATAGCCCATTTAACCCGGGATCGATTATCCAGCGGATGACCATTATATGCTACCAGATCAGCTTTTTTCCCTTTGGATAATGACCCAATTTCATCATCAACTTTCAGCGCGGTTGACGGGTTAATTGTTATAGCCTCCAAAGCGGCAGTTTCATCCAGCCCCTCCCTGACTGCCAATGCTGCTGTTACCCGCAGATGTTCTATCGGTGTCACCGGATGGTCAGTAATTATACTGAATTTAATGCCTTTTTCGGCCAGCAACATAGCATTTTTAAAAGACACATCCTTTAATTCAACCTTAGCCCGATTAATCAGCAAGGGGCCTATAAATATCGGTACCTGTCTTTTTATTAATTCATCAGCAACCGTAACTGCTTCGGTGGCATGCTGGATAATCATATCAATATCAAATTCATCTTTAATCCGTAAGGCAGTAAGTATGTCGTCAGCCCGGTGGGCATGTATCAGCAGCGGCATTTCCCGGCGTAATACCTTTATAAGTGATTGTTGCCGGAATTCAACGGCCGGCTCAACTGTTTTATCAATATTTTTCCCGGCGGTATACAAGGCCTCCCGCAACATGCTGGCATTGGCCATACGGGTGCGAGGCATCTTTTTCTGTTCTCCGTAAACCCGTTTAGGGTTTTCTCCCAGAGCTGCTTTTAACCCCCAGGGCTGACGATATACCATTTCACTCATGGAGGGTGCCATGGCTTTTAAAAATACGGCCTGACCGCCAATGATATTGGCACTGCCCGGCATACTCATCATCCGGGTTACCCCACCCCTTAAAGCATCCCGGAATGCCAAATCCAGAAAATTTATGCCGTCCAGAGCCCGTAATTCAGGAGTAATCGGATCAGAAGTTTCATTAACATCGTCACCTTCCACCTGATAAATTTCCTCTTCCAGTCCAATATGGGTATGAGCATCTATGAATCCAGGGAGTATATATAACCCGTGAGCATCAACCAGGTCACAACCTGCCGGTATGTTTATTCCTGATCCTATATCCTTTATACTGTCTCCCTCAATCAATACTACCGCATTATCAACTGTACCCGCTGATGACACAGTTATAACCTTACCGCCCTTAATTGCCAGCATTAATGACTCACATCCCTTATTTATGTTATGTTATTCGTTTGTATATGGTTCTAATGGTTCTCAGCCTGGCTGCCGGTTATTTTTTACAGCAGCCGCTACCAGGGAGCTAAAAAGTTTGCTGGAAAATTCATCAGTCATACTCTCCGGATGCCATTGTACACCTAATAGCCATGGTTTTCCGATTCCCTCGATAGCTTCAACGGTTCCATCTGCCGCCCAGGCAGAAATTCGCAGGCCCTTTCCCGGAACCCTGACCGCCTGATGATGAAAACTATTTACGCGCAAATGGGTTGCTGATACTACTTCTTGCAGCAGACTGGCTTTTTCTACAACTATATCATGAAACGGATAATCACGCGGGGCATTTTGGCGGTGACTGAGTCCAGTTTTCAAATCACCGATAAGACTTCCGCCACAGGCAACATTAATAACCTGGCAACCACGACAAATTCCCAGTGTTGGTATATCATTTTCTATAATTAATCCTGCCAGTTGCAGCTCAAACTTATCCCGTTGCGGGTCAATCTCACCTAATTCCGGTCCGGGCAATTCTCCCCAGTATACCGGATCAACATCTCCCCCTCCGGATAAAATAATTCCCCGGCAAAATCTTAAATATTCAGCGATTGTCGTCTCTTCATCAGATGGCGGCAATATAACCGGAATACCTCCCCCCTGCTGTACGGAAGCAATATAATATTCTCTTAAACAATAACTGCTGTCCTGATGGTTTTTGCTACAGGTAATACCGATAATGGGACGCAAATTATTTCCCCTCCCTCAGAGGGATACGGGAACGGTTCGAGACTGCTGAAAAAGTATCATAAATGTCATCCTGAGGAGCTGCAGGCGACGAAGGATCTCTTTTGGAAATCCGCAATATTGGGACTTTAGCCAACTAGATTCTTCACTATCGTTCAGAATGACATGTAAAAAAGAACTTTTTCAGCAATCTCGAACGGTTCGTTCCTCTCCCTCCGTTTCATACTGGCTTTACTGATGGTATAAAAAAACAGGTTCAATTGAACCTGTTCTGCATCTAATAGCTTATCAGCTTAGTATGTACCTAGATTGATTCTATTGCCAGACTTATCGCCAAAGCATGATTAACTTTCTGCATGGTCTCTTCTTTTAATATAGCAATTCGCTGTTTTAGCCTGGTTTTATCAATAGTGCGAATTTGTTCGGCCAATATAACTGAATCTTTTTCCAGACCATAATCTTTGGCTCGGATTTCTACATGGGTTGGCAACTTGGCTTTATTGATCTGGGAGGTTATGGCCAAAATAATGGTGGTAGGGCTGTACTGGTTGCCAATATCATTCTGTACAACCAAAACCGGTCTGATTCCGCCTTGTTCGGAACCTATCACCGGATTTAACTGGGCAAAATAAATTTCACCTCGTTTAATCATAGAATTTATCACTCCAACAATTTTTCTATACAGTTGTTCAGCACATCTTCCTCCACTCCACAATTCTCGCAGGCGAATTTCAGGTTAATTTCAGCCATTTCCATGTAACCTTTTTTCATCTGCTCCCTTATAAAATTCTTCTTTCTCTCCCCCAGATAAAAACCAATCGCCTCACGGACAACTTCGCTGCGATTTTTACATTCCTGTGTAGATATATCATCCATTTCGGATAGCAGATTTTCGGGAACTGTGATAATTATTCGTTTTGAGGCTGGCAATATTGAGCACCTCCAGAGCTTAAATATAGACTCGATATATCTATTATATTGACAAGCTTGCCAGCTAGCAAATCCAATAATTACATCAAGTCAGGACTTTCATGGTAAGTTCTGGGTACTCGCGTACTAATACCACATACAACCTCATAATTAATAGTTCCGGAAAGATTAGCCAGGTCATCAGCCGTTACTCCCTGTTCCGGCCGGCCAAATAGTATTATCTCATCACCTTCCCGTACATCATCTGACTGACTAATATCAAACAGACACTGATCCATACAAATAGTACCAATTTGCGGAATTAATTTCCCGTTGATTACAGCCATGGCTTTATTTGATAAAGAACGGCGGTAACCATCTGCATAACCAATAGGTACGGTTGCCACCCTGGTATTTTGGCTGCAGCAATAGGTGCGCCCATAACTGAGCGTTTCGCCTGCAGGTACCGTTTTAATATAGCTTACCCGACTTTTTAGAGTCATAGCCGGAATAATTGAAATTGCTCCCTGTCTGACTTGCTCAGAAGGATATAGACCATATAGCAAAATTCCAGCCCGTACCATATCCATATGCGATTGTGGAAATTGTATGATAGCTGCGCTATTGGCACAATGCCGAATTGGAATCCTGATACCACTTTGCTCCAACTGATTAACAAAAGATTTAAAGCTTTCCAGTTGTTGTAATGTGTAATCAGCCTTAGCCGCATCTGCAGCGGCAAAATGGGTAAAGATTCCCTCAGTAACTATTCCCGGCAACTCATATATTGTTTTAACCGTTTTCCAAGCGGTATTCCCAGGAATAATTCCTAATCTGCCCATCCCGGTATCTACTTTTATATGTACATACGCAGGTCGGGCTAACTCTTTAGCGACACGGGACAACTCAACAGCCAGAGACTCGCTGAATACGGTAGCACGAATATCATTGGTGACCAATAACCTTAAACTGTTTACCGGCACAGAACCTAATACCAGAATTGGTTTGGTGATACCCGATGACCTTAGTAAAAGGGCTTCCTCTAAAGTAGCAACTCCAAAGAAATCAACCTGTTCCTGCTCACATAATCTCGAAATTTCCAATATGCCATGACCATATGCGTTGGCTTTGACTACTGCCATAATCCTGGATTGACCAACAAAGTTTCGGATCTGGCCGAGATTATGTTTTACAGCTGCTAAATTTATTTCTGCCCAGGTTAGCCCGGTATTATCCATTTGTTTTTACCAATGATTTTAAAATATCGTTACGGGTTATAATGCCAACCAGTTTCCCGTGACGCACTACCGGAACCCGATTAATTTCTTTGGATTGCATAATTTCTACGATTAGACCTACCGGGGTATCTTCTTCCACTACCTGTACTTTTGCGGTCATGGCTTCCTTTACCGTGGTGGCAGTATATTTTTTAATGTCATTATTAAATCTTATGGGGTTATCCAGAAATATAATACTGTCAAAAAGTGTTACATAGAACGGCACCCTTAACTCTCTGGCTCTCACCATAAGATCTTTTTCAGTAACAATGCCTACTACATGGCGTTCATCATCAATAACCGGTATGCCGCTAATCTTATTTTCCACTAATAACCTGGCTACTTCTTCAACCCGTTCGTTTAATGATACTGTAATTACCTCCCGGGTCATAATATCTTTGGCTAACATAACTGCACCCCTTTATTAAAAAATTTCTTTGCAATTAATTTCGTTCATAATGTCTCAAAACTTCGGGCAGGGTCTGAATAAGATCACCGGCGATTAACCCTCGCTGCCCTTTAACCTGTTCAACCTGGTCCCCGGTGACCCCATGCAGATAAACACCGGTAATTGCCGCTTGAGGCGGATTTAATCCCTGGGCTATCAGGCCACTGATAATTCCTCCCAAAACATCTCCACTACCGGCGGTAGCCATGCCTGCATTACCGGTAATATTAATGAACACTTCACCATTAGGAAGCGCAATTATGGTTTTGTTGCCTTTTAGTACCAGGGTTACTCCCCATTTTTGAGCAAATTCTGCTGCTATTGGGACCCGGTTAGCTTGGATTTCCTCGATATGTTTACCGGTCATGCGTGCCATTTCACCCGGATGAGGAGTTAATATTACCGGAATCTGCCGGTCTTTTAATACTCCAATATCTCCCTGTAAAGCATTAAGGCCGTCAGCATCAATTACTACAGGAATACCTGACCTTTCCAACACAAAACGAACAATAGCCTGAGCTTCATTATAACGAGACATGCCGGGTCCAATAACACATACTGATGAAATTCCCAACAGGTTTTCAATAGCTGGCAAAGCCTCCAAAGCAATGGCTCCCTGGCTGTTTTCCGCTAACGGAAGAGTCATAACTTCTATCAGACCGGCTTCAACCACTGGTTGTAAGGATTCCGGCAGGGCAACTGTCACCAATCCCGCCCCGGTACGCAGCGCAGCGTAGGAAGTCATTATCACTGCTCCGGTAAGACCGGTTGAACCTCCTATCACCAGAACATGTCCGTAAGTCCCCTTATGAGATTCATCAATGCGTGGTTTTAATAACGGCTGAATCAATATATCAGTAATAAGATTGATTTTAAGCCCTGCGTCTTTTAATAGTGCCGGAGGTAAAGATATATCCGCAACACTTAATGTACCGGTATAGTATCGGCCTGGCTCGAAAATTAATCCCATTTTGGGCAGTCCGAAGGTAACCGTATAATCAGCCTGTATAGCTTCACCATATACTTTACCGGTATCAGCTTCTACCCCGGAAGGGATATCAACAGCTACAACCGGAATTTTACACCAGTTGACTACTTTGGCAATCCCGGCTTCAAAATCATTCAAGCTTCCCCTGAAACCTGCACCGTATAAGGCATCTACAAATAAATCCCCGGTTAGTAAAGCCAGGGTCAGATGGTTAAGGTCTTCCTCAGTATGCAATGGGACAATAGTAGCTTCCATTTTAACCAGAATCTCATAATTTATGCGAGCGTCCTCAGTAAGTTGGTCAGGGGTTCCCCGGAAAAACAAAATAACCTCTGATCCACAGTTAATAAGATGGCGGGCTATGACAAACCCGTCTCCGCCATTATTACCCGGTCCCGATAATATAATAACCTGTTTGCCGGCGGGGCTTTGTAAAAGTTCTTCAATTAATTCCACCGTGCGAATTCCGGCGTTCTCCATCAAAACAATACCTGGAATTCCATACTCCATAATAGCTTTCCGGTCTATGCTCCGCATTTGTTCTGCCGTTACGATTTTCATCCCAACACTCCCCTCGTAGCTATTACCGTGGCTATGGCCTGATTATGGGAATGGGACAAACTGACATCCAGAGTAATGTTTGCCTCCTGACTGCGCTGCCATGCCAGGCCATGTAATAAAATATAAGGGCGACCCTGATCATTACTTCTTATTTCGATATCATGAAATCGTATCCCTTTGGAATATTGCTCTCCTAATTTTCTAACGGCTTCTTTGGCTGCAAATCGAACTGCCAGAGATGGGTAAGGATTGGTTTTACGCTGACAATACTCCCTCTCGGCAGGAGTGAACACCCGTTCCAGAAATCGGGGCGTTCTTTCAATCGCCTCCTGTATACGGTCGATATCAACCAGATCAACACCTATCATCAATATCTATCACCTTCTTATGATATAAGTTTACCTTATTATACGCCCAAAATAAAAAAGCCCTGACACCAGTTATGATATCAGAGCATTTATATTAACTTTTTATTCCCTGGCCACCAGGAGCAACTCTCTTTTTTCCTGTTCAGAAAATATTTTGTCCATATCCAGCAGTATTAATAACCGGTCCTGCAACTTCCCAACTCCGGTCAGGTATTCGGAAGTAATTCCCCCCATTACCGTAGGAGGTGATTCAATGCTATCCGCAGCCAGACGCAAAACTTCACTTACCTCATCAACAATAATACCTACAGTTTGTCCTTCAACTTCAACAACTACACTGCGACTCTCGGCGGTAATATTTGAAGCACCCATATCAAAGCGTTTTTTTAAATCAATAATGGGAATTATTCTCCCGCGTAGATTGATAATTCCTTCTACGAAATCAGGCGCCTGAGGCAACCTGGTTGGATTAGCCATAGGAATTATTTCCTGCACTTTGGTAATGGGTACTCCATATTCGCATATGGCATCATTTTGTTTCAATGTAAAAACTACCAGTTGGATTTCATCAGCCATAAAAGTTACCTCCCTGCAAACTTAGAAATGACATAATCTGATAAATTTCTGCACTTTTTTATTCTTATTCTACTGCTTTGTAAATTATTCCTTTAATATCATTATATTTTATAGATATTTCAGGTATGATATAAAAAATACTAACTGTGAGGTTTCGCTATGCACAAGGAATTAAAAGTAGATGGTATGAGCTGTCAGCGTTGTAAAATGAGTATCGAAACGGCTTTAAACAATATCACCGGTGTAAAAAAGGCAATTGCCTTGCATCAGGAGGGTAAGGTTGAAATAGATTTTAATGAAAGCCAGGTTGAATTGGCCACCCTTATCAATACTATTGATGATCTGGGTTTTGAAGTTATTCCTGACCGGGAATAACTTTTTCAGACAACCATCTATTTTTACAATACCGAGGTTAAAATCCAGGTGGCAATAATAAAATATATAAACAAACCGGCTACATCAGCCAGTGATGCAATTAAAGGGTTGCTGGCTACTGCCGGGTCCAGATTCAAACGAGTCAGCAGAAAAGGTAACAGTACACCAATCATATTAGCAACAATAACAACTGCTACCATGGTCAACCCTACAATCAAAGCAATATCCCATCCAGCTTTAAACCAGCCTAAGAAAAATCCAGCTACGCCCATGGTTAATCCCAGCGATGCTCCTACAGCCATTTCCTTGCCCAAAGTAACCAGCCATTGGTTGGTTTCGATATCACCAGTTGCCAGAGCACGTACCATCAAAGTAGCTGACTGTGCCCCCGCATTACCCCCACTGCCAATTAACATGGGAATAAAGAAAGTCAGTGCTATTGTTGCAGCCAAAACTTCTTCATAGCTGGACATTAGCTCCATGGAAATCATATTTACAAAAACAAGAGTCAGTAACCACACAATACGCTTACTGTATAATTCCCAGATACTGGTTTCCTGATATCCGGTTTTCAACGGCGTGACTGCAGCCCCCTTGTGAAAATCTTCGGTTGCCTCAGCCTCAGCAACGTCCATGACATCGTCAAATGTGACTATTCCCAGCAGTATCCCATCAGAATCAACTACCGGCAACGCAATAACGTCGTATCTTTGCAGGGCATGTACGGCTGCTTCCCGGTCTTCAAAGGCATTTATACTGACAAAAGTTTTATCCATTAATTCCTCAACTTTATGATCCGGTGAAGCCAGTATGAAGCGATGTAAATCCAGGGTATCGGTTAATAGCCAGTTTTCATCAGTAATATATACCGAATTCAATGTTTCAGTATTTCTGCATTTTAAACGAATATGATCAAGAGCCTCTTTTACGGTCCATTGTGGACGAACTGCCACATAATCAGGCGTCATAAGCCTGCCGACGCTTTCCTCCGGATAACCCAGCAACTGTCTGGTTTGCTTCAATTCCTCCGGAGTCAGTAAATTAAGCAATTTTTGCGTTACCCGTCCCGGTAATTCCTCAAATAACACGGTGCGGTCATCAGGACGCAGGTTAACCAATAAATTACGGGTTTCTTCTTCAGACAAAGCCTTTAATAATTCATTCTGATCTTCTGATTTAAGATATGAGAATACTTCCGAGGAAATTGATCGAGGCAACAGGCGAAATAATATTACCCGGTCTGAACGGTTTACCTCCAATAACATATCAGCTATATCAGGCACCGGATACTGGGACAAAAATTCCCTTATTTCCGAATAATTGCGTTCGCTAAGCAGATCTGTCAAACTGGTATCTTCAACTGCCACACATTCACCTCCACCGTATTATACCCGAGGAAGCAGATAATATCCTAACCCCGGTAGTTAATAATATCGCACTAATAATAAATATAACAGCTTTTATTTTGCATACTGAAATATAAGTTGAAAAGTTTTAGCATCTGACTGCAGTACATTCTTAACCTTCACTACAGGATAATTGTATCACAACCTGCAAATCTGAAACCTGAGAAAAATAAAAATCAGGCAGCCGGATCAAAACCGATTGCCTGATATCATCAACTTTAGCTTATACAAATCAACTGGCGGGAATCATCCCCATGGCCTCATAGGTTTCATCATTCATCTCTCCGGTTACAGGCAACAGATGCCAGGCTTGAAAATATTTTACCGCCAGTTCTGTCATGCTGCCATAACGGCCATCAGCCCGGTCAAAGATTATTCCCATATCGCTTAATCTACTTTGAACAAATACAACCTTTTGGCCGCTGGAGCCTTTTTTCATGTTTACAGGTTTAAAATTGCCGGCCTCTATTTTTCCGTTTCTGACGATTTTAACATTGGCTCCCATCGGGACCAGGGGATATAATTTTTCCACATCACGGTTGAACATGCGTATACAGCCATGGGAAGCATAAGAACCAATTGAACCGGGCTTGTTGGTACCGTGTATTCCAAAAATTCCCCAGGGAACATTCAGCCCCATCCATCTGGTGCCAAATCCGTTTCCCCAGTTTAATGATTTATGCACTACTTTCCATTCCCCCAGGGGTGTAGGAGTCGATGATTTGCCTACAGCTACCGGGAAACGAGCCACTTCCTGGTAATCCTCATATAATACCAAAGTGCGATCCGCCACATCAATTACAATAGCTACCCGTTTTTCCTGTGTTTTTTTTGATTCGTCTGTCAGACAGGTCTTTTCCATCTCTTCCTGCTGTAACACCTCCCAGACCTGCCGGTTTATAACACCATCCTCTTTCAACCCATGAGCTGTCTGAAACAGCCTGACTGCCTTGGCAGTAGACAGATTATATTGGCCATTCTTTTCTACCTCAAACCCTAATTCCTGAAGCCTGGCCTGAGCCATCCATACGGCTTCCCCCTGTAAGTTTGGATTGCTAAAATATAGTACCGGGTAATCGGTTCGATCAATAATAACGGTCTTGCTACCGGTGTTTTTTTCTGCTGCCCAAACTACTCCTCCCCAGTCACCTGTTAAAAGCCCCATTATCAATGTAATTATCAACAGTTTTTTAAGCACACCCTACCCCCTGTTGCCAGAAGTTAATCTGATTAATAAATAGAAAAAGCCATAAAAGGCTTTTTCATTTTTAATTATTCTATTTTTAGCATGGTTCGAATATGACCAAAACAACTGGTAATTATTGTTTTTTACTGTTCGGTCATTCAATACTTTGCCCGTAGCGTTCATTAAATACAAACTCGTCCAGCGGTTTACGCGGCGGGGCCTTTCCCTCTTTGGCCGGAAAACCTGCCGGAATTATTTCAACGGATTCGACTCCCGCAGGCAAACCCAAAAATTCATCTACCCGGGCATGGTCATAATTTCCTACATGTACGGTTCCCAATCCCATATCCCAGGCAGCCAGGCAAAGATTTTGTGCAGCAATGCCGGTATCAAACATAAACCAGTCACCCTTATTGGTGGTAGTTTCACCTTTTTTAAACCCGGCCAGCCCTCGACGGGCACAGATAATAAAAACTACTGGTGCTTCCACTACTCCTTTGAAAGCAGGATTATTCTCTTCCAGCATATCCGCCAGTTGCTGCTTTGATTTCGGTTCACGCACAATTATTAATTCCCAGCACTGGGTATTCGCCCAGGACGGTGCCCAGCGTACCGCCTCCAACAATTCCTTTAACATTTCGTCAGTTACATCCTGCCCCGTAAAACGCCGAATGCTGCGCCGACTTTTTAAACATTCTCTGGTTTCCATCAACACACCTCCCAATAGGACTCCGTTAATAGTACATTAGTTCCTTAATATATATTATACCAATATCAGGAGATATTTGCTGATAAGTCAGGTATAGTCAGAAAGCCAATCAAATTCATTAATAATAAACCGATTTAACTCTCCAGTCTTCTCATATCCCACTGCTTTTTCTGCCCAATTTTGTCAGTAACATTTTTTAACAACAGTGATAGAAAAAACCCGACCCCAGCCAATAATATAATGGTTGCTCCCGAAGGTAAATCAAACAGGTAGGATAAATATAGTCCTCCGGTGGTAAAAACTGCCCCCAGCAAAACCGATAAGCCCATCATGGAAACCATACTGCGCGTATACTGTCCGGCAATCGAAGGAGGTATGGTAAGCAGAGCAATCACCAGAATAATTCCAACCGCCCTAATCATAACTACTACGGTCAGAGCAATCAGACAAAGCAGCAAACCGTTGTAAAAACGGGTGGAAACTCCAATTACCTCGGCAAATTCTTCATCAAAGGCTACCATGGTGAACTGATCATGAAATAAACCCACGGTTAGCAGAATTACAATATCCAGAATCAAAACCAGGATTAATTCACCTTGCGGCACAGTAAGTATGCTCCCAAATAAATAGCTCATTAAATCCGCCGTATATCCTGGTGACATTTTCACAAATATTACTCCCAAAGCCATTCCTATAGCCCACATAATACCGATTACAGTATCTTCACGGTCTTTCAAACGATGACTTACTTCACCCATAGCCAGGGCTGAAAATAAGGTAAAAAATGTTGCCCCCACCATGGGATTTATCCCTAAAAAATAACCCAGGCCAATACCACCATAGGCAGTATGCGAAATGCTGCCACTGATAAAAGCGATACGCTTTACCACCACATAAGTACCCACTGCCCCGCAGGCGATACTGACCAGAAATCCTACTATTAAAGCATTTCGGATAAAATCATACTGTAAAAATTCCAATTAACCCACCACCCCATCATGTGCATGTAAAACCCGGTGGGGTATACCATGGGCAATTAATTCCACCGGACAATTATATCCGTGTTCGATCATCTCTGCAGTCAATTCCCGGTTATGCTGATAATGCAATGTACGGTTCAGACAGGCAATAGTGGCAACATAAGTAGATATAGCCGTAATATCATGTGAAACCAGTATAATTGTCATGCTCTGGCTCAATCTTTCCAGCAATTCATAAAAGGTTGCCTGGAAATGGCTATCTACACTGGCAGTAGGTTCATCCAGCAATAGAATAATAGGATCAGCAACCAGAGCACGGGCTACCAGTACTCTCTGGCGTTCTCCACCGGACAAGTCACCAATGGGACGGTTGCGTAGTTCCTTCATTTCCACCAGTTCCAAACAACGTTCCATTTGTTCATAATCCTGATGTGAATAAAATCTGCCCCGGCGTTTAGCCAATCTGCCCATCAATACAACATCCCTTACCTTGACCGGGAAACTACGGTCAAATACGGCATATTGCGGCACATAACCAATCAAGGTATGATTCTTTTCCACACTGCCGCCGGCAATACTTATTTCACCCTTATCAGGCTTAACTAATCCCAATACAGACCGCAACAGAGTACTTTTGCCCCCACCATTCGGCCCTATGATTCCCAGAAAATCTCCCCGGTAAACCGTCAGATTAATATCCTCCAGAACCGGTGTGCCAGCCAGAGAAACATACAAATTCTTAATTTTAATAACTTCTTCTGCAGACATTTTTTCGCCATCCTTTTAAGTTCTATGCAAATACCTAAAACCGTTTGAGAGCATTGTAAAAGTCCTCTTTTATGTGTCATTTCTGTGCGATAGCGAAGCAACCTTAATAGCTCCCCGGCACTCAGAGTAAGTTATTTTACATTAACTCAATTCGTAATCGGGCTGAGTGCCGGGTAATTACACCCGACAGGGCGTATCGGTGGTACCCGTGAGGGTAAAGTACCTAAGGGGGAATCTCGTTAGTTGAATCTCAATATTATGGTCTTTTAAAGAGATCCTTCGTCGCCCGGAGCTCCTCAGGATGACATTTATGGTACTTTTTCAGTGGTCTCGAACCTTCCTCTCTGTCACATTACTTCTTTAACGAGGTTGCCATGGTATCAGCTACTTGTTTTAAATTGACAAAATAATCCCCGGCCAGGGGGTCTATGATTACTACTTTCCCGCCTAACTCCTGGGCTACTGCCTCTGCCTCACGCGTACTATGTTGCGGTGAGGCAAATATAACCTTAATACCTTCGTTTTTGGCCCACGATAACAACTCTGCCAATTCTTTGGCGGTTGGTTCTTTGCCATCCTTCTCAATAGCAATTTCCTCCAATCCATAATCACGGGCAAAATAGCCCCAGGAAGGATGAAAAACCAGAAACTTGCTTCCACTAACCGGAGAAAGCTTTGCCGCAATATCGCTGTCCAATTGGTCCAATTCTTTTTGTACGCTCTGCAAGCATTGGGCATAATCCTGCCGGTGTTCAGGGTCGATCTCCTGTAAGGCGTGGGCAATATTTTCAGCCTGTACTTTTGCCAGACGAGGGGACAACCAAATATGAGGGTCGCCATTAATAATTTCTATCGATTGTGATGCATCAATAACAAGCATATCCTTATTTGTACCGGCAATACGATCCATCCAGTTTTTTTCAAAATCAATATGCCCGATTCTAACATACAATGCAGTTTCAGAAAGATTTTTAAGCTGACCGGGGCTAAGTTCATAAGTATGAGGATCAACTCCCGGGGGAACTAAAACTGATACTTCTACCCGTTCCCCGGCAATCTTATTAACCAATTCGGCTTGCGGCAAAATAGTAACTGCGACCTTGATCTGCCCGGAATTGGAATTGACTTCCCGGGCTGAATTACATCCCCCTGTAGTTAATATCATCAACCCCAGTAATAACAGCACAATAATTAGTGAAATATTTTTTTTCATTTATTTAACCCCTTCCGACTAATCTGAAATATCTATACTGGTTATACGCAGATTACAATTCCGACAATAACCAGTTATTTCAAAATGATGGCTATCCACCCGAAAACCTTCTTTATCAATTATTCTTTGCACCTCGCCCTGCATCGGGCACACATCCAGTTTAACCGCCAGACCGCACCCCAGACATACCAGATGATGATTATGCCCGCGGTTTAATTCATAACGCACTGGTCCCTCATGTAAATCCAATCTGCTGACCAGATGTATATCAACCAGCATATTCAGGTTACGATATATGGTCGCCAATGAAATACCCGGTTCAATTTTTTTTACCTGCGCTGCAACTTCATCAGCAGAAAGATGCCGGTCAGCATCATTTAACGCTTCCAGGATCAGGCGCCTTTGCGGAGTAATCTTGTACCCACGGGCAGCTAATTGTTCCATAAAAGCTACCATGATAATTCCTCCTAAATGATAATAGTTATTATTTGCAATTATATATTATTTTAAACCAATTAGTAAAGAATACGAAATGTCAATATGAAGATATCCGACGGGCATACGTGGTTCTATAGGTAGTTTGGAAGTATGGTTAGGCATGGGTAAACCAGTAGCGGAGGCTTTCAGGCTCCATAACGTTATTGTCATCCTGAGGAGCCGCGGCGACCCAAGGATCTCTTTTGAGAGTCTTAATGTCTGGGGCCTTCAGCTAATCAGATTCCCCCCCCTAAGAAACTTCACCCTCACGGGCACCACTGATACGCCCGGTCGGATGTAATTACCCGGCACTCAGGCCGATTACGAATTGAGTTAATGTAAAATAACTTACTCTGAGTGCCGGGTGGCTATTAATGTTTCTTCACTATTGTTTAGAATAACACGCAAAAGAGGAATTATTCCAGTGGTCCCGGACATATTACCTGGCTCCCCTCACCCGGCCTCTCAGCGATCTACTCACTAGATTGCTTGAGGACAATTTCTAAATCTAAAAGAGTGGTAATGGGTATTTCACAAGTAAAATTTTGACATACATAGGCGGTAGTTTTATCCGGTTGGGTTATCATTTCTTGTAGTCGGGGAATTAAATGATTTAACTCTGAATCATTATCACTGCAAAAAATAGTTACCGTATCAGGCAGAAATAATTTCTGCACAAATCCCAACATTTCATCGGTTAGAGGGTCATTCTCCTCTCCGGTAATTATTATTTCACGGCCTCCGCCTTCCCTGGACAGAACACTACTGAGAAAATATGCATGGGATAGCGGAGAAATGGCTGCCCTGCTGCTCATGCTATCCTTTAATTTATGGGCATATTGCTCCCATTTATCTTCTCCGGTAATAGCTGCCAACTGAAATAAATTGGCTAATGCAACTGAATTATCTGATGGCAAAGCACTATCATAAAATTCCTTGGGCCTGGTCAGTAGCGACTCTGCATCACTGCCGTAAAAATACATGCCCCCATTTTCGTTATCCCAGAAATACTTGATCTGTTCATCGCTGAATTTAATTGCCAGCTGCAAAAATTCGGTTTCATAGGTGGCCTGATATGATTCCAGCAGACCCCGGATAAAAAAACTGTAATCAGCTGAATAGGCTAACCAGGCTGCTTCACTATCCCGGTAGCGTGCCATTAACCGGCCGTCCTCCCGGCACATTTTATCCCTGGCAAAATTAATTGCTGCCCGGAAAGCTTTACTATACTCCGTTTTTTTTAATACCCGATATCCGAAGGCCAGCGCAGCAATCATCAATCCATTCCAGGCCAACAAAATTTTATCATCCTTGTAAGGAGCAATTCTTTGCTGGCGCTGATTATATAACTGTTGGCGCGCCTCTGCGAATTTGGCATGTTCCTGTTCATCAATTGCCCGCTTTATTAAATTAGGAATACTTTTGCCCTCAAAATTACCCGCTACCGTTATATCATAAACCTGGCAAAATTCATCGGCTTCATCATCCGGCAGTATTTTTTTTATCTGTTCAGGGGTCCACACATAAAACTTACCTTCCACTCCCTCCGAGTCAGCATCTTCGGCAGAGTAGAAGCCCCCTTCCGGAGAGGTCATATTACTCAATACATAGTTAAATATTTCTTCGGCAACGCGACGATAAAAATGATTTCCGGTAACCTGATATGTCTCCAGCCAGGCTATTGCCAGTAAAGCATTATCATAAAGCATTTTTTCAAAATGCGGAACCAGCCATTTGTTGTCGGTTGAATATCGCGAAAATCCAAAACCGATATGGTCGTAAATACCTCCCTGATACATTTGCTGCAGGGTTTTTTCTACCATATGCAGAGCTTTGGCATTACCGGTATAATAATGATAGCGCAACAGAAAATAAAGATTTTGTGGGGTTGGAAATTTGGGTGCATTGCCAAAACCCCCAAATTCATTATCAAAACTTTGTACATACTGTTCAAAAGCCCGGTCAAAAACCTCCCGACTAATAACCTCCGACCTGCATTTCTCCGGTTGGTTAAGCCAGGCAGTGACTTTTTGGCTGGAATCCAGTACCGCAGCCCGTTCATTTTTCCATAGATGAATAATTCGCGGCAATAACTCAACCAGTCCCGATAACCCGTAACGACTATGTTTAGGTATATAGGTGGCTGTAAAAAAAGGTTGTTTATCCGGGGTCATTATAATAGTAAGCGGCCAGCCTCCATGCCCGGTCATGACCTGACAAACCATCATGTAGATATGGTCAATGTCCGGACGCTCTTCCCGATCCACCTTGATGGCTATAAAATCACGGTTAAGCAGATCCGCTATCTCGGTATCCTCGAAGGACTCCCTTTCCATTACATGGCACCAATGGCAGGTTGAATAACCGATAGATAGAAAAATCGGCTTATCTTCCGCTTTCGCTTTGGCAAAGGCCTCATCACCCCAGGGATACCAGTTTACCGGATTATAGGCATGCTGCAGCAGGTAAGGGCTTTTCTGTTGTAGCAAACGGTTGGCAACTTTTGATTCAGACATGATCATCACTCCCATCTCTATCATTCTAATTTAGGTTGGGAGTTTGGGAGGGGGATTATGCTTTGGTTAAACCAAAGAGTTCTATATGGAAAAATGGCCAAGCAATAAGTAAACTCTAAATACTTAAGCTATTGTTGCTTAAACAAGCCAGTGATATAAAAAGTTGCTCGTCCTTTTGCTGCGACCTCTCCATTGTTTGTATGTACGGGAGCTTCAGTTATTACTGTTCTCTTACCAGCATGAAGTACATATCCTTCGACATTGACTTCAGCTCCCTCCAAAAGCGGCCGTATATAGTTTAAGTTCATTTCCAGCGTCACGCATCTTAAACCTAATGATTCAACCGAATAACCCATTGCATTGTCTAGTAGAGCGGCAGTGACGGCACCATGTATACGTCCCAAGTGGTTTGCAAATTTATGTTCACAAATCATTTTTAATCCTGCTACACCTGGTCCCAGGTAAGTAATATGGCTGCCCATGGTCTGCATTGCAGGCATACTTTTAGATTCCGTCAATATACTGTGAAAGAGTTCCTCAGCAATCCCCCTGTTTTCAACCCCAATATTCATATTATTAATCCTCCATTAAGCCTTCTTAAACTTATTATCCTTTTTGATGAAGCCGATCCGCTTTAAACTCAAGCCCACTCTAAAAACCGTTATGGACTAATCCAGCAATTTTTGTCCCGGTACTCTTTGTGCAGCTCTTTCAGCTGTGCCTTTTTCCCTGCGAAACGGCCCTTCATTTCCAGCAGCCAGTCCTGGAAATGTTCTTCCATAGCCCTGTCGGAAAACCGGAAGTACTCGTTGCCGGTGAAATCAGAGATATTTCCATTCTGAAGTATAGTCCGAGCACCACAGATGGGGCATTCCATCATCCCGTCTTCCAACAGTCTGAAGAGGTCAGATCCACATTTTTGGCATTCCCTCGCGCCAGGTTGATGTTCAGCTCCGCTGAAAAGCCTCCGTCCTAGCTCGCAAGCGTATTCAACATTGCCAGGACTTAACAGGGATTCACCAGGCAAGGTAGCATGAACTGGCCAGCAGTCGACCACCTTCATCATAAGCAGGCGCGGCATTATTATGGCTGCGGCTTTGCTGTACCCTACCCAACCTTCAGTTCCATATGGTATTACTAACGCGCAAGGTTTACCCTGGGTGTCCGCAATATAATTAGTAAGCCCTACCAGGCGGTCGCTCAACATTTTATAGTACCCATGCGGACCCAGCAAATACACTGGAACTCCAATAATCAGAGCATCGGCGCTTCGTATGTTATCTAGTACAAAATTGAAATCGTCATCTAGCGGACACCTGGTATCAGGTTGAAGGCATTTGTAGCAGGCAGTGCATGGACGCAATCTAAGATCGGTAAGCCGTATCATTTCCAAGCTGCATTCTTCCGGTATACTGGTCATTATCTCCTTCAGCAATAGCTCGCTATTGCCATTCTTGCGATGTGATATTACCAGGCCGAGGACTTTTTTCATGGTCGAATACACTCCCCTTCTTATCCTGACGATATTTAACCGATGTTCCGAACGTACGCACAGTCAGTAGTTCGCAGATGAACCCCTTTACTGATAAAACAACTAGTTTTTAACTAGTAACCCGGCAGCCAATGTTTCGTGGAATGAGACAACCATGTCTATCATTTCTTCTTTTGTTATAGCTTTGAGAACGATCCATTTGTACAATAAGTACTTTTCAATGCCTAATATGGAGTGCGCAATAGGAGAGACCGGAACGTTTTTGAAGACACCTTTTTTTATACCGTATTCAATATTCTTTGCAGAAAACTCTAAAAGCCGATCTTCAAAAAGCTGCAAGCATTGATCAATAGGATCACTTGCACCGGCGACCCGGCAATATATCTCGGAAAAAGCTTCATTATGAGCAAAATCTTCCATTGCCAATCGTTTTGTTTCTATGAATCGCTCATACAAATCCTCCTCAGTTCTATAATACTCTCTTATACTCCTGACTATTTGTTCGGCAAAGTCCTCCAAAAGTGCTTTTAAAACTTCTTCTTTATCTGTGAAATAATTATAAAAAGTACCGGTCCCCACTCCCGACCGAACAATGATATCGCGAATAGATGTGTTATAATAACCTTTCTCAATAAACAATTCTAAAGAACAGTCCAACAATCTCTGACGTCTTTCCTTATTCTGTTTTTCTTCAGGAATGGTCATTTCTATACCTCCGAGTGTACGTTCGTTCACTCAAAATTATATAACGCATAATAGTTAAAGTAAATAGGCAAAACCGACTCCGTGCAACCACTAGTCAAAAATATTTTGTTGGTTTGCGACAGGGGACACTTTTTCTCATTTGTCGTTTTTAATGCGACACCGGCGAGGCTCTACTTTCCCAGCCTGGACGGTTATCTTTTGTTAAGAGATATACCCTGTTTTTGCTGCAACTTTTGGGAGGGTCTAGCAACAAAAAATATTAAGGGGATGAATATTAAATAGTCAGCGCTATTATTGAATTGCAACGACAAAAGCGTTACATTGTTATCAGAGGGAGATGATTACGTGGAAAAGACGACGACTTTAAATTTAAGAGTAAATCCTGAGGTAAAAAGAAGAGCCGAGGAAGTCCTTTCACAGCTAGGCATGCCTATGTCCACAGCGATAGATATTTATCTGAAGCAGATTTCAATGACCGGCGGAATTCCCTTTGCTGTAACACTACCGAAAGCACCGGTTTCCGTAAACGCTGATTTGATGACAACCAGCGAGATTCGCACGAAATTAAAAGAAGGATATAACGATATCGAAAAAGGTAAGGTCCGGGATGCATCGGCTGCTTTTAAGAAATTTCGGGAGACTCACGCATGAAGCAGTATAAGATTCAGATCACGGACAAGGCACTTTCCGATTTGGAGGAGATTTATAATTATATCGCCGAACAACTACAGACACCAGAAGCGGCCATGAGACAGTCTAACAGGATAGCCAACGCTATTGAAACTCTTGATACTTTTCCGGAACGTGTGAAACTAATGGAAACGGAAGAAGAATGTGCACTGGGTCTTCGACAGATGCTTGTTGATAACTTTTCTGTATTCTTCCTTATCAGAGAAGAGCGCGTGATTATTACAAACGTTTTGTACAGTGCCAGCGATATAGCCAAGCGTTTACGGGATTCATAAAGGCTTCTAGTGGATGTTGTAGAGCCGAAAGGCGTTAACTACTTAATTAACATCACAGCAAGTTTGATTTTAAAATGTCTCGCGAGAGCCGTCCCCGTCACGCCTCCCGATGACCAACTATCCGTCATTGCACAGCTTCCGCCACCCTTGACGGTATAGCCCATAAGGTTTTATGCCCTAAGCGGTTTAGCAAACACAGTGTAGCTCTCCTGAGCCAACCGGGGGGCTACACTAATTTTTCGGGCATAAAAATACCTTAGATATTCCAAGAGTAAAATGCCGATTTTATGGGAGTTTTAGTAGTACATTTTATTTACATGCCACCAATGGCAGGTTGAATAACCTATGCTTAAAAATATAGGTTTATCCTCTTCTCTGGCCTTAGTAAAAGCCGCATCCCCCCAAGGGTACCAGTCCACCGGATTATGCGCGTGCTGAAGCAAATACGGGCTTTTCTGGTCTATCAGACGGTTGGTATGTTTTGATTCAGAAATGATATATCACTCCCATCCATTATCATTCTAACTTAGTTTGGGAGTTTGGAAAGGATTTATACTGACCTTATGACCCAAATAACATAAGCGATACATAAGCTATTAGTTGTGGATGCTTCAGCAATAAACCGGCATGGCTGAGTATTTTACTATAAGTCACAACCAGAGGCAATTATGCTCATCACGAGTATTTTTGCCCACATTTGGCCATAATGCTCTATCCACCGCAAACTGGGCATCCTATCTAAAGGAATGCCCAGTTTGGTTAATATCGTATTTTAATTAAATGTTACTTCAAAAGTTCACTGATTATAACCGCTGCTTCCGCCCGGGTGGTGTTGCCTTTACCATTACCGGTAGCGTAGGAGTTGGGGATTGAAAAATAGTTGACACCCTCCGACCCCATTTCCATCCATCACGATTGCCTCCGTATGGCAGTTAGTAATAGTGCCGATATTTATTACATAGGCGGTATGGTCGGTTACGGCCGATTATAATATGATAGTGCCGATGCCTGTTAATTGTTGCTTAAAAGATTTCCTATACCCACATTGCCCAGTATGCTGCCTTCCTCTTTTCCTTTACCTCCTTTTCTGCCGGCGGAAATAATGCGGTCGGCCATGCGGGAAAAGGGCAGGGATTGCAGCCAGACTGTCCCCGGCCCTTTCAGATTGGCCAGTACCAGACCCTCGCCGCCAAACAGTGCGGTCTTGACATCACCGGAGAACTGAACATCGTAATTCACTGTTTTTGTCAGTGCCACCAGGCAACCAGTATCAAGCATCAACGTCTCGCCGGGCGACAGATCTTTCTTGATAATGGTGCCGCCGGCGTGCATGAAGACAAGACCGTCGCCCTCCAGCTTCTGCATGATGAAGCCCTCACCGCCGAACAGGCCGACCCCGATCTTCTTTTGAAACGCGATACCGATGGATATGCCCTTTGCCGCGCACAAAAAGGAATCCTTCTGGCAGATAAGCGTTCCGCCTACCTCGGTCAGGTCGAGGGGGATAATACAGCCGGGATAGGGAGCAGCAAAGGAGACGTATTTCTTTTCGTGCCCGCTGTTTGTAAAGGTAGTCATAAACAGGCTTTCACCAGTTATCATACGTTTGCCAGCCGAAAACAGCTTATCCATAACCCCCTTACCCTCTTCGCGGCCGGAGCCGTCCCCGAAGATAGTGTCCATCTTGATGTCACTGTCCATATACATCATACCTCCCGCTTCGGCCACAACCGTCTCACCGGGATCGAGCATGATTTCCACAAATTGCAGATTCTCGCCGTGTATCTTAAATTCTACCTCATCGGCCCGTTTCATCCGCGCCGGCTGTCTGCTGCCCAGCTCCGCTGGACTGCCACATGAGGGACAGAATTTTGCTCCATCCTGTATCTGATTTCCACAATTTTCACAAAACGCCATGTCTTTCTCCTCCTTTTTTTTACTCCCCTTATTACTTATACTTAACTTGCGGTTTGACCTAAATCGTCACAATATTTCCCATGCTAAGTGAAACGTGCACGCATATCCCTGATCCATTCCTGTTACCACAGCATGGTTAATAGTGTCCCCCCGCAATGCCGCCGCTTTTTTTAAATTCGATATTCTGCTGCTTCTATCATCTGAAGAGCTTCATCTTTTAATAAATCACTCTTATCAATAGATCTAACCAAACTATCAGTATTAAGTGCGAGGGTTTTTATATTTTACCAACCCAAACCTTTGAGTAGTGTCAACAAAAGACTCAGGGATTCACTGCGTTTAATAGGTTGATTAGGTCGTAAGGTTCCATCCGGATAACCGCTGATGGTGCCCTTAGCAACTTTGCCTACAGCCCACTCCGGAATCTGATCTGAGTCTGTGTAAATAGTCAGATCTGCCGGAGTGCCAAAACCGGGTACATCCTTTAGAGCATTGGAGATAATGACAGCAGCCTCGATGCGTGTTAGTTGGTCATTGGGAGCAAAGCGGTTACCTTTACCGCTAATCAAACCAGCTTTGGTCATGACAGCAATATAGGGGCGTGCCCATTGCGGAATCTGTTCAGCATCGGTATATTTGGACTGCAGCACCTGGTCGTTTTCCCAATCAGTCATATAAGTGATAGTCGGATACATATGGGTATCGCCGGGTGCCAACCCAAGGATTTTGGCTACTACGGCAGTCAGTTCAGAGCGGATGATAATTCTTTCCAGACCAGCCGTCCGGGTCAGACTGTTCGGATTTGCAGGATCAGGATAGCCTTCCATCAATCCCAAGCCATTCACACGGTTGGTGATATTTTCAGCCCAGTGTCCACCTATGTCAATAAAGGTTGGCTGTATACAGCCCATGACTACAAACCAACCCTCATAATTTCCATCATTTATGCCTTTGACTTTACCGGGTGCTACCTGGTAGCTGGCCAGTGCTACCCATTTGCTGTAAGTTTTATTCCAGTAAAATATCTTGGGATGACGATCAGAATTTGTCCCCATCAGGCTCTGATTAAAATCCATAAAAAATTCTGCTCCGGGGTTGCCCAGCTTTTGAGGCTCGGCCAGGGTGATATAACCCGGTTGCCGGTCGAGTATTTTGCCCTCAGGCAGGTCTTCGGTTGCTGGGGGGGTATAAGGTTCGGCAACAGGCGGAGTTTCTTCCAACTGCGGTTTTTCCATGGCCTCTTTCACCGTCAATCGGGCTTGGGCAGTAAGATTTATGGGAGCAACATAATGGGTAAGAGCAGTAGAAGGTTTAAAGTAATGCGCGGACACTGTAGCATTTCCGTCTCCAGTCCCTTTGAATAATCCTGGATTTTTCACAATAGCAATTGAATTGTCACTTATAGTCCAGGTACATTCATTAGTAACATCCTGATTAGGGTAATTATCCAGGGTATTGCGAAGATACGCCCGGTATTGTTTAGTCTCTCCCGCTAAAATCATGGCTGCAGAAGGCTCAATAACCAGCAACGGGGTACCGGCATCGGTAACAATCAGATCAGGATGATTGGAGATTAACTTGTATTCGTCCAGTATGGCATATATTTTTGTTTCGCCAGCACTTGCACCCAGATATTCACCACCAGTTCTGATAGTTGCAATGTCGGGATCCTTGATATGCCAACTACAGATATCGGTTACGTCGCGTGATGAATCATTGGCATCGTAGGCCGTGCATTTATAGGTTGTTGTTTCCCCCACTTTCATAGACCGGGAATCGGGGGTTACTTTAATATAGGTGGGTGTGAATTTCAGTTCCATTGGAATGTCTGTTTTAATATCCGGAAATTCCGGGTTAATATTATTCGATGGAATCGGTTTCAAATCAACTGCCATAGTTGGTACTGACAAATTGCCGGGAAAGAAACACGCAGCTATTACTGCCATTGACAGGATTAGAACAGAAATTAATAATCGTTTTCTCATGATAGCTTACCACCTCCAATAAAATAGGGTATTTACATAAATCAACTCATAATTATTAACTGGCCAACAACAAGTGCTCCCCTTGTTATGCCGCTGCTTTTGAAATTTGATATCCCGCTGCTTCTATCATCTGAAGAGCTTCATCTTTTAATAAATCACTCTTATCAATAGAGGAAAGTTTTTTAAAGAGGGAGTCCGGGTGGTTTTAATAAAATCAATTTATCTTTGCCAGCATTTATGCAGGTGTTAATCATTTATTCATGAATGCTGCTCACCTCCGAAAATAGGGTATTTGCATAAATCAACTCCTGATTATCTGGTTACTTCTTATCCCCTGATGTTTACTTTATGGTAAAAACTCTTCAGAACCTGACAGTATTACCCGGAACTGTTCAATAACCATTTCTTTAATCAGCTTTGAAAGCTACTTTATATGATTGTTTTTTACCGTTAATCTCCTTCAAGTCAGTCTATAAATGGGCTGACCCTAACTCTGGTTACAGAACTTAATTAACGAGGAAACAAAAACGGAAGTTTTTAATCGTGGCTTGCACCTTTTCTATGGATTGGAGTGATATTTTTTCATGTTAATTTTACTGAGCCAAACTTTTTAATTATGCCACATTTTATATATTTCTATTGAATAAGTAATCACCCTGGGGGTGATTCCGCCCTAAAATTTGCATAATCACCCTCAGGGTGATTATGCAAATGGCTGTAATATGCACCATAAATTCATTTTATATGTTTACTAAAATGGTTATATTTTCCCACACAAGGGCTTCCCGCTTATATTCATGAATTTCTAAAGAAAAGCTGATTAGAGGGAAACCCCATCTTTATGTCTTCCCTATTGACAAAACTTAATTAATAGGTTTGCTCAAGATAATGGTGCTATGTTGGAAGGGATAAATAACAAACGCAGATAGCAAGTTATATTTTTATAAATTATTTGTATTATAAGTTGTCTATACCAGTATTCCATAATTATCCTGCTAAGCAATTAAAATAGTGTTATTATAATGATAATTGGCAATTTTCTAAAAAGGTAGGGATCGTATAGCCCAGGAATTAATTGGTTAATTTTATGTTTAATTTTATCACTGTACAACCTGAACTGAAACCTGGCTTAAATAGTTATATTTGTTACCAAAGGACTTACAACCGGGTAAGCTTAATTACACCCGGCAGAGTGTATGGGTGTGCTATGAATGGAAGGACGGAGAATTCTGGGACACAAAAAAATTAAACCTGTTGTTTTTTGGTTAACATTGGCAGCCAGGGGTTCAGGCTATTTCGAATTAAGAAAGCTGCAAAGGAGTGGTTTAAACTTATGGAAGAAAGAATCTGGCAAAAACATTATGACCCGCAAGTACCAATTTCATTTACATATCCAAAAATCCCCCTAAAAGAATTGTTTCGCAGAAATGTTATGGACTATCCTGATAAACCCTATGTAATCATCAACGATATCCAATTGAGTTATAGTACGGTAAATATGATGGTTAACGGGTTGGCCAATTATTTGCTTAGTATAGGATTAAAAAAGGTGATCGGGTAGTCCTGATGATGAAGCCGGGTGAAACTGCCACGGCAGAAGAGTTTATCTCTTATTGTAAAGAAAAGTTAACCGGTTATAAAATCCCTAAGTATATAGAATTTATTGATGAATTACCGCGTACACAGGTAGGCAAACCGGACCGAAAAGCATTAAAAGCGTTGGACAGGAATAAGGCCGATTAAAGGGTTTTTAAGGAGAAAGCATAGCTTTTGGGGCTATGCTTTCATTTTTTAACTCTCCTTTTACGCTTATACTCTTATAATTCATTTCCCTAAACAGCTTATATCCCTGCCCGGCCTTTTTACTAATTGATTGAGTAACCCTTTTTCACAATTAAGAATAATTAGAAGTAATCAATATATGAAAGAGGGATAAGAATGAGTGTGATCTATTCAACCGGTCCAGTTGAAAATGCCGCTGCCAATGCATCTGTCAGCGTTTGGATTAAAGTCTTAAACACTAATACTACCAAACCGGTACAGGCAGAAATCACCCTTTATAGTCTTAATGGGGCCAGGACACCGCTGGCAGATACTTCCTTTACAGTAAACCCGCTGTCTTCAGAATATGATGTATTGGATATCACCGATATAATGCAATACGAGGTGGAAATAAGATTAGATCATAATGAATCGGTACAGGTTTCAGTATGGGGAAAAGATGCCAATGCCAATCTGGTCGCAGCCCACCGCTTTACTAATGCTGAACTTCATTCTGTCACCACCGCGGCAAATATTTCATCATCAACCAGGAGAACCGCCTCAAATAAATCCCGCAAGCGGCACCGTGCTTAGTGCATGTATATTAAATAATATTTATGTATTTGGGATAATTATCCTCGTGTAGTCTGATATATGATGATATGATTGAACTATCTGCTTAAAATCGTTATTAATATTCATTTATTGCTCAGAAGGATTTTTTGTTTAAGATGTTTAATAGTGTTAAAATTCTACAAATATATTTACGCTAAAGCAGTAAAATGATATGTATAGTGGCAGTATAATGTTATCACTCCTGCCCGCTGCCCATATATCATTTGAAAGGGATAATATGCTGCCCTCTCTTCAATATACTAAATTAAATGATAATAATGATTTTGCGATTTACCTGGGAAAACATTTAATGGCGGTAATATTGGGCTGTCTGTTAATTAATATTCCTTATTCACGCACGCTTTCCGTTTATTATATGGCTGCAGGTCATACCGTGCTCGAATCTTTCTGTGTATTTATTGCTTTGCTTTCCTTTATTATTGTCTGGAATACCTATAATTATATTGAACCTGATTTACGCGTTATCGGTTTTGGTTTCCTATTTGTAGCCATTTTTGATGTACTGCATATTTTATCTTTTAATCAACTCGGGGTTATTTCTAATGGATTTATTGATCTGACCATATATTATTGGATTGTAGGACGCCTGGCTGAAGCAATAGTACTGTTTTTAGCCATTAGCAAATTGTTTCGTGTCAACATTTCCCGTTACAAATCTTTATTGGTTATGGGCATCATTACCCTGATTGTTGCCTTTGCCATATTCCATTTCCCCCACATGCTCCCAAACTTACTTATTAATAATGGGGAATTTCTAATTGTTTTTATTTTTATTTTCTCGCTGCCTCCATTAAAAAAACAATTAAACCAGCAGGGCATAATAACTAATCATTATTTATTTATTGCTATCTGTCTGGCTATTCTGGCTGAATTAAACTTTATGCTTTATATGGATGTTGATTCTTATTACTTTAGTCTGGGGCATTTATTAAAATTGGCCAGCTATTTATATTTATACCAGGCCATAGTAGTGGGTTCATTACACTATCCCTATGATCAACTCAAAATGAAAAACGACCAGATTGTAAATATGCTGGACGATGTCCCGGTAGGAATAATAGCTACCAATAAGATGCTGCATATTACTTTTATAAATCAGGAAGCCGGTAATATGTTGGGTTATGACTCAAATGAACTGGTTAACAGATCTTTGGTTGAAATAATTGATGGTATGTTAACTGAATCGATTAATAGAAAAACTCTGCAGTGGTTAAATTCTGAACATCTTATAAAATTTAGTCCTATTATTGAGATTAAAAACAATTGCAATCAGTATCTAAATATTAAAATTGAACGCAAACAAATGGATGACAGTTTTTATATATACCAGTTAACACCAGCTCAAAAAGACCTGGATTTTCAGAATCTGCAGTTGCAGACCCTTACCATTTTGGATTCGGTTCGTGACATGGTCATTGTTACGGATAGAAATGGCCGTATTATTATATGTAATAAAGCCTTTGAGAATTCTACTGCATTATATAGAAAAGATATTCAAGGTTTGATGATAGAGGATTTATTGTTTATATTGAAAATTAAACATCAGCCAATTCTCAGCGAAGGTCAACTGGTTGAAATTAGTTTCAAACCTGTCAACAGTATGGATTCCATGGATTTTTTGCTGAGCAGAGATTCAGTTTTTAACTTCAATGGGGATACAATTGGTTATGTATTTTCGGCTACCGATATAACCCGTGTAAAACAGGAACACCTTAAATTAAGACAACAGGAGAAATTAGCCGTAGTGGGTCAAATGGCTGCCGGCATTGTACACGAAATTAAGAATCCGCTTACCACTATTAAAGGTTTTAGTCAGATACTGAAACAAGGTGTCCACAGCATGAGCGATATTCATGAGTTTGCCCGTATTATTGAATCAACCGCCGATGAACTGGATAGAATCATAGTTGATTTTCTGTCATTCGCGCGTCTCCGTACACCGGTTTTCAGTAAAATAGCCCTGAATGACCTGATAGATTCAGTAACTCTGCTGATTGAAGGTACTGTTTTTATGCAGGGAGTACGCATTTCATATAACCGAACCGAAGAAGAATACTATATTATTTCTGATGTTGGTCAAATTAAGCAGGTATTGTTTAACCTGATAAAAAACGCAGTTGAAGCAGTTCAACATACTCCCGACCCACATGTAGAGATATTGACGGGCTATAATTCAGAATCAAATTTAGCCTTTATTAAGATAAGCGATAATGGCAAAGGAATTGATGAGTTAACTTTAAGTAAGCTGGGTACTCCATTTTTCACTACCAAAGACAAAGGTACCGGTTTGGGTCTGAGTATAAGCTACCAAATCATTAACGAGCATAACGGTAAAATTGAAGTAACCAGTGCTCTTGATAAAGGAACCAGTTTTTACATATATCTCCCTGCGGTATAAGCTTATAAACCATTATTAATTAAATAAATTAAAAAAACAGCTGCAGAGCTGTTTTTAATTTTATGGAATATAAACCTTCCGTTTGATGCACTCTATAAAAGGTTACTCGAAATATTTATTTAAAGGAAGGAGTGTTCGCCGTGAATTTAAACCTGATGGAACTGCAAAATCTCCGTCATATGATTGGTGCACACGAAACTGCTGAAAAGAAATTAAACTTCTATGCTGAACAATGCAGTGATCCCCAAATCAAGCAAATGTTCCAGCAATCTGCCCAATCTGCCAGTCAGACCCGGCAAAAATTAATGTCATTTTTAGGTTAAAGGAGATGAAATAATGAGCAGACATTTACAGGATAAAGAAATGGTAAATGACATTCTTTCCATGGTTAATGGAAGTCTGTCCAACTATGCCAGTGCAATTTCCCAGACCGCTAATCAGCAATTGCGGCAAACTCTGCAACAAATTCGCAATTCAGATGAACAGTTTCAATACCAGCTCTTCCAGATGGCTTCCCAGAAAGGGTTTTACATGCCAGCCTCTGCTGCCAGCCAGCAGGAAATTCAACAGGTGAAATCACAGGTAAGTTCATAATTTTAAAAAGGGGCTGTCTTTTAAGGACAGTCCCTTTACTTATATATTATCAGTGCAAACAGATAATATTATCTGCCTTTTAGTTTTTGGGCTTTTCTCCATTGAGTATTTCTGGAAGAGGACAATCTTTCTGAAACTGGTTTCATCCCTGCGATAGCCTGGTAAACCTCTTCCATATGCTGCATAGGAATTTCCACATAAGAAGAACGGCTGTGAATTTCTACTTCACCGATGGAATCGGCATCCAATGAGGTATTATGGGTAATATAATCAACCAGTTTACGAATATTCATACCCTGGGATTTACCTACCGGCAATTCCACATGCACATTATTTTCGTTGTCATTAGCATTAATTATTTCTCTCTCCGGTAATGCTGTGGTCGTATCAAATCCGCCTTCCAACAGTTCCAGGGCTGCTGCCAGCAAATAAACCGGATCATTATCAGCTAATAATCGATTAGCCAGATCCAGTGATCTATTGCCAGGGTTTTCTGCTTTTTTCATAATCCGCTTTGCCAGCATTTCCTGCTGAGATTTAATAACTGCTTCCTGGGCTGGAAGGTCATAATACTTTATTTTTTTACCAATACGCGCTTCGATTAACCTTAACTGACGGGTTTGAGATGGTTCCACCAGGGTAAGTGCAATACCGGTTCTGCCTGCTCGGGCTGTTCTGCCAATCCTGTGCACATAAACATCCGGATCTTCCGGAATATCAAAATTAATAACATGTGATACCAGATCAATATCCAAACCCCGGGCCGCCAAATCAGTAGCAGTCAATACTTTAAGCTCTCCATTACGGAATTTTTGCATAACCATATCCCGTTCTCTCTGTGACATGTCACCATGTAAAGCATCTGCTATATAACCGCGATTCTGAAGTCTTCCCGCCAGCTCATCAGTCCATTTTTTGGTTCGACAAAATACCAGACAGACCGGGGGTTTTTCTACATCCAATATGTTATACAGGGCTTGAACTTTGCGTCCTGATTGAACCCGATAACAACGCTGTTCAACTATGGGAACAGTAACTTGTCCATCATCAATCAGTACTACTTGAGGATTATTCATAAATCGTCGTCCCAAATCCTGTATTTCTGCCGGTAAAGTAGCAGAAAAAAGAAAGGTTTGGCGCTCAAGCGGACATCGGGTTAGAATCTGTTCAATATCAGGTAAAAATCCCATATCCAACATTTCATCAGCTTCATCCAGCACTAAAAAGCGTATCATACTAAGATTAACATTATTACGGCGGATATGATCAAGAAGTCTGCCCGGAGTAGCCACCAGTATTTCAGGTTTTCTTGTCAATGCCCGGGTCTGCACTTCAATGGATTGCCCACCGTAGACTGCCTGAACATTAATACGAAGCTTCTTGCCTAAAAAAGCAATCTCATTACGCACCTGCACTGCCAATTCCCGGGTTGGGCAGACGACCAATGCTCTGGTGCCTTCTCCGGCTTGCAACCGGTTAAGGATGGGTATACCATACGAAGCTGTCTTGCCGGTTCCGGTTCTGGCCTGTCCCATAATATCATTCCCCTTCATACCCAGGGGAATAGTTTTTACTTGTATCGGTGTAGGGTTTATGAAACCCTTTTCCCCAATCATATCCAATAATTCTTTTCTGAGTCCCATAGTTGAAAATTCCAATTGCGGCAAAATTAGTCCTCCTTAAATATCTAACACACGCAGATAATTATACTACATAATTATTGTGATAACCAGCATACCACAGGAATAGCCGACAGCAGATTAATTTTAGTAAATAGACAAAGTAAATGCGACCGGGCCAAGAGAAAAGGGTTGCGTTTATTTTGAGCGCCGACCGGAGATTATAATTTAACCCTCGTGATATAATATACATATAAGTTATATATAGCCTGATAAGGAGGGTTTGGCATGTTTACCAAAGACACGCTGATAAAAGATATTCTCCAACAAGCTCCGGGTTCTCAAAGTCTGTTAATGGATTTTGGAATACGTTGTCTGGGCTGAAGTGCTTCCTGGATGACGCTCGAGCAGGCTGCCCGAAGCAAGCAGGTTGATTTGAACCAGGTAATTGAGGAATTGGAAAAAAGGCGTAAACCTATTTAAGAGATATATGGGAATTTTTAAGAACTGGAAAAATAATTCAGCGTGTCATGCTGAGATCTTGATTACGGACTTCCGAAAGGGATCCTTCGTCGCCTGCAGCTCCTCAGGATGACATTTATGATATTTTTTCAGCGGCTTCGAACTATCCCCTTGTCTATCCGAAATTTTCTTATTTACTTGTAATTTGTTCCGCCACATTTTCAAATTCGGTTAATAGTTTTCCGAAATAGTCCAGGGCTTTATTAACCGGATTAGGAGTGGATAAATCAACGCCGGCTTTTTTCAATATTTCCAGCGGATAATCAGAGCTGCCGGAGCGTAAGAACTCCAGATATCTATCCACAGCCGGTTGTCCTTCAGCAAGTATTTGCGTCTTTAAAGCTGTAGCCGCTGAAAAACCGGTCGCATATTTATAAACATAAAACGCTGAATAAAAATGCGGGATACGGGCCCATTCCATATTAATCTCTTCGTCAATCACTACTTCCGGCCCGTAATACAGAACATTTAAATCACGATAAATCCGGCTTAGGTTTTCCGTGGTTAATGCCTCTCCTTCCTCTGCCAGCTCATGAATTATCTTCTCATATTCTGCAAACATGGTTTGCCGGTACAGGGTTCCCCGGAATTGCTCCAAATAATGATTCAACAGATACAATTTTTCCCGTGGGTCATTGGAGTTCTCCAGCAAATAGTCGATAAGCAGTGATTCGTTCACGGTCGAGGCCACTTCTGCCACCATGATGCTATATTGGCTGTAAATAAAAGGTTGGGTTTGGTTGGAGTAATAACTATGCAAAGCATGTCCCATTTCATGAGCCAGTGTAAATACATCATCCAGCTTATTATCATAATTCAATAACACATAAGGATGAGTGTCATAGGTTCCCCATGAGTAGGCACCTCCGGTTTTTCCACGGTTCTCCAGTACATCGATCCAACTGCCGGCACGTCCCTGCTGCAGAGTTTCGATATAGTTTTTGCCCAGGGGCTGCAACCCTTTTAAAAGTATTTCCCAGGCCTGCGCGTAGGGAATATTGGCCTTGTACTCCTTTACCAGCGGAACATAGATATCATACATATGCAATTCATCCACTTGCAGCATCTTTTTTCTCAGCTGCATATAACGATGAAACTTGTCTAAATAGTTGTGCACCGTATCAATTAGCTTATTATACACTTCTACCGATACATTATCGCTATCCAGGCTGGATTCCAATGCACTGGTATAATTTCGTGCCCGGGCATAGAATATATCCCGTTTGACACTGGAAGCCAGAGTAACTGCCAATGTATTTTTCAGGTTGGAATAGGAAGAATATAACCCTTTAAAAGCATCCTGCCTCACTCTACGATTATCACTTTCCATGAATCGTCCAAAGCGACCTTTGGTTAACTCAATTTCTTTACCGTCCTCATCTTTAATAACTGGAAACTTTATATCCGCATTATTAAGCATGGTAAATATATTACCGGTAGCAGTTGATAAATCAGCAGTAAGAGCCAATAATCTTTCTTCCGCCTCCGACAGGATATGTTCCTGCTGCCGCCATAACTCAGCAAAATACTGTTTATAAATCCCCAACTCCGGTTGTTGTTGTTTGAAGTCATCAAATTGTTCCGGGGTTATTGCGGTTAGCTCCGGAGTAATAAAAGCTGTCAGGCTGTTGACTATTACCCCCAGGCTTTCAGCCCGATCAAACATAGACTGATATAAGGAGTTGCTATTATCCTCATCACGACGCATACGCGCATAAACATACAGTTTATCACCGGTGCGCTCCATCTTTTCAATTAACTGCAGAACTTGCAGTAAAGTAGCTGCCGAACCGGCAACTTTGCTCTGGAATTTTTCAATCCGGTCAGCCAGTTCCCGGATTTGCAGGAAATCGCTTTCCCATTGTTCATCACTTGTATAAATGTCCTCCAATTTCCACTTATATGCAGGATCAATACTGTTACGATCGGGGGTATTATTATTCATTAAAGGCATCCTCCCTGACAAAGTTTAAATTTTATGCCAGATAACTATGTAATATAAAACAGTATAGCCAATTTATTCTTAAATTACAGCTATAAAGCTGCCATAGAAATAATTTGACCGTTGGGCAACAAATTAATTCAACCCTCATAATCTATAAAGATATTGTATTTTTACATACTAATGCTATCTTAGTATAATATGGTCAATATTACATACTATTATTATGTTAAAAGGTCATAACGGAAAGGAGATTAGCTGTGGGGGAAAAGATTAATTATCAGTCTGAGGCCAGTGAATATCTGGACCAATTGCCACGGGGAGCCTTTTTGACGGTAAAATCAGGTGCACAATTAAATACGATGACTATTGGCTGGGGGTCCATTGGCTACATGTGGCAGCGTCCGATAATAATAGTTGCGGTACGATATTCCCGTTTTACGCACGAATTAATCGATAAAGCTACGGAATTTAGTGTCAGCACTCCGGTTGATAATCGCTACCATAAAATTCTTGGCAAAGTCGGAACTGAATCAGGCCGGGATATAGATAAATTCAAGGAATATAATATACCCCTGCAAGCGGGCAAAACCATTGATTGTCCGGTAATTGCCGATTGCGGAATAACTTATGAATGTAAAATCGTTTATCGGCAACCTATTGATCCTGAGGCCTTAAATCCGGATATCCGTGATAAATTCTATAGCAATCAGGATTACCATGTTATTTATTGGGGAGAAATAACTGCTGTCTATAAAAATAATCAGTAATCAGTTACTTACCTCTGATAATCCCGATCCTTCTTCGGGAGTCGGGTTAGCAGGTGTAACTGTACCGTCATTTGTCTCCCCTTCATTATCTGCAGGTTCAGTTGTAACATCTGTATTTGTATCCAGGTCGGTATCAGGTGCGGAAGGCAGATAGCCTTCCGGACCCTCAAATTCAACTTCATCTACAGTATCGGTCTCTTCTGATGTTTCTGAAGGTATTTCTTCTTCCAGCAATTCATTGGTTACCGGCTCACTGTAATAATTATTCTGACGTGGGGGGTCCTGAGCAACCGGATAAGTTATTCCGTTAAAAAGATCATCAATAATCCCCCGGGCAATATCTGCATCTGCTTGCCAGTAACTGGCACCACTACCCGGTTCAGTATAGGGGTAACCGGGTAAAGTCTGCGTAGTTATTTTAGCCGCATCAAAATCACGGGCCACCTTTACCATAAAAGCCATATCAGAAACGGGTATATTGGTTTTCACATGTTCACTCAATTCCGGTAATAATTGCGGTAATTTGAGCACGGTGCTGCCTTGAAATATTTCTCTGGCCAGGGCATTAATGAACTTCTGCTGGCGAACTGTCCTTCCTATGTCAGCAGTTGGTCCCCCCCGATAACGCACATAGCGCAATGCATCGGCCCCATTCAAATGCTGAGTACCTTTGGAAAGATTAATATTTAGTTTAGGGTTGGGGTCATAATGATACATATTTGACTCCACATTAATATCTACCCCACCAAGAATATCAATAATTTTTTCAAAACCGCTAAAATTGGTAACTACATAATAATCAATGCGGGTTCCCAGTAAATCACCTGCTACTTTGCAGGCTGCTTCCGGACCATTCACCGCATTCACACTGTTAATTTTATCAAATCTGCCTGAGGGAACTTTCACTCTGGTATCACGGGGAATCCATACCATTACCACCTTATGGGTTTTTTTATCAATGCTGACTACTATCATTGTATCACTGCGGGAATTCTCCTCAGCATTGCGTGCATCTACGCCCATAACCAGAATATTAACCGGTTTACCACGGGTTAAATTTCCTTCTACGGAAGGATTAAAAATGCTTCCCAGTTTATCCCCCATAAATCTTCCTATCAAAAAAGTAGCCAGAAAAATGAGAATAATTATAAAGATTCCCTTTTTATTCTTAAAGCTCCCCATATTTTTGCTGCTCCATTCCTATAAAATTGACCGCACTAATTTTAGCAGGCTCAATTAAAACTGTCCATAAAATAATTGGCCACCTCGAATTCGTCTCTACATACTTATTTTATGCTCGATTACCGCCAATAACTTTTTAACCCCCTGACCAGTTCGGGCTGATATCTTTACCGGTATATCCCGGTCATTTTCCAGATTACTGGCATCATCCAGGTTATCCATTTTATTAAACACTAAAATCATATCTTCACGGTTCGCACCCAGCTCTTCCAAGACCTCTGCCCCCACTGCCAATTTATCCAGATATAACGGGTCACTGCCGTCAACTACATGCAATATAATATCTGCATTGGTTGCTTCCTGCAGTGTGGAACGAAATGCAGCTACGAGATGATGAGGCAATTGTTGAATAAACCCAACTGTATCAGTTATCAGCACCTCCATACCGGAAGGTAATTTAATCTTTCGGGTAGTTGTATCCAGAGTTTGAAACATTCGGTTATCAGCTTCTACCTGGTCAGACCCGCTAAAATGAGCCATGTTACATAACCGGTTAAATAAAGTTGATTTACCGGCATTAGTGTATCCCACAATGGAAACGGTCTTAATTCCGGAACGCTGGCGTCTTTTATGTTGTAACTGACGGGTCTTATCCGCCTTTTCCAGCTGAAGGCTGATATCCTTTATCCGATTTCTTAAATAGCGCCGATCCATCTCCAGCTTTTGTTCCCCGGCCCCGCGAGTTCCAATACCTGCCCCCAACCGGCTTAATGCCTTTCCTTTACCGGTTAATCTGGGTAGTTTATACTTCAATGTGGCCAGTTCCACCTGCAATTTACCTTCACTGCTTAACGCCCGTTGAGCAAAAATATCCAAAATCAACATAGTGCGGTCAATTATTTTAACCGGTAGCAGCTCTTCAATATTACGCAATTGTACCGGACTAAGTTCATTATCAAAAATCACCAGATCCGGTTCCAATTCCTGCACCAAATGATCAAGTTCCACCAATTTACCTTTGCCTATATAAGTGGCTCCCTGTGATCTGACCCGGGTTTGAATTAAAGTAGCTACCACCTCAGCCCCGGCTGCCTCCGCTAAACCAATCAGTTCCTCCAATGCATTACCGGCATCTACTTTGTTTCCGATTTGAACAGCCACAATAATAGCTCTTTCTTTATCCATATAATGTCTGTCCTTTCTTTAAGCATTATGATTTGGTTAGATCATTGGATTGACATACAAAATCTTGTAAATATTCAGCCAGGTCAGCCCAGTCCTGATACAAATCCTGCAGCCTGTTTTCAATTTCCTGCAACTCATCGCTTAAAATGGGCACTATATTCATATCAGCAAATATATCTTTATCACTTAACTGTCCGTGTAGTTCGCCTTGTCGTTGCTCCAATATTTGAATATCTTTTTCCAGCTGTTCCAGTTCCTTTTCCATTCTACGCTGGATCCGCTGTTCTTCTTTCCTGCGCAAGCGAAATTGTTGGGCATTACTTTGAGAGTCTATATTTTTATTTTGTGCTTCAACCGGCTTCTGCCAGACCAGATTAGCTTGGTTGTCACTATAGTTTCCTAAATAAGTCTTTAATCCCTCTTCACCTATTACTGAAATATTCATAGCAATCCGGTCGATAAAATAACGGTCATGGGAAACGAATAGAATAGTGCCCGGATAATTAATCAACATTGACTCTACAGCCTCTCGACTATCGATGTCCAGATGGTTGGTGGGCTCATCGAGAATAAGAAAATTGGGCCGGGATAAATAAAGTTTTAACAAAGCCAGACGGCTCTTCTCTCCCCCGCTCAAATGGGCAACTTTTTTATAAACATTGTCACCGTAAAATAACATCCTGCCCAACACATTACGGGCTTCCCCGACTGTAATATCAGTCGAATAAATTATTTCATCCAATACGCTGTTTTCGGAATTTAGCGACTCATGGTGTTGAGAAAAATATCCGATTGTAACCCGACTGCCGATTTTTACGGAACCGGAGTCAGCTGATAAATTACCCATAATAATATTCAGCAAAGTGGATTTCCCGCTCCCGTTGGCCCCCAGTAATGCCAGACGCTCACCTTGACGCACCAATAAATTTAAATGTCTGAACAATTGGTTTTGATCAAATGATTTGCTCAAATTATCAATTACTAAAACCTCATCGCCAGAAATCTCTTTTAATTCTATAGCCCATAATCCTATGGTTTTTTCGTCATTGACATTTTCCAGACGTTCCAACCGATCAAGCTGCGATTGTCTTCCCCGGGCTTGTTTAGCCTTGATTCCGGCTCGAAAACGGCGAATATATTCTTCCTGACGGGCAATCTCCTGTTGCTGCTTCTCATAACTTCTTCGTTGTGATAGATCCTCAAGTGACCGCAGTTCAAGCATTTTGGAATAATTACCCGAATATGATTTTATCCTTCCCTGTCTCATGTCCAGAATACGTGTAGTAACCTGATCCAAGAACCGCCGGTCATGAGAAACTACTAATATGGTTCCCCGATAAGCACATAAAAAGCTTTCCAGCCATTCCACCGATACTATATCCAGATGATTAGTCGGCTCATCCAACAGTAATACCTCAGGCTCAACTGCTAATAATCGGGCTAAATTTAAACGGGTTAATTCCCCTCCACTGAAACTGCTAATCTTTCTGGACATCATATCCATAGAAAAACCTAATCCAATTAATATTTTCCGGGCTTTTGCCTCACAGGAATAACCATCAGTCCGCTCATAAGCCTCAATTATATCGGCATAACGCTGCAATAAACCATCAACATTTTCTCCATCGAGAGCAATTTGTTGCTGTAATTGCTGCATTTGTTCCCGCATTAAAATAATTGGAGCAAAGCTCTGCATTACTGCATCCCATACGCTGATATCCCTATTTAAATCAGGCAATTGTTCCAAATAACCTACCCTGATACCTGTCGATAAAGTAACCTCTCCCAGCTCAGGCACTAATTGTCCTGTTATACACTTTAGCAATGTACTTTTTCCGGAACCATTGGCACCAACCAAACCTGCTTTGTCGCCCTGGTTCAGCGTAAACTGAACCTCACTGAATAAAGTATGTTCTCCGAAAGTTTTATTTAAATTGTTAACCTGTAACACAATCATTTTTTTCACCGTGTTTTTCAATATTAATACTATCCTAAGCCTTATTCATTATAATTGACATCCTTTCGAGCGTAAACAAAGGTTGTTTTAGGCACCATCTTCTCTAATCCTGCCTGTATATATTTTCAGGTGTAACTTTGCAGTAAATAATCAATACTAATAAAAAATTTTATAATTTGGAGTTGATACTGAATTGACTGTACAGGCATGGCAAAATTTTCAGACAGGACGATGGGTACAGGAAATAGATGTACGGGACTTTATTCAAAAAAACTATTCCCCTTATGATGGTGATGAAACCTTTCTCAGTGATTGCAGTGAAAAGACTAAACAACTGTGGCAGGTTTGCCGGGAATTATTAAAAAGAGAACGGGAATCCGGAGGAGTATTATCAGTAGATCCTGATATACCGCTTAATATAACCAGTCATCCGCCCGGTTACATCAACCATGATCTCGAAGTAGTAATCGGTTTGCAAACTGCTGCTCCTTTGGAAAGGGGGATTCAGCTATATGGTGGTCTGCGTCATGCCATTCGTGCCTGTGAAGCTTATGGGTATGAATTAAATCCCACTATCAGAGATTTTTTTAAAAAGCATCGACGCACCCATAATGAAGGAGTATTCACTGCCTATACTCCGGAAATGAAATTGGCCAGAAAAGCAGGTATCATAACCGGTTTACCCGATTCATACGGCAGAGGCAGAATTATCGGTGATTACCGGCGGGTAAGCCTTTACGGCGTAAACAGGTTAATTGAAGCCAAAGAACTTGACCGGGAACAATTAATCCATACCATGTCTGATGATAATATTCGTTTGCGTGAAGAAATATTTGATCAGATTGAAGCCCTCAAAGAATTAAAAAACATGGCTCAAAGCTATGGATATGATATTTCCCGTCCGGCAGAAAATGCACATGAGGCGGTACAATGGCTGTACTTTGCCTATTTGGCTTCCATAAAAGAGCAAAATGGTGCCGCTATGAGCCTGGGCCGAATAGCTACTTTTTTGGATATATATATGGAACGGGATTTAAAAGCTGGTACTATAAACGAAACGGAAGCCCAGGAACTTATAGATCAATTGGTAATAAAATTACGCCTGGTCCGCCATTTACGCACTCCCGAATATAGTGATCTATTTGCCGGAGACCCCAACTGGGTTACTGAAGCCATTGGCGGCGCAGGAGTTGACGGACGCCACCTGGTAACCAAAAACAGCTACCGGATTCTTCATACCCTGACTAATTTAGGAGCGTCTCCGGAGCCTAATATGACTATATTATGGTCACAGCATCTCCCCATGGCTTTTCAGCAATATTGTGCCCGCCTTTCCATAAAAACCAGTGCCCTGCAGTATGAAAACGATGACCTTATGCGCCCCTGGTTTGGAGACGATTATGCTATTGCCTGTTGCGTATCCGCCATGCGTCTGGGAAGTGAAAGTCAATACTTTGGAGCACGATGCAACCTGGCTAAATTGCTGCTTTATGCTTTAAACGGTGGTCAGGATGAAATAACCGGTCAGCAGGCAGGACCAACTACTCCGGTTTATGAAGGGGAATATCTTGAATACGATCAGGTAATGGAGCTGTTGCAAAAACACCTGGAATGGTTAGCTGAACTATATGTTAATACCATGAACCTCATTCACTATATGCATGACCGATACTCATATGAAAGGATGCAACTGGCCCTTCATGATACGCACCTTAAGCACTATATTGCTTTCGGGATCGCTGGACTATCAGTGATAGCAGACTCTTTAAGTGCTATCAAATACGCCCGGGTTAAGCCAATAAAAGACGAACGGGGCATAATTGTTGATTTTGAACTGGAAGGTGATTATCCCAAGTTTGGCAACGATGATGACCGGGTAGACGAAATAGCTGTGGAACTGGTAAAAAACTTTATGATGCTTCTGGAAAAACACCCTGCTTACAAAGGGGCCGTTCATACCCTTTCCATTTTAACCATTACCTCCAATGTAATGTACGGCCATCACACCGGGGCTACACCGGATGGGCGCAAGGCCGGGCAGCCATTGGCCCCCGGTGCCAATCCTCTGCATGGGCGGGAAGAAAAAGGGGCTATTGCCGCGGCCAACTCAGTCGCCAAACTTCCTTACAGCCATGCCCGTGACGGTATATCCTATACTTTTTCCATAGTACCATCCGCTTTGGGTAAAAATGAAACTGAACAAACTGATAACCTGACAGCTTTCCTGAACGGCTATTTTTCCCAGGAGGCTCACCATATTAATGTAAATGTAATTAATATTGAAACCTTGCGGGCGGCCATGGAAAACCCGCAGGCCTATCCGGACTTGACTATTCGTGTATCCGGCTATGCAGTTCATTTTATCAAACTAAATCGCGAACAGCAGGAAGAAATTATAGCCCGTACCTTCTATCAAAGGTTGTAGCTTATGAAAGGCCGGGTTCATTCCATTGACACCTTCAGTACCCTTGATGGTCCTGGTATACGAACGGTAATATTTATGCAGGGTTGCTCCCTGCGCTGTAAATACTGTCACAATCCGGATACCTGGGACTGTGAAAGTAAAATCGCCCGTGAATACACTGTTGATGAAATCATGCAGATATTGCGGCGCAGTCAACCCTACTTTATATCTTCGGGAGGAGGAGTGACCTTTTCCGGAGGCGAACCGCTGCTGCAGGCTGAATTTATCCGTGAGGTATTTACCGTTTGTCGTGAAGAGAAAATTACTACTGCCATTGATTCTTCACTTTATATCAGTTCCGAAAAACTTCGTCTGGTCTTATCCTGCACCGACCTGGTTCTGGCAGATATCAAACATATGGAAAATACCCTGAGCCGCTATATAACCGGTGCCGGGAACAGTGCCAACCTGCGTAATCTGGAGTTAATAAATCGTGAAGGCATACCGATATGGATACGCTATGTAATCGTACCGGGTATAACCGACCAGCCTGAACATTTGCAGGCTATGGCTAATCTGGCCGGCAATCTTTCCAGTGTTAAAAGAATTGACCTCCTGCCCTATCATGCCCTCGGTGCTCATAAATGGAAGCTGCTGGGGCTGGATTATGAACTGGCAGATATTGATCCCCCTTCTACTGAGCATATGAACAGTTTACGACAACTGGTAGCAGTTGCCAGTCACAAACCGGTTTTTTAATATGATACCATTACAGGCTTCGAACCTGACTTAACCTGACGATTGTATATAAAGAAAGCAGAAAGGAGCAGAACTGAAATTTTCCTGGGCTTAGAGTGATTCATTTAATATTCATCTCAAAACGCCAGCAGATATTCCTCCGGCGTTGTCATCCTGAGCGCACCGAATTGTCTTTACCCCTTAATCCCTACCCCTCTTTTGACATATCCTTACAGCAATAATATAATTAGATAACTACACTAATACTGTCATTGGATATCATAATTGCTCAGTTTATCCGGGGGGGAAAATAATGCGAGTTGAGCAAAAATTCTGGCAGTTAAACGATGGTTGGCAAGATGTTGGTCCCAGGATTGAAGGCTTGATTCCACAAGTTGTACTGGTATTCGGTACGCGCAAATACCTGAAAAAAATAGATCTATTTACAGAAATAAAAGATTTTTATCCTGGAGCCCATATCTTTGGTTGTTCAACTGCCGGTGAAATATATGGGACAAAAGTATGTGATGGTTCTATTGTGATAACTGCCGTGGAATTTGAACATACCAGTGTAAAAGGCGCACAGATTAAATTAAATCAAATGGAAAACTCATTTAAAGCGGGAGAATATATTGCTTCCTCCATTCCGTTTGCGGATTTATCACATGTCCTGGTATTATCTGATGGTTTAAACGTAAATGGCAGTGAATTGGTCAGGGGGCTGAATTCGGCACTTCCACCTGCAGTTTCTGTTACTGGTGGTTTAGCCGCCGATAATGAATACTTTAAGGAAACTCTGGTTTTTTGGGACGCCCAACCGGAACCGAATACGGTTGCTATACTTGGATTTTATGGCAACAGTTTGAGGATTGGGTATGGCTCCCGAGGCGGTTGGGATCCTTTTGGCCCGGAACGCCTTATAACCAGATCCATCGGCAATGTTCTCTACGAAATGGACGGTCGTTCTGCTCTTGAATTATATAAGAAATACCTGGGTGAGTTTGCTGATGGTTTACCAGCTACGGGGGTATTGTTTCCCCTTTCCGTTCGTGATCAGAATAAAGAACGGAGGATAGTACGCGCAATTCTAGGCGTAAACGAGGAAGAAAATAGTATGACCTTTGCCGGTGATATACCCACCGGAAACTACGCACGACTTATGAAGGCTAATGTTGATCGTTTAATTGATGGCGCCATAGATGCAGCCGAACTTAGTCTGATAATGGGAAAGAATAAATCACCGGTATTGGCTCTTTTAATTACTTGTTTTGCCCGACGGCTGGTTCTTAAGCAGAGAACTGAAGAGGAAATTGAAGGAGTTGGAGAGGTTTTAGTCGCTGATAATACCATACTTACTGGATTCTATTCTTATGGAGAAATTTCACCATTCAGACATGGAGAAAAAGCCGAACTGCATAACCAGACCATGACTATAACTACTTTCTGGGAGGAATAGTTTAGTTGGGAACTATACATAACTTACTAAAGCGTCAAATACGCAGACATTTTGGAGATGCTGCTCCAGCGATTCCTGAATGGGATAGTTTTCTAAAGTTCGTAAATGATGCTTACTGTGAATTTGAAGCTGACCGTAAAATGTTGGAACGGGCACTCGAACTTAGCTCCCAGGAATTATTAGAGTCTAATTCTCAGCTCAGAGGTATTCTGGAAGCTTTTCCAGATGTATTTCTAATACTTAATTCCGAAGGCATCATTATTGATCTTAAAACTGGAAGTACTACGGAACTGCATATACCTCCGGAACAGTTAGTGGGAAAACATCTTGATGAACTTAATCCGCATAATATCGATTTACCTTTCACCAAAGCAGTGGAAAAGACACTTAAAACCAGAGTCATTACCCGTATTGAATACTCAATTATAAAAAACCGGCTTGAACAGTTTTATGAAGCCAGACTACTGCCTATACCGGATGATCACATCTTCGTTATTATAAGAAATATAACTGATCGTAAGCTTATGGAAGATAAGTTAGTTTATCTTAGCATGCATGATTCTCTAACCGGATTGTATAATCGCAACTATTTTAAACTGGAATTTAATCGCCTGGAAAAACTGACAAATCTTCAGGTTGCTCTTATAATTTGCGATATAGATGGTTTAAAACTGATAAATGATACTTTAGGCCATGATGCCGGTGATACTCTTCTTATTCAAGCTGCACAGATTATCAAAAGTACCCTGCGTCAAAGTGATTTTGTATCACGTATCGGTGGTGATGAATTTGCAATTATTTTATACGAATGCAGCCAGAAAGGAGTAGAAAGCTTTTTAAATAAAATTAATGAAAATATAATCAAATTTAATTCAGGTGATTCTGCCGTTCCACTTAGTATTTCTATGGGTTCAGCGGTTAGAAATGACCCTTCCAAAACCATGGAAGAACTCTTCAAAGAAGCTGATGATAATATGTATCGGCAAAAGTTATTCCACAGGCGAAGCAGCCTTAATAACCTGATAAACACTATGATGAATACTCTTAGTGAAAGAGATTTCATTAATCAGGGACATACTGACAGATTGCAAAAGCTAGTTTATATGATGGGCAAATCCCTGAATATGCCGCGTAATAAATTGGCGGAGCTAAAGCTTCTTGCACAGTTTCATGATATTGGCAAAGTGGGGATTTCTGATTCTATTCTCTTTAAGAATGGTCCGCTTAATCCCAGTGAAAGGACTGAAATAGAACGACATGCTGAGATTGGTTATCGTATTGCATGTTCGTCACCTTTACTGATGCCTATATCCGACTGGATACTTAAACATCATGAATGGTGGAATGGTAAAGGGTACCCTTGTGGTATAAATGGTGAAGATATTCCGATTGAGAGTCGTATCCTGGCACTGGCCGATGCTTACGATGCCATGACCAATGAACGTCCCTATCGTAAGGCTATGACTCATGATGAAGCCATTCAAGAGATAAAAGATAATGCTGGAAAACAATTTGATCCTGAGTTGACCGATTTGTTTATAGCTCAAATAAATAAATCTTAGGATTTTTCATAATTTATGTATTACCAAATCCATTTTCACAAAATTAGCTTATTTTAAGTGAATATAAGAATTTGCCTTGATTCTCTCATAATAAAACTTCCAATAATTCTAAAACCGTTAGTTTCTGCTTCAGGATAATAATGTTAATATAATAAAAACAAAGTAAATAAAATTTACTTATAAACAGAAATTATGCCGGTGGGAAAGTTTATCCAGTATTATAGCGTATGTACATGTAATGAAAGGCAAATTCAAAGGAGGTAGTACCGTGAAAAAATCATTCTTATCTTTTGTCGTTATGATAGCTTTTTTAGTCAGCATGGTTTGCACCCAGCCTATGTCTGCGACAGCTGATGCTGTCAGTTTCACCGATGTAAAAGGCCACTGGGCAATTACCTATATCAATAATCTTACTAATTTAGGCTATCTCAAAGGTTATCCCGATAAAACCTTTAAACCGGATAACAACATGACCCGGGCTGAATTTACTACCGCACTGATTAACTGCGCAGAGATTTCTCTTCCTGCTACCGGCAACAGTTTTGCTGATACCGGCAGTCACTGGGGTAAAAAATACATAGAAGCTGCGGTTAAGAATGGGATTTTAGAAGTCGATGAATATCCGCAGGGATTATTTAAACCAGACAGTACAATTAAACGCAGTGAAGCTGCTGCCATGCTGGTACGCGCTCTGGGCAAGGCTCCTGACGAAGGTAAACTGGTATTTACAGATGCAGACCAGGTGGAAAGAAGCATGTATCGTGACCATATTAAAACCGCCTATGATATCGGGTTAATATCCGGTTTTCCGGATGGAACCTTTTTGCCATTTCGTGATATGACCCGCGCCCAGGTATGTACCGTACTGACAAAGTTTCTTGAGCAATATGACGGGACTGCACCAACTTCACCTGTAGTAACACCAGCCAGCGGTTCATTAAAGACGATAACCATTGGTGATAAATCTTATACGCTTGGTCAGGATGCTATAACTATTAAATATGGTTTTTCAGATATAAAAGTAGCTTCGATGTCTGTTATAAATGATGCACTGCAGGTTAATGGTTCCTATGGCTTTGCCCTGAACAGCACGGCGAATAATCCGGATATAGTAGCAGGCAATACCCGTTATGTAGTTAGTAAAATGATTGCCAGCGGAGATAAACTGATAATTTCTTCTGATGTATATAAAATAAATACCTTTGATGTTGGCACTTACCGCTATAACAGTGATTTCATCAAATTATATATCAATTCATCAAATAAGGAAAACTATCTTTCTGATATGGAAATACTCGATGAAACCACAGTACGCATTAATAAGCAGACCTATGATCTTAGCAAAGATAAAATAACTATAGATGTTCAGGACACATTCTATGACATTACCAAAATAACTTTTACAGCAGATGATATTCTGCCGCAACTTTCTAAAACTGTTCCGGTAGTATTCAGAGGGTTATACTTAACTGATATTTCAGCAATCTTTGTTGGAACTGAAACTCTGAATCTGAGCAAGATTACACGCATTGATTTCATTATTGATGGCAAGAGATACCGCTCATCAGAAATAACCATAGATGCATCAGCCAACTTTACAATTAACCGTCAAGTATTCCCAGCTGATAAAGTAAAGATGGTTATTGATGAGTTCTATTATGATATAAGTCATATTCAGGCCTTGCAGGATAAATTTGTTTTCTATCTGCAGGAATCTACTGCAGATGACTATATAATTTTTAATGGTGTATATAGGGATTATGAGGATATAAAAATCATCGTAGACTCCGTTGTCTATGATATGGATCGGGTATTTGTCGTTAATCGGAATATACTACGTATTGGAGGAAAACAATACGGACTGGATGATACAATTAAATGCAGAGTTGATGGCAAACTATGGGATATAACCCGTATTGAATGGGATTCAACCAAAGAAATGACTACCATTAAAGCAACTGAATCAAAATCTGGTACACTATTGAACCAACCATCCAAATACCTGTTCTTTGATGACCGCAGTCGAAAAATAAAAGATGGCGCAGACGATACGGTTACTATCTATGCCAATCGTAAATGGATTACCTTTGATCAATTGCTGATTACCGATCCAACCACCTTTAGCTATAATGGTGCTAATTATGAATTAATTGGCTCCTCCGTTCGTATTGATCGGGACGAATACGAAATTTACGATACCTCCTGGCAAGGTAGAGATCAAATTATGAATATATACCTGCAATAAACTCAAATGTTGATAATAAGGAGTACTACCTAAAAGTACTCCTTATTTTTTATCCAGTATTTAGAGCGGCTACTTGTCACCTGCCCGCAACTAAATTATACTGTTTTTGTATCTATCAGAGATGGATTAGCTTATGGGGGCGTGGCTCAGCTGGGAGAGCACCTCGTTCGCAACGAGGGGGTCAGGGGTTCGAATCCCCTCGTCTCCACCAAAATTTTAGGTAGTTTATCGATGCCATACGGTCAAAGCCGCATGGCATCGGCCTTTTTGGGGCATTTGGCCCCCAATTTCACAGAAATATACCGTTTTCTATAGTATAATAAGAATACCCATAATGAATTGAGAATTTTGCATAATTAACTTTTCTTTAATTATCATATAATTTTAAAAATGTCATCCTGAACGTTAGTGAAGGATCTGCAGCATTTATGAGACTCCCCCTGAGGGACTGCACCCTTGGGTACTACTGATACACGCTTCCGGGTGTGATTAATGTTCTCAGAGTGACAGTATTGAAGGATTTATTGAATTATGCAAAATCCTCAATTATATGACTGTAAAAGAAGCAGGAGAAAAATGGAGTATCGGAAGCCGGATGGTAATACTGTACCGGGTAGACACGCGGATCTTGAGGGAGCAGAGGAATGGACAATATGCGGCTGCTCCCCAAGCACGCGGAAAAGCTGAAGATGGCGGTAAAAAAGTAGTATGAAAGACATGCAAAACAATATTATAGAGTCCTTCCAATCGCTCTTTGGAAAGGAAGAATTGCTTGCCAGGGTGATCGAGTGCTTCCCCTACCCCATTCAGATTTACGCTCCGGACGGAACATCGGTGCTGGTGAATCAGGCTATGCTGGCCGAATACCATGCTGTAAGTTTTGATATGGTTGTCGGGAAGTACAATATATTCAAAGATCATTACATTGTCGCCTCGGGCCAGCTCCCAGTGTTAAAGCGGGCTTTTCAGGGAGAAACCGTCTTTTTTCCGGATGTCAGAGTGCCTTTGGAAGAAATTGCGGAGCGGTATGACATAAAGGATTTCGATGTGGAGGCCATATACCAGGACATTACGGTTTTCCCTATTCTGGATGACGAAAAACGGGTGATCTATGTCGCGGCATTTTTAATCAACAGGAGGGTTTACCGCGGCAAGGATGAAATTGAAAAGGCAAAAGAATACATAGAAACCCACTGGTTGGAAAGGTTTGACTTGAACGAAACGGCAAAGGCGGCCTGCCTTAGCAAGGCCCATTTCACAAAGCTGTTCAAGAAGCATACCGGCGTAACCCCTCATGAGTATTATACCAATTATAAAATCAGCAAATTAAAGGAAAAGCTTCAGGATAACAACCTTTCCATCGCTCAAGCCTTTGCCGCCTGCAACATGGACTATAACGGCCATTCCGCCCGGGTGTTTAAAAACAAAACCGGACTTTCCCCTTCTGCTTACCGGAAAAAGTCAGAATAAAATGCCATAAAAAGTAATTAGAAAAAGCCGGGCTTTAGTATATACGAAAGCCCGGCTTTTTTATTGTGAATACAACAAGGTTCCCAAGGATCCGTCGCCAATCCTTGATTGCGTTGACGGATGTGGCTCTTATTTTCAAGATCGCACTTTCCTTACTGATTATAAGCATATCCAACCTATCCTCACAGCCGGCGGTCTAATAGAATATTGTCAGCCATAATGAAAATATCCGCACTTTGGCTGGAAAGGAGCGTTCATATGGGCGGTAAAACGAAAGAGCAGCTGCTTGAGGAACTGTCGGAAGTACAGAAAATGCTGGAGATAAGAACAGAGACTCAAGGTCAAATGATAAGAAGATTTCAGACGCTTATCGCAAATGAGGGGCTGTTTTCTCAGATAATCGACTTTTTCCCTTATCCCCTCGCTATATTCACGCTACAGTATACACTGGCCGTGACAAATAAGGCATTTGCGGCGGAAACAAAAACGCGGGTCATGAACCCTGAAAAAGGAGCCGCGCGCATTCTTCAACACAAGATTGGCGATATGAGGCTGGCTGCCGCCGTCACGGGTGTCTTTGCCGGGGATACCTTCTTTTTAGAGGACTTAAATAACCCGTTTTCCATGTTTTCAGGAATCACGCAGCAAAGCGCGTCGGGGCCTGACCGTTTCAATCGGGTCGTTATTTTTCCCGTTCCGGGCGATGACGCCGAAATCACCCACGGCGTGATTGTGTTTATGCCGTGAGCAAACAGGACAAGACAAGTAAACACGGGCCGCTGGCGGCCGCATGAATAACAAACCCTACAAAAATATTATAGGAGGTAAGATCAATGAAAGGGAAATCTATAGCTTTTATAATCACCGCGGCGATGATATTTACCATGATGGGGAATGTGGCGGTATTCGCCGCCGATCTGCCGACAGGCGGAAACCTTGAGGCCCCGCAAAATCTGACGGTGGAACTTAAGGAATGGGGAGATGGAAGACCATATTTTGCGCTTAAGTGGCTGAATCCTCAAAATATATGGGAATTGGGACGATACGGCGCCGAACATGGAGAGTGGGGTGCGGAGTATCAGATTGATATGAAGGTCGGTGACGGACAATGGCGCTATGACATGGGCGAGAGTCTTTTCGGGAATGCGCTTCCGTTTGATGAAGAATTGGATGAACCCGGAAATTATGTAACAGATGACGTTACATGTGACCCTATGGATCTCGGTGTGGGCGGTACTGCCGATATCAAGGCAAATGTATATCATTTGCGGGTGAGATACGCCTATTCAGCTAATCAAGGCAGCGATGACGAGCATTATATATACAGTCCGTTTTCCAATATTATTTCGATCGGCACCGAAGCGTTCTACAAGGAAGCATCCGACTGGGCAAAGTCCGAGCTTCAGAAAGCCAACGAGCTTGCCCTGATCCCCGCCATATTAAAGGGCGCCGATATGACAAAACCGATCACGCGCGAGGAGTTTGCCGAGCTTGCGGTAGTGCTCTATGAAAGGGTTACGGACAAAAAAAGCGAGCCGGTTTCTCCGAACCCCTTTACGGACACAGCAAATCCGCAAATACTGAAGGCCTATAATCTCGGCATAACCTCAGGAACCTCACAAACTACCTTTTCGCCCAAGGTGCTGATTAACCGGGAGCAGTGTGCAGCCATGCTGTTCAGAGCGATTAAGGCCATTCACCCTCAAGGTGATTACAGCGTAGCGGGCGTTAAGGATTTTCCCGACCAGAAGCATATTTCAAGCTGGGCGAATGAGGCAACAAAATATATGAATAAAACCGGTATTATTACTGGCGACGCCCAGGGCAATTTTATGCCCAAGGCAACCACACCGGCGCAGGAGGCCGCAGGATACGGCATGGCAACGAGAGAACAGGCCATAGCCTTATCGGCCAGAACACATGATAAAGCGCCGGAAATTAAAGCATCCAGTGCGGACAATTCCAATCCCGATGCCAATGAGAATGTAAAAACAAGACCTAATCCCGACTCCAATTCGTCGGGAAAGGCGGCGAACAGCGGCGGCCGTTTACCCGCAGATACAATAGCCAAGTTGCCGGGCTGGTTTCTCGACATCCCCATTGCCGCCGATGCGGAATTCGATGTCCTCGGCGGGATATATCCAACCAGTGACGATATGATCGTGATTGGCTACACGTCAGAACAAACTCTGGAAGCCCTGTATTATTTGTACGTTGATTTCATGAAAGGCCTGGAGGACTTTTTTACATTCAAACAGGATGACGGAAAAGCCTACTATGTTCGCGGCGTCAAGGATGGCTGGCAGATAGATATATCCGTTGCGCTTAGCGGGGGAAATCTTGTGGGGATTCAAGTCAAACCGCATGAAGAGTATTAGTAAAAAGAGGGGGGTTCAATATAAGAAAATTCTTCAGCATAGTAGTGTAAATATACGCAAATTTTTCAAGGAGGAATGGTAAGTGAAAAAGAGATTTATATTGCTCATATTAATGTTAATCTGTACAGTTATACTTCTGTCAGCTTGCGGAAGCAATGATAAAACGGTTGGAAACAGTGTTCCGAATGGTGCTGAAAGCAGCGTTGACAGCACAGAAGCTGCAAATTCCGGTTCTAATTCCGGCGAAGGAAACAGCGAGTCTGCCGGAGCGAACGTATCGGTTACTCTCCCTGATGGATGGGAGCCTGTGGACAATTCGCCTCACTTGGCAGAGTATACGAATGGTACGGCCAGTTTTATAGTTTGGAAGGAATCTCTTGACGCATCAAACCCGGATGAGCTGGTTCAGCAGGCGAAGTCGGCATTTAAAGGCAGTTTTCAGAACATTGAATACATTGGTGAGGCGGAAAGCATAACCGTGGGCAAAAAAGATGCCAGAAAGCTTGTATTCACCTGCGAAGGCGGTAATACGAAGGTGAAGTATGAGTATGTATTTTTTATATTAGGTAAAGATCCTTATTCGATTCACTTTGTAGATACAAGTGACCGCTTTGACAAGCTCGTCGGGGATTTTGAGCAAATACTGGAGTCTATAAGTTTTAATTAAACGGAGGCATATGAAAATGAAGCGAAAACTGATTTCCTTTTTTTATCCCGCACACTGATTCTGTCGCTGGTGCCGGAAGCGATTTTGACGCAAGTTTTTCCGGTTACGGCGAGTCAGTTTACGCCGAATTAACGGAAGTGAAAACCGCCGGTATGTTATTAATAACAAATTAATTGGAGGAGAATGAATAATGAAGCGAATTATTTCATTGGCACTATGCTTTATGCTGGCGCTTATACTGTGCCAGCCCACATTCGCTGCGGGAAACACCATGACTTGGACGGGGGCGTCAAATGGGAATTGGAATGTGGGCGACAACTGGGATCCGGCGCAAGTACCCGGTCTTGGGGATACAGCTGTCATCCCCGCGCCCACAGTAGCGGCGGTAGTTTACAACACTACGTCCGTAACACTTGACTGTTCAGGGGAAGTGTCGGTGGAATCAGACAAAAACCTTTGGCTTACCGGCACTTCCTACCTGAAAGGCAATGGAAAGCTGAGTGGGGATGGAAACGTCATAATATTTGTAGACAACAGCGAATTGCAGTGGAGCGGTGGAAGCATAGATGGAAACGGTACTTTTACCGTGGGAGAAAACACCCGGTTAGTCATAGAGACCGGCTCCGACGTAGGCATGAGCCGCCCTTTGGAGAATAACGGGCAGATAATGTTAAATGCCGGAGGACTTTATCTTGCCGGAGGCGGCACGGGCGAAGGAACTTTCACGGTGTCAAACGGCGCTTATCTGCATTTTGAGCAAGGCGACTATTCCTTCGGCGGGAATTTTGTAAATGGCGGCGATATGACCATATGGGATGATTCGTCCGTCAGTTTCAACGCCGGTTACCAGCAGGGAAACACTGGCACCCTGGCCTTGAAAGCCTGGGGGTCCGGGTCAAACGAGTAATGCAAACTCAACGTTGGCGGCGCAGCGGAGCTGGACGGCATATTGGAAATTGATTTCATAAACGATTATGTCCCTCAACCGGGCGACACTTTTGAGATCATGACCTGCGGTTCAGGGACAGGTGAATTTTCTGAAATCAAGATCAACATGGAGGGTATCACTTTAGTACCGACTTATACCGAAACCGGCCTTACGCTGACCGTAGCAGCCGCGTGCCAGATCGGGGCGACAAAGTACCCCACGCTGGATGCCGCGCTGAAGGCGGTTAGCAACGGCGATACCATAAAACTGCTTAACAATATCACCCACACCTCACCCATTGAGGTAGACAGCAAGACCATCACCTTCGAACTGGGGGATTATGATCTTTTGGTCGATACAAGCGATGACTTTTATAAGTCAACTCATTGTGTGCTCACAGTAAAAAATGGCGGCAAAGTAGAGCTTACCGGTACAGGAACGGGTAAGTTCAATATAAAAAGCTCTTCCCATGGTTACGGCATATGGGTTTTTGGCGCGAACTCGGAAGTCACAGTAAATAATGTGGATGTGACAGGCGAAAGCGCCACCGGCGTGTATGCGAAAAATGGTAATGTGGTTATAAACGGTGACATAACGGCAGGTCATAGAGGTGTAAGCACAGCCGTAGTCGAAGGTACATCGGTTACTGTGAACGGTAATATCACCGTACTCGGCATTGCGCCTGGAGGTAATGGAATCTATGCGGATGAGAAAACCACCGTTTACGTTACCGGTGATGTAACAGGTCAGGGAACCGACTATGTTGGCGTTTATGCGGGTGGCGGAACGATTGAAGTAGGCGGGGATGTGGTGTCATCCGGCATAGGCGCGAAGGCTAATTCAAGATATACTGAAGGGAAGGGAGAAGTGACGATTAACGGCAGCCTTTCGGCGGGAACCCCGTTTATCGTAGTAGGAACCACCGAAAAAACTGCTGCCGACATAACCGAACCGACCACTAAGACCGGCTTTCTCACATACTCGGACGGCGTCTGCAATGTTTGGATCAAGAGCGTAGGCAATCCCGTGGCTGCGCCTGACGCGCCGCAAAGCTTAACCGCCACGCCCGGCGATGGTCAGATGGCGTTAAGTTGGGCAACTCCCGCCAGCGACGGCGGCAGCGCCATCACAAAATATCAGGTGTCGAAAGACAACGGCGCGAACTGGACGGATGTGGGATTGAATACTTCCCATACCTTCACCGGCTTAACCAACGGCACGGCGTACACTTTCAATGTGCGGGCGGTAAACGGCGCCGGCAGCGGAGCGGAGGCCAGCACGACAGCCACGCCGACAGCCGCGCCGGTGACAGCCTACACGGTGGCCGTAAATGGCAGCCATGCGGCCACAACCGGTGCGGGCAGCTATGCGCAAGGCGCAACAGTCACGATCAACGCCGGCAGCCGCAGCAGCTACACCTTTGCCGGCTGGACTTCCTCGGACGGAATAACCATCACAAACGCAACCAACAAAACTGCAAGCTTCACCATGCCCGCTAAGAATGTGACCATCACTGCTAACTGGAGCTATAACGGTAGCGGCGGAGGCGGAGGCGGAGGCGGAGGCGGAAGCAGCACTCCCACAACTCCGGCAGCTCCAGCAGCCCCGGCCTATAAAGCGGATGTAAAAGCAGAAAACGGCACTGAAACGATGCTCCCGGTCTCGGTTAACAAGGATGCTGGAACTGCCACTGTAGACGCAGGCTCCCAAGGTTTAGATCAGGGAGGAACCATCATCACGATACCTTCGGTTCCCGGCGTCGGCGCCTATTCGGTCGGCATACCGGTGCCGGATTTGTCAACGAGTGATGTTCAGAGAACACTAACTGTCAACACAGATGCTGGCAGCGTTACAGTCCCATCCAATATGCTGACAGGCGTATCAGGCATCAGCGGAAGTAAAGCGCAAATCACCATCGGTCAGGGAGATAAAGATGCTCTGCCCGACGATGCGAAAGCCGCCATCGGCGACAGGCCGCTGGTACAGCTCACCCTGTCCATTGACGGCAAGCAGACCGACTGGAGCAATCCCGACGCGCCTGTGACGGTGAGTATACCCTATACCCCGACTGGGGCGGAGCTTGCCAATCCGGAGAACATTGTTGTATGGTACATTGACGGCAGCGGCAATGTGGTTACGATACCCAACGCACGCTACGATTCTGCGACAGGAATGGTTACTTTCGACGCCACACATTTCAGCTACTATGCGGTGGCGTATAACAAAGTAAGCTTCAAGGATGTGGCAAATGACGCATGGTATGCAAAAGCGATTTCCTTTATCGCCGCAAGGGAGATTACTACAGGTACGGGAGGCGGCAATTTCAGTCCGGAAGCAAAGCTGACAAGAGGACAATTCATCGTCATGCTGATGAAAGCCTATGACATAGCGCCGGATGCAAACCCGAAAGATAATTTTTCCGATGCGGGAGGCACTTATTACACCGGCTACCTGGCCGCGGCAAAAAGATTGGGCATATCAGCAGGCATAGGAAACAATATGTTCGTGCCGGAGAAGGAGATTACACGGCAGGAGATGTTCACACTGCTGTACAACGCTCTCAAGGTCATCGGGAAACTGCCACAGGGCGATTCCGGCAAGACGCTCTCCGACTTCACCGATGCGGGGCAGATTGACTCATGGGCGAAAGAAGCCATGACACTGCTGCTTAAAACAGGAACTATTGGCGGTAATGCCGGGATATTAAATCCGACAAGTACAACCTCCAGGGCAGAAATGGCTCAGGTGCTGTATAATCTACTGTCGAAATAGATGTTATGCATTGCGAATTAAAACTGTATAAATGACGCAAATGGCAAACCCGGTGAAAGGCGGGGCGCAAAAGCCAAAGGGTCTACGATGGCGAAAGCCATTATGATAGCCTGGTTGCCAGAAGCTGCAGGCAAAGGTCCGCCCTCGAAAAGGGCGGACCTTTGTTCCATAAATGCAGCACAATTTTTGCTGGATTTTAGTGGGCTGTCAGTACAGTCGCGACTACATGCAGGTGTATCCGGATGGAGAATTGATGGTTTAGCATAATAGTGATAAAACTAAACAAGATACATTATTTGTTGAAATTAAAAAAGCCCCAAGGCCGTGTTACCGACCCAGGGGCTTATTATTTGGCTTGATGATAATTTTGTTGTTTCCATCATGTTTAAAGATTCATTTCTAATTAGATGTTATTATTTATCAGAAGATTACCCCAACCAACTGACAATTTAGCACCTTGATGATTAACCTTGACCGGCAGATCACTATAGTTTTGAGCAATATGAGTATCGGACAGTTTAACCATGGATTTACTGCCTTCCTGAGGATAAATCCTGAAGGTTGGGTCAACTGCAATCCAACCCATGTCCTTTACATAAACTTCCGCCCAGGCATGACGATAACCTTGCAGAGAAATTGATGGTCCGTTATTCCAGCTGGCACCAGTCAACTTGGGGTCAGTAAAGCCATTAACCTGTCGGGCCGGTAAGCCGGAAGCCCTGCACATGGCTACAAACAAAGCGGCATAATCTTCACAGACTCCCTCACCATTTTTCAGAGCACTTAAAGCCCCTTTATTCTTATAGGGTGAATTCAGGTTATATTTTATATGAGAACTAACAAATGATCCAATTGCATTAATGGTTGCTATTTCTCCCCCGGCAGAAGCAGTTATCTGCTTTGCCCGGGCAACTATATCGGGGTTGTTGCTTTCAATCTTGTTGGAGGGTTTCAAATACTGCTGCAGTTCACTATTTGATGAAGCCGTCAGCCCTCCCTCAGGCTTAATATTCAAGACATAATCAACAATTATATTCTCGCTTTGTCCCGGGGCTATTGAATTAATTAATATATGAGCTATGCGACTTCCAGCTTCCCCGGTTTCAATCTTCTCCACCTTTTGGTTAAAAGTCTCCTGAACCGTTTGCTGATAAGGGGAATCTGCACTGATCAGGGGTAACTGGACCCGAATTGCCGTCGCAGTCTCCGATCCGGTATTAGTAACTTTGACCGCTATCTGTACTTTACGGTTTAATGCAGAATTGTCAGTTTTGGCGGTTGTCATTTGTGGAAAGCAGGCTACCATAAGAAATGTTAACGCTATAGTAAATGCTGTTAATTTAAATCCTCTGTTAAACATCAAAATCCCTCCTTAATTTGAGGGACCGACAAGAGGGTTAAATATAAAAACCCCGTTTCGGTGGCCTGGCTGTCATGACTCCCTGAGGAGTTTTAGATCCATGGCTTTGCGTCCTTGCCTTTCGACAAGTTTGCCTTTGTCGGTCAGGATACTTTTCACATCATTACTTTGATATCATTTTATATCATTTCCTGAATTTACGCAATAACTTTTTTATTTAGGACTATAGTAATTATTTTCAGATATTTATTCTGTAATTATGGTAAATGTGAATCGCTTATAGTCACAAAAAAGTAGCCCCCGTTTTGGGGGCTACCAGTATAGTTTTCAGTTTTTACATTTACCAGCTAATGGTATACTCATAAAGCTCAGTCCATACTTCGAAATCACTTGGGTTTTCTCTTTCGTAGTAGTGACTATTGATAGCTTCCTGACATGATTCATAATACCATGCATTTACATTAAGGTCAGAGAACTGTTTGGCATCAGGAAGGATTTGTTCTTTCTTTACCCTTCTATCCAGAACATTGTTGACCAGGGTAGCAAATTCAGCTCTGGTAATAGCCTGTTCCGGTTTGAAAGTTCCATCCTCATAACCATTTACCCAACCTTTTTGAGCAGCAGAATTGATAAACGTATTAGCCCAATGCCCAGCTACATCGGAGAATTTATTGGATTCAAACGGGCTAAGATTATCAAACTTGGAAGCAATCGTTGCCAGCTCAGCTCTGGTAATTACATTACCCGGCCGGAAAGTTCCGTCTTCGTATCCGGTAATAATGTTCGAAGCCGCCAAAGTTGCTATCGGCGTACATGACCATCTGTCAATTTCCAAATCAGAGAAACTATTTGCTTTGGTTGTCATACTAATTCTGGACTGTTCATCCAGTAATTTATAGAACACTGTAGCAACTTCTTCTCTGGTTACTTTGCCTTCCGGTCTGAAGGTGTTATCCGGATAACCTACCATATAGGCATAATGGTCTTCCTTATTCAGGGATACCAACGGAGCTTCTGGTTCTACAACTATTTCCGAAGGCGTAGTTGGGGTTTCGGTGGAACCTCCACCACCACCGCCGCCGCCTCCGCCACCACCGCCGCCTGCGGAGGTAAAGGTAGCAGTAAAGGTTTTGTTCTCAGTTATCGGGTCATTTGCTTCCGGCAATGCCGGACTCCAGCCATTAAATTTGTATCCGGTGTTAGCTACCGGGGTAGGTACAGTTATTACTTCAGACCAGACAGTTCCGTTCAGAATGTCTTCAAATACAGTTTGATCTTCTGATTTCAGACTACCGTTGACTCCGGCTGTAAAAGATACTTTGTGCCACTGACTGGGGTCTTTCACATAGGTGAAGGTAATTACATTGCCTTCTGCTGCCAGTACCAGGCTCTTGCTGTTTTCGTCTACAGTGTAGCCGGTTATGGAGTCTGCAGTTTCGGTTACGGTTGCACCGAAGGTCTGACCGCTTACTTCTTTGTCAGCTTCAAGTTTGGTGCCATCTGCCAGCTCGTATTCTACGATATAGCTGATGTCTGTTCTGGCCGCATAGGTGAAGGTAATTACATTGCCTTCTGCT
>Ga0209510_1000407_pt1 | contig 61237 bp, 50 predicted proteins | sample BiotimSIPDNA_FD_185749 | JGI IMG/M metagenome (GOLD analysis project Ga0209510, IMG submission 185749) | Anaerobic biogas reactor microbial communites from Washington, USA - Biogas_R1 time_0 SIP DNA (SPAdes) (version 2) | ecosystem: Engineered > Bioreactor > Anaerobic > Unclassified | place...
GTTGTATAATTATTATGTATATTTAGGTTACTGTTCATAACATAATTATACCAAAAAACCACCCCGGATTTCCAGGGTGGCTTTTTGTTTTTGTAAGGAGGCTGTTATTTTATTTCTTTACAGCCCCTTATTTTTAGTTTAAATTATTCAATAATCTTAGTTACTGAACCAGCACCAACTGTTCTACCGCCTTCACGGATAGAGAATTTAGTACCTTGTTCAACAGCGATTGGGTGAATTAATTCAACGATCATTTCAGTGTTGTCTCCTGGCATAACCATTTCAACACCTGGCTTTAAGTGGATAACGCCAGTAACGTCAGTAGTTCTGAAATAGAATTGTGGACGATAGTTTGAGAAGAATGGAGTATGACGTCCACCTTCTTCTTTTGATAACACGTAAACTTGTGCTTCGAATTTAGTATGTGGTTTAACTGAACCTGGCTTAGCTAATACTTGACCACGTTCAATTTCATCACGTGGAACACCACGTAATAAAGCACCAATGTTGTCTCCAGCTTCAGCGTAGTCTAGTAATTTTCTAAACATTTCTACTCCAGTAACAACAGTTTTTCTAGTTGGTCTAATTCCAACGATTTCAACTTCGTCTCCAACTTTTAATTGACCACGTTCAACACGGCCAGTAGCAACTGTTCCACGTCCAGTAATTGTAAATACGTCTTCAACTGGCATTAAGAATGGTTTATCAGTTTCTCTTACTGGCTCATCAACGTAAGCGTCAACTGCTGCCATTAAGTCTAAGATTTTTTGTTCATGAACTGGATCTCCTTCTAATGCTTTTAAAGCTGATCCTGCTATGAAAGGAATATCATCACCTGGGAAATCGTAATCAGATAATAATTCTCTAATTTCCATTTCAACAAGTTCTAATAATTCTTCGTCGTCTACTAAGTCGGCTTTGTTTAAGAAAACAACTAACTTAGGAACTCCAACTTGGCGAGCAAGTAAAACGTGCTCTCTAGTTTGAGGCATCATACCGTCTGCTGCAGAAACTACTAAGATTCCGCCGTCCATTTGTGCAGCACCAGTAATCATGTTTTTAACGTAGTCAGCGTGTCCTGGGCAGTCTACGTGTGCGTAGTGACGATTTTCAGTTTCGTATTCTACGTGTGCAGTATTGATAGTGATTCCTCTTTCTTTTTCTTCTGGAGCACCATCAATTTGTAAATAATCTTTTTTCTCAGATAATCCTTTTTTAGCTAATACTGATGTAATAGCTGCTGTTAATGTAGTTTTACCATGGTCTACGTGACCGATTGTACCAACGTTAACGTGTGGTTTGGTTCTTTCAAATTTTTTCTTTGCCATTATTTTTTTCCTCCTAAATAAGATTCTTTTTTTATTTGTTTTTTTATTAATTTATTAATTAACATTACTCTTAATATTTTATCTTAAACTACTTAATTTTGCAAGTTATTAGTTATTAATATGGTTAAAAACCATTAATTATTAATTAGAACCGCGTTTTTTAATGATATTATCAGTAATTTGTCGCGGTGTTGGTTCATAGTGAGCAAATTGCATAACGAAGTTTGCTCTTCCTTGAGTATTAGATCTTAATGCCGTTGCATAACCAAACATTTCAGAAAGTGGAACGAAAGCTTTAATCGCCACTGCATTGCCTCTTCCTTCTTGATTATCAAGACGACCACGACGGCTAGTTAAATCACCAATAACGTTTCCAACATATTCATTTGGTGTTACCACTTCAACGTTCATAATTGGCTCTAAAATGGTTGGATTACCTTTTTGAGCTAATTCTTTTAATGCCATTGAAGCCGCAATCTTAAATGCCATTTCTGATGAGTCAACATCATGATATGACCCGTCAATTAAAGTCGCTTTAATATCTAAGACTGGATAACCAGCAATAATTCCGTTTGGCATCGCTTCTTCTAATCCTTTTTGAACTGCTGGAATATATTCTTTTGGAACCACTCCTCCAACAATTTTATCAACGAATTGGAAACCTTTACCTGGATTTGGTTCAAATTCTAAAACAACGTGTCCATATTGTCCGCGTCCACCCGATTGACGAACGAATTTTCCTTCAATAGTAGCAGGTGTTGTAATTGTTTCACGATATGATACTTGAGGTTCGGCAACATTGGCGTCAACTCTAAATTCTCGACGTAAACGATCAACAATAATATCTAAGTGTAATTCACCCATACCAGCAATAATCGTTTGTCCGGTTTCACGGTCAATATAAGTGCGGAATGTCGGGTCTTCTTCAGCTAATTTACCTAATGCAATTGACATTCTATCTTGGTCTTGTTTAGTTTTTGGTTCAATCGCAATATCAATTACTGGTTCTGGGAAAATCATTGATTCTAAAATAATATCATCTCGTTCCCCACATAGTGTATTTCCAGTGGTTGTATCTTTTAAACCAACAACTGCGGCAATATCTCCTGCATATACTTCGCTAACTTCCTCACGGTGGTTAGCATGCATGAGTAAGATTCTACCAAAACGCTCGCGCGTATCTTTAGAAGCATTTCTTACATAGCTTCCTGATTTAACTGATCCCGAGTAAACTCTAAAGAATGTAAGTTTACCCACATAAGGGTCAGTCATAACTTTAAATGCTAAAGCTGTAAAAGGTTCATCATCACTTGGATGTCTAACTACTTCTTGACCATTTGATCTCATTCCAACGATACCTTCAACATCGGTTGGCGCCGGTAAATAATCAATAATTCCATCAAGGATTTTTTTAACCCCTCTATTTTTAAATGCTGTCCCACAGAAGACTGGGAAGAATTTAACCGCTAAAGTTGCTTCTCTAATGGTCTCTTTAATCATCTCAATTGGAATTTCTTCGCCCTCAAGATACATAATCATTAATTCTTCGTTGAAATCAGCAATCGCTTCAATTAATTCAGTTCTCTTTTCTTCCGCCTTGTCTTTTAAGTTTGCTGGAATTTTAATTTCTGTTGTTTCTTCATCAATTCCGCCATCATAGTGATAAGCTTTCATTGTGATTAAGTCAATAATTCCACTAAACTCACTTTCAGCTCCAATTGGCCACTGAACAGCGTAAGCTTTAACCCCTAAACGATGATGAATTGTTTTAATTGCGTTTTCAAAGTCAGCACCAATTTTATCCATTTTATTCACAAAGACGATTCTTGGTACTTTATAGTCTGTTGCTTGACGCCAAACAGTCTCTGTTTGCGGCTCAACACCAGCTTGTGCATCTAATACTGTAACAGCTCCGTCTAATACTCTTAGGGAACGTGAGACTTCAACTGTGAAGTCGACGTGACCTGGAGTATCAATGACGTTAATTTTATAGCCTTTCCAATAGGCGGTGGTGGCAGCAGAGGTAATGGTAATACCACGTTCTTGCTCTTGCTCCATCCAGTCCATTTGGGCAGCTCCATCATGAGTCTCTCCCATCTTATGAATTTTACCAGTATGATATAAAATTCTTTCACTAGTAGTTGTTTTACCAGCGTCGATGTGAGCCATGATGCCAATATTTCTTGTTTTCTCTAAGCTCGTATCTCTCGCCATAACTATTTACTCCTTACCAACGGTAGTGAGCAAACGCTTTATTAGCTTCAGCCATTCTGTGAACGTCTTCACGTTTCTTAACTGATGCCCCAATTCCATTTGACGCATCTAAGATTTCTTTGGCTAATCTATCGACCATTGTTTTTTCATGTCTTAATCTAGCGTATTGTACTAACCAACGTAGGCCTAATGCTTGTTTTCTTTCAGGTCTAACTTCTGTTGGTACTTGATAGTTTTGCCCACCAATCCTTCTAGATCTTGTTTCAATCACTGGCATAATGTTTCCTAATGCTTGTTCAAATACTTCTAATCCATCTCTACCAGTTTCTTTTTCAACTTTCTTTAACGCTCCGTACATAATTGACTGAGCTGTTCCTTTTTTACCATCTAACATAATTGCGTTAATCGCTTTTGTCACTAATTTAGAGTTGTAAATTGGGTCAGGTAATACATCTCTTTTAGGTACGTGTCCTTTTCTTGGCATGTGTAGTCACCTTTCCTTTCTTATTTGTGTGTCGCTTTTGGGCGTTTAGCACCGTATTTAGAACGGGCTTGTTTACGATTTTGTACTCCAGCTGTATCTAGAGTTCCTCTAACAATGTGGTAACGTACCCCTGGTAAGTCTTTAACTCTACCACCACGAATTAAAACGACACTGTGCTCTTGTAGTGTGTGTCCGATTCCAGGAATGTATGCGGTAACTTCAGTACCATTTGATAATCTAACTCTGGCATATTTTCTTAAAGCTGAGTTTGGTTTTTTCGGAGTCATTGTTGTAACTCTTGTACAAACTCCTCTTTTTTGAGGTGAATTGTAATAGCTAGTTTTCTTTTGAAGGCTATTAAAACCATATCCTAATGCCGGAGATTTAGATTTTGTCGTTTTATCTTGACGACCTTTAGTAACTAATTGTTGAATTGTTGGCATATTTTAGTCTCCTTTTCTTATATTCACGCGTCCACGTGTTTTATTATGCTTATGTTGGCTTATTAAAGCCGTTAATTCAGTTTGATTTTTGGTGTGCATTTCGCGCAACACGTATATTATATTATAACTTGATTTAAATGTCAATTTTTTTCGCTTTAATTTATTAAAAAATAAAAAACCTCAACATTTATTAGTTGAGGCTTTACAATTATTTAATGTGTTTTTAAAATTATGAATAAACCAAAATATTTCCTATCCAAATAATATGTGCAAATAAAGTGATAACTGAGGCTACTAATAGTATCCAGTTAATTACTTTATCTTTTTCTAGATATTTTAAAGAAATATATACTCCGTAGACTGGTGCTAGGATAAATAAAATCATAATCAATTGTAGTGCTGCGACTCTAAGTTGACCTGAATTAATAGTTTCACTAATAGCAAAGATAGCTACAAATAAAGAAAATGCTACCATAATTAATCCAAAAATACTTTTCTTTTTTATTTCCTTGTTACATAAACATTTTTCTTTTTCATCACATTTTTCAAATTCTTTGACTTCTTTCATTTTTATCACCCTTTAATTCTTATATTTTTAATATACTTTCCATAATAACTAATATTATCTTAATTCGTATAAATGATAAGCTCTAGTATAAGCTTCATTTCCATCTTCATCAATTAGAGTTAATCTAACATAAGGATTTTTGCACTCGTTTTTTGTTGATCGTCTGATATAATTGCTAAGATCAAAACTCGCTTCTGTGATATTACTACCAATCACATCTTGCGTATATCTTCTTTCAGTAGTTAACATAATTCTTGTAACGGGACTACATTTAATTGTGATAACTCCGTCTTCAATAAATAACTCTTCAATTAGTGGCTTTGTTGATGAATAGAAGTCTCCTTCTTTTAAAGCGTTAAAAACATCATCGTATTTTAATTTTTTCGCTTTAACCATCACAAACCCGCCAAAACAAGTCGCTTGGTAATGCGCGTCATCGCAAGCAATCGGAAAAACATTTTCCCCGACTCTTAATAAGTCCTCCATTGGTTTAATTGAATCAATAAATCCCCCCTGCACACAACCATTATTAAACCATTCAACACCCCATAAACCTTTTAAGTCAATATAATCACTATAATCTTGAAGTGACCACACAGGATGATTATAAGTTACCAATAAGTTTTCTTCATTAGAAATTTTAATGACTTCATTAATATTATCAATTTGATATTCTTTAACAAATGAATGCTTTTCTTGATTATCACTAATATAGTCAAATGAATGACCTAACCACATATTCTTTTTGTTAAAAGCTCGGTAATAATCTTTATCGGGATCACCTGATAAAAGATTAAAGTGATAAGTTTTTTGAAATTCAAAATCAAAGCCCCAATACTGATTAATACTAATTTCAGTTGCCGTCATTGCCAAAAAATTATCATCAGTTAAATAGTTATGGGGAACCATAACTTCGTGATCGGAAAAAGCGACAATAGAATATCCTTCATTTACATATAATCTTTTAACTTCTTGCGGTGTTAAAACACCATCGCTGATGGTGGTATGCATATGAAGATTCGCTTTATAAAATTCGCCTTCCTTAGGTAGTAAATATTTTCTCATTATTTGATTTTATAAATATAATTATCTTTTCTTTTGGCTGGTTGTGGTAAAGGCATATCAGCATATCCTAATATTAAATTACCAACTCCACGATATTTTTCATGATCAATTCCCATTTCAGCTAACATTTTTTGAACATACGGATGCTCAACCATTTCTTTAGCACGATGAATCCAGCATGAACCAAGTCCAATTGAATGAGCCGCTAACATCATATTACCGATTACTAAGCTAGCATCTTCAACTCCAGTATTTCTTTCCTTATCAGTTAATACCATAATTACTGTTGGGGCTCCAAAGAATGGATCCATCTCACGCCCCATAACTTGAGCATTAATTTTCGATAATTCTTTAATAATTTTCTTATTTTGAATTGATATAATAATTGGTGCTTGCGCCCCTCGACCACTAGCGGCATAAGTGCCCGCTTTTAAAATTAAATCTAAATCTTCTTCTTTAACTTGAGTATCTTTAAATTTTCTAATACTTCTTCGTTCTAAAATTGATTTGATTGTTTCATTCATTACTTATCTCTCCTTTTTAAATTTTCTTGTAAAATTAACACCATTTCTCTTAAACTCTTAGCTGCAACGATCGTACTAACTCCAGTTGGATCTAAGTTTGGTGCAAGTTCAACTAAATCAGCACCAACAAGATGGTTTAATTTTTTAAACTGGCTAAAGGCCCACAATAATTCTTTATAAGTAATTCCACCTGGTTCTGGAGTACCAGTACCAGGAAAAACACTTGGATCTAAAACATCTAAGTCAATGGTAATATAGACGGGAACATCTTTTAATTTTTCAATCACCTTATCAAGTCCATCTAAATTATATTTTTGTTGGAAAACATGTCCTTCTTTAACCCACTTGAATTCTTCTTCATCGCCACTACGAATTCCAAATTGATAAATTTTACCATCTCCTAAAAACTCATGAGCATGTCTCATAAATGTTGCATGAGAATATTTCATTCCTAGAAACTCCACTCTTAAATCCGTATGAGCATCCAAATGAATGACATGTAAATTAGGATATTTTTCAGATAACGCCTTAATTACTGGATAAGTTGATAAGTGCTCACCACCAACCATCATTGGCACTTTATTATCTTTTAATAGTTTTTTAGTTGTCTTATAGATGATATCTAGTGATTTTTTAACATCACCCATTGGTAATTCTAAATCACCAATATCACAAGTTTTAAAACTTTTTAAGTTTAAATCTTGATACGGACTATACCACTCAATTCCAATTGATTCAACTCTAATCGCATTACCGGCAAATCTCGTTCCCGGACGATATGAGGTGGTAGTATCTAGTGGCACACTAAAAATAACGACATCACTTTCTTGATACTTGGCGTTACAACTTTGAAATGATAAATCTACTTTTTTCATATTAATCTTCCTCTGGGCCAGATTTTTCTAAATCAACTACTTTAATTAAATATCCATCTGAATCACTTAAAATGGTTGAACCGCTGGCACGGTATTGAAGTAAATCACTAATAATTTCTTCAGTAATTACTTCTCCTGGTATGACAATTGGTATTCCCGGAGGGTATACCATAATTGATTCAGCAGCTACTTCGTTAGCTGCCTCTTCTAGTGGCACATATTTTTTATACCCGTGATAAGCTTCACGTGGTCTCATATAATAAATTGGTTCATTATAGGTTAGTTTTTGATGAATTGGTTCGCGATTTTCTTTTAAATGTTTTTCTGAAATCTTACGTAAAGCCTCGGTAAATCCTTTTAAATCATCAACTGTTGTTCCGATTGTCAAAACCGCTAAAATTAAATGAGTCTCGGCAAGTTCGAGTTGAATATTATATTCATCTCTTAATTCATTATAAGCTTCAAAACCGGTAATCCCTAAATCTGAGACCTTGACGATAATCCTTGATTTATCAGCTCCAAACTCTCCTTTTTTCAAAAAATAATCTTCGGTAATGGCTTCAATACCCGGTATTTGGTTGATTTTGTCGCGCGCCGTTTTAGTCATTTCAACTAACTTATTTAACTTTTTCGGACCTTCGAAATACATATGTTTTCTTGCGACATCTAAACTAGCCATTAAAATTCCACTTGGTGAAGTTGAATTTAGAATGTTTAATGTTGCCTCTAACCGGTTGTGATCAACTCGTGGTCCCTTAGTTAAAATCACGGAACTTTGAGTAAATGATCCAATCGTTTTATGAGTGGAAACAACCGATAAATCAGCTCCCGCTTCAATGGCCCCGAGTGGTAGTTTATCAGAAAAATAAAAATGTCCGCCGTGGGCTTCATCAACAATGACTTTCATTTCATGTTCATGAGCTAATTTTACGATTTCTCGCATATCACTAACAACACCAAAGTAAGTTGGATTAATTAAAAAGACTGCTTTAGCATCAGGATTATCATTAATCGCTTCCCTAACTGTCTCAACTGAGACACCATTAGCAATTCCTAAACTATTATCAATATTCGGTTTCATAAAGACTGGAATCGCACCACTTAATATTAATCCGTTAATAATTGATTTATGGACATTTCTTGGTAGTAATATTTTATGATTAGCACGGCATACTGACATAATTACCGCTAAGATTCCTTGGGTTGTTCCATTCGTTAAAAAATATGCCTGATCGGCGCCAAAAGCTTCAGCCATCAAATCTTGAGCCTCTTTAATAACTCCTTTCGGTTTAGACAAATTATCTAAACCCTTAGGTGCATTAGCATCAAGTTTAAAAATATTAGGTCCAGTATATTCTAATAATTCATTATTTAATCTTCCTAGTTTATGACCAGGAACATCAAGTGAAATTGGTTTTGATTCAGTATATTCTTTTAACTTATCAAAATATGGGGTTTTTAATTGTCGTTCATCTTTTTTATTCATTTTGAGACGCTTTCTAACTCTTTTGCAATTTGAGCTGCCACTTTGGCGTTATTATAAACTAAAGCTAAGTTAGCTTCTAAACTCTTACCTTCAGTTAATTCTTTAACTTTAGCTAGTAAAAATGGTGTTGTTTCTTTTCCAGAAATTCCTTTTTCGGCTGCTTCTACTAAAGCGTCATTAATAATTTTATTAATCATTTTTTCATCTAAACTATCTTTTTCTGGAATTGGGTTTGCGACTACAACCCCACCATCAATTAATTTCCATTTTGCATCTAATAAGGCCGCAACTTCTTTGGCTGAATCTAACCTATGAGTTACATTAAATTCACTTGATTTTGTAAAGAAAGCCGGAAGTTTACTAGTTTTATAACCAATAACTTCGACCCCTTTAGTTTCTAAGTATTCTAAAGTAAGACCTAAATCTAAAATTGATTTAGCTCCCGCACATACTACGGCAACATTTAAACTAGCTAATTCTTCTAAGTCACGAGAAATATCAAAGGTGTTTTCACCATTACGATGAACCCCGCCAATTCCGCCGGTGGCAAACACTTTAATTCCTGCCAAATTAGCAACAATCATCGTTCCTGATACTGTGGTTGCCCCGGTTAGTTTTTTAGAAACGCAATAACCAAAGTCTCTTTTACTAACTTTTAAGACATTTGGTGCTTGCGATAAATATAATAATTCATCATTATCTAGTCCAACTTTAATCACTCCGTTAATAATTGCGATAGTAGCTGGAATTGCCCCTTCATCGCGAATGATTTTTTCAACTTTTTGCGCCATTGCATAATTCTCTGGATAAGGCATACCATGAGAAATAATCGTTGACTCTAAGGCAACGACCCCTTTGCCTTCATTAATCGCCTTTAATACTTCTTTTTTAATTTCTAATTTCATGATTTTCAACCACTCTTTCAATTAATTCTCGATTTAAATTCGGATTATTTGATTTATTACTTTCTAAGGTAATTTTCGCTAATGCATTGCCATAAACTAACTCTTGTTTATTCAACGCTTTCGCGTAAATTACTCCTGAATAAAACGCATCGCCAGCTCCTGTCGTATTAATAATATTAACTGGATATGGCAACTTATGATGAATTTGATTATTTTTATATAAATAACTACCATTACCGCCATCAGTAACATAAACTTCTTTAACGCCTTGACTAGCTAAATCTTTCATCATTGATTCGATATCCTTATGATTTTTCGTATCTGTTAAAGCTAAAGCCTCTAATTTATTACATTTAATGGCCGTAAACTTGGATAAAAACGGCTTTAATCTTAAAACTTTATTAACTGAGATTGATTCCGCATAAATTGGTTTATCGCAATAATTGGCAATATATTCTAATGTTTCAGAACATAAATTAGAATCAATTACGACTAAATCATACAGTTTAAAGTTGACATATTTTTGAATAAATGATTTGTTTAATTCATCAGTGGCTTTCATATCGTTAATCCCAATTTCCAAATCATGGTTTTGATCAAAGACTGCTAAGTAAATTGAAGTTGGATATTTTTTAGATTTACCATAAATTAAATTAAGATTTAAACTTTTTAAATACTTAATCGCTACCTCAGCATAATGATCATTTCCTAAAATTGTTAAAAAAGAAACATCTAAATCAAGTCTTGCTAAATTTTCAGCAATATTTTTCGCAACCCCACCAATTGATATTTCGATATTCCCAATATTAGAATCTTTTCTAACTATTTCATTAATTGATGTGGCGTTAATGTCGATATTGGTTCCACCAATAACTAATATTTTCATATACATCCCTCAATGAATATTATATCATTTTTATGATGATAATTATTTGAAGATTTGACTCATTTGACATTGTCACATTAAAAAGAGCTAAAAACTAGCCCTTTTAAAATATATCAAGATTTTTTATTCATCAATAAAAACGTCTAATCGCTTCGTTTTATCAGAATGGAATAAAGTAATGTTTAGTGTATCAGCTACTACTAAACCTAAACTAACATTACGCTCAACTGTAGTAATGACTTGTTGTTTGATTGGTCCACCAAAGACGACACCAAAAATGCATCTTGATGTTTCATGATAGGTATCATGATTCCCCCTAGCGACATATAAACTAGCATTATTGGAAAAATGATATCTTTCACTCGGTGTGATAACTAAATCAATTCCCGCTCCGCGCCATACTCCTGAAGTAATTAATTCATTTCGGGTAAGAACTTGCATAACATAATTTTCTTTTTCCAATTCTGTTTTTATTGCCAATAATTCACTTTGAGTTGGTTTATTACCTAAAAAAGTAATTCCCACATTCAAACTACTACCAAAGGCAACTACGGTAGTATTACTTTTAGGAGATTCGCCTATATCTAAATATTCTAGTTTATATGATGAATTAAGGCTTTCAAATTTCGACTTTAAGTCGCTAAATTTCGACATTGTATATGGTGATATCAACCCTGATTCACTACCATATGGTGTCATCCCATGATCGGTCGTGATTACGAAAACCGTTTTTTCATATATTCCTTTGGCTTTATACGCTAAAACTAGTTCTTCTATTTTAGCGTCAATTACGCTTAACGCATTAATTACATTATCAATTCTTCCGGCTTCAGTACTAGCCCTTGGTATGCCATAAGTTTCATCTTGACTATTATGACCGATACCATCAATATCATCAACATATATCGTTAATAATTGTGGGACAAAATTTAGTTGTTGTATCCGTCCACTATTATTAAACTCTTCACCTTTCACTAATTTTATCGCTTGATCAAATCTTACGGTTGCATCAGGAACTACACCAGTTGGCGCTCCTACATATAAAGCACGTAAATTATCTTGAGATAAAACATTATCGGCAATAAAATGTCTGACTGAAGCCACCGTTAAATTAGCTGCTAACGCCTTTTCATAAAAGGTTTTTGCATCATTTTCTCGTCCTTGAAGAATAACTTTATTTTGAGTAACATCAAAATATTTATATACATTATGCGTTCTTTCACTAGTGGCAGCGGAAACAATCATCGCTTGAACCGGACCAGTAATTGATGGATATACCGTTTCTAGGTTAGTAAATGAAGTTCCTAAACCAACATATTTTTGTAAATTAGGAATCTTTTCGCGTCGCACCGCTTCATCATAATAATATTGAGCGAAACCATCAATGTTAATATAAACTGCATAATAATCTTCTGGTGGTGATGGTAAATCAGCTAACTCAATCGTAACTTGTTTACTTTCATTCATATAAAAGGAAATAGTATTATCAACTATTTCATCACTTTTTTCAATTTGATTGATTTTCAGTGAAATTAATTCTTTTCCTGATGGTACACTAATCGTTAACACCACCAAAAATCCCGCCAAAATTCGGGAATTATCTACTTGATTACTTTGAATTTCATTAGGTATATCTAATTGATAATAAATAATTTCAGGTTCCGTCGATTTATCAATTAATTCTAAAACCAAATTCACATCTTCTTCAATTTCAAAAGCGTACCTTAAGCCATCAAGTTGATCTTTTATATCGACGCCATTATATTTAAAAGTCGCAATTTGTTTATCATCAGGAACTAAAAGATTAATGATTACTAAGGTTCCGTCTAGAATATTATCTTCATCTTCTTGGTTACTCGTTAAATTAGAAGATAAAGTTAACTTGTGACATTTTGGTTTATCCATTAATTCTAAAACCAAAACTACATTTTCTTTAATTTCAAAAGCGTACCTTAAGCCATCAAGTTGATCTTTTATATTGACGCCATTATATTTAAAGGCCGCAATTTGTTTATCTTCAGGAACTAAAAGATTAATGATAACTAAAGTTCCATCTAAAACATTATCTTCATCTTCTTGATTACTTTGTAAGTTTGAAGATAAAATTAAACTATGATATTTTGGTTCATCTTCGGGATTTTCTTGTTGGGATTGTACACAAGACGCCAAAAAAGCTATTGGCAATACCAACAACAAAATAAGAATTTTTTTCATCATAAAATCACTTCACTTTTTAAAAAGTGGTTGATGGCGGGGCCGTTAAGCCCCACCATCATTAATTAGTTTTACTCAGGTTGTGTTAAATATAAGTTGTACCAACCGATGATTCCGGCTGTATGTCCGTAGTTATTTAAATATGTTGTTGGATAACCTGGATCTTCTGGAACAATAACATCTTTGTTCATATAAATTTCTGGTGCAGCTACAGTTGAAATGCACATTAATTTCATATCTTTTAGAGGATCAGCTGCTCCATACCAATTAGCATAACTAAATTCAGTTTGTGGAACAACAAAGCGCATATATGTACTCATATGGAATGGTGCTTCATGGTTTGGAATTGTGTATTGCATACTAGCTCTTTCTGGCCATCTCTTGCCAGAGCTGGCATATTCTTCACCATCAATATTTTGATAGATAACGGCACTAACTACTGGTGTAACTGCTCTTTCAACAAATTCTACATATGCAGCAAAGTTAGCATTATAAATATCAAATCCAGTATATTTAGTTGCAACTAATGGTAATCCTAAATCATTACCTTCACCATCAAAGAATCTCATTCTTAGAGCTAATGAATTAACTGATTCTCTAGCACCATTATGAACCATCTTAGTTGAATCAAGCGCACCATCAACATAAACATCTTGTTCTTTGTTGAAGACTTTAAATTCATAAACAAAGTGAGTTGCTCCTGCAGGAATTGCAGCAGATGCGCTAGCGTCAATTAAATCAACTGAGAATTTTTCATCGCTTATCTTTTGAATTTGAACCCCACGGTTATCCATTCCTGAGTTACCTGACCAGTTAGCATTTTTAGCCATTGTTAATCCCACACCAGCTTCATAGTTCCAACCATTGTCAGTTCTCGCTAACATATAGTGAGGACGTAATGGGAATACCGGAACAGCTTCAGCAATGCCAAATCCTTCTTTAAATGCTGCAATTGATAATTTTCCACCACATACTCCTTCAAATAAATAGTTTTTAGCGTCGGCTGTTTCTACTACTTTTCTTGGAGATCCACTAGTTTCAACGTTCCAAGGTCTTCCATTAACAATCCATAAAATTGCTGGGCTTAATGCTGGAATAATTAAATCTTCATCAATATAAATTGATGAATACATTCCAAGAGGTTCATTGAAGATTCCGTTTAATTCAGCTTTTTGTTTTGCTAAATCAGCAAAGACAATTCGATGTCCTTTTAAGTTATATGGTTCATTAGTATTATTGAATACTTCAATATGTTCATAAACTCCTAAGTCAAAATTAATTTCTGTAATTAATAAAGCTGGAGCATCAGCAATTGGTGCAGTAATGGTAACTGGTTCAATTTCTGCCATATTGTATCCTTTAATTGTCTTAGTTGGAATTGATGTATTAATTGGATTATCAACAACATTAAATTCTAATTCGGCAGTACCATGAACAGTTGTAATTTTTAATAGGTGTTGACCTAAAGCTAAATTAGCATTTTCAAGAGCTTGACCAAATACAGTTAATTTATCTTCAACAATGTCATAGTCAACTAAAAACTCAAGTTCAATGGCGTTAATATGAACTGTCATTCCAGCTCCAGTAATTTCATCAATTTCAACTTTAGGAGCGACAAATGTTGCTACTAAGCCAGTTGTATCAGCAATTGCTCCTGGCATCCAGTCATATAATTCTCCAGTTAATTGTGGTGCCAATGAGACAAAGGTAACTTCAACAGCGATATTTTTATTAACGGTAACGGTTAATTTGTTGTCTTGTAAACTAGCTAATTTATCTTCGCCATCAACTTTAAAGACCGTTAATTCATGGTGTTCAGGAACAGCAACAGTTAATTCAACTTCAGTTCCACTTAAGATGTGAGTTAAATCAGTAACATTAGCTGTAACTCCTTCTGGTAAGGTCATTCCGAAGAAAGCAACATATGACAATTCAACAACTATATCTTTAGTCATGCTAATTGTTAATTTGTTGTTAACAAGAGCAGCTTTTTTCTCAACACCATCAACTTTGAATGAAGCAATTTCATGTCCTGCTGGAACGGCAACCGTTAATACTACTTCTTTGCCTTCTAAAATTCGTTGTGGATTTGAAACATCAGCCGTGACTCCTTCTGGTAAGGTTAAGGCGTGATAAGCGACAAATTCAACAGTTACTGTAGTATCTTTAGTCAATCTAATCACGATTTTATTGTTTGCATCTAAATCATTTTTTCTTTCTTGACCAGCAATTTTAAATGAATTAATTTCTTTTCCGGCAGGAACGGCAACGGTTAAAGTAACATCAACATTATCTGGAACTTCGGCTAGATTGGTAAAATCAGCAGTAACTCCTGCAGGCAAGGTCAACTTATACTTTTTAACAACAATCAATTCCTTAAATGAAACGGTTACTACAATGTCTTTTGTCATCTTAAATGAGAGTTTGTTGTTGACTAGTTCCCCTTTTTTCTCAACGCCATCAACTTTAAACGATTCAATTTCTTTTCCTTCTGGAATCGTAACAGTTAAAACGACGTTAGCATCTTTTGCTACCTTTGCTAAATTTTCTTGGTTAGAGGTAACTCCTTGAGGTAAGGTTAACTTAAAGGTTTCAACTTCTGGTTCTACAGGTTCTTTACAACCAACAAGTGCCATCCCTCCAATTAAAACTAATAAAAACAATAAAATTTTTTTTCTCATATTTTCCTCCTTTTTTAAAAATAAAATATGATTTTTCTTATTCCATATGATACAAATCAAGTTTAATCGCATTAGTATTAGCTATTAAATCTCTGATAGTTCTTTGGTCTTTTCTTACAAATGGCATAATTATCGAAATTAGCCCCGGAATGATTAAGATTGTTTCAACCACAACTCGACCTACCACCTCTCTTAAAATTAACTTTGAAGGACTAATTTCTTCTAAGGTATCGCAATCTAAAATTCCGATACCAGCAACTAGCCTTCCGACTGTTCTACCTGAACCAATAATAGCTGGTACTAAAGTGAAATAAACAATTCTAATTCCAGTCCACGCTAAATACATATTTAGAATTAATCTTAGGAATAAATCTTTAAATTCTTGATATTTAATCCAACTATTAAAATCATTAGCATCAACACCTAAAGTGTTAACAAACTCATCAATTGGTTTGAAAAGAAAGATTGAAACAAGCGACACCAAACTAATGATGATGACGGCATCAATTAAATATGCCGCAAATCTTCTACCGATTGAAGCCGTTTCATAAGTTAATTGTTCAATTAAAGTATCTTCGGAAAAATCAATCATTTCGCCGTCAATATTTGGTCTAATATCTTTCTTTTCCATTTTATTTAACTCCATATGTTATCAATCCATAATTTAAATTATTAAAATCAAAATCATAAACGAAATTACGATCTCTTTTAACAATATCAGGATGAGAACTAACAATAATATCGCTATCTTGATAATAAGGTGAATATAAATCAAAACCGATTTGATTATAGGTAAAGTCTAAGGCTAATCTTCTAATATATGAAGCGCCATTTGTATTTTCCTCATCTTGAAAATTAGTTAAACTTTGTAAGACTTGACGATCACTAATCCCGTCTTTATCATCATCAATAAAGTCAATTTTATAAGTTGATCCATTGATATGCCCGCAAAATACTAATAAGACATTTTGATGTGGTAACACAATATTATTGTATAAATAGTTACCGGTTGCCGTTCTTTGACCACGATTATTTAAATACTCATGAACTAATAAAACGGCTTTTTTATTTGGATTTTCTGATAATATTCTTTTACCAAAAGCGACATCTTTTGATGACACATGAATGCCAAAACGATCGCTTCCCCAACCCAAATACAGGAAAATATATTCTTCATTATTAATCGTAACTAAATCATAGTGACTCCGATTATCTTCAAATGATTCTTGATACCATGAATACCCGTTAAATTTAGCTTCACCTAAATAACGTCCATAAAATTCATATGATAAAAACTCATCTAAGTTATTACCTCCATCTTTATACCAATCACCAGTGCCACCAACATCATGATTACCAGTAACAACTCCTAACGGATGATTTGGGCCTAAAATTGGATTTAAAAATTCATTCATGAAAATATCCCATTCGCCATCATGACTTTCATGAATTGATTGAACAAAGTCACCCGTAATCATCGTATATATCAAATTAGTTTGATATCCTCTTAAAACTTCATCGCGTAAATCATTTAACGCCCTAACGGCTTGATCTTTAATTACTCCTGAATCAATATTTCCTTTTTGAACTAAATATTGAGTATCGCTAATATGATAAATGTATTGATCAACAAGAAGATAATTGTCAAGATTTTCCGAAACGACTCTAATCGTTAATTGTGAGTTTTTTTGCCAATTAGGTTGGTTTTCATAATTAAACCCTAGTTTAATTGTCTCTAATTTTTCAGTTACTTTTTTAGTTGAAACCGCATCAAAACTTTGTGTTTGATGATTATAAACTTCTAATCTTAGTGTCCGATATAGAGGAGCGGTTCCTTCCCAAACAAAGTCATTTGATTCATTAGCTTCAACGACAAAATTTTGAATAGCAACTTTAGAAAATGGAGATTTGGTGTTGTCACTAAACTCTTTTTTAGTTCCTAAATTTCCTAATCCTTTTGGTGCTTCTAAACTATGCCCTAGTTCATATAATTCAAAATTTTGATTAACACTCACGCGGTCATAATCCGCAAATTCAACCGCACTTCCAATTCTTTGAGAAAATCCATATTGATTCGTTGCCACTACCGCGATATCATGACTTCCTGGGGCCCATGAATTTTTATCAAAATATAACCCATTAGGAATTACTACATAATCCATCATGACGTAATAATCAACGTTCTCTCCAACTTCGATATTAAGATTAAACGATTCGGTAATTACACCTTTATCTAAATTCATGTCAACTTCTAAATATGACGGATTATCAAATGAGTAATTTTTATTATCAATCGTAACATCAAGAGTTTTATCTGATGCCAGCAATAAATCAATTCCGTAATGAGTTAGTAACTCATCAGGAACTAGAAAGGTAAAGGTTAACTCATTATGATAATTGCTACGATATGGTGAGGCAAAATTACCTGAACCAAACTTAAATGGTTCATCCTCATATTCTTCTTTAGGATATTCCAAAGACCAAATATCAACTCCGGCAATGGATAATTTAACATTTTTTAACCAAAAATTGTCATAAGTGTTAAAGTTGTTGATACCTGATTGAATTTTTACTATTATTTTTTCATCTTTAATAATAACTCCACTAAATTTCATTGAGTTTTTAATAAACACATTTTGCTCATCATCGCGTGTTGTTAAGTGATAACCATAATCATTAACTGTAACTGAATTATTATATTCATTATCTAAGTTATGGCTTTCATAATGGAGATATACATTTTTATCTGTAACTCTTTCAAGTTTAAATTCTTGATGATTAACGGTAATTTTTTCAACATTTTTGTTAGTAATAATTCCATATGCTCCGTTTTCATAAACTAAGGAGATGGTTGTCTGGTTGCAAGCAACAGTAAAAACTATCGAAAACGATACAATTAATAAGAGAATAACCTTTTTTAACACTTGTTTGTTTTTCATAATTAATTATGGTCTAGTTAAGTTAATTAATTTAATCTTACCTGGACAAGCTGCCGACATACGGCCTTCACTTTCAACTTCCCAGGCCCGCCATTTAATCTCTTCAATTGGGATTCCAGTCGGGTCTTGGGTAAATAATATTGTTTGGTTCATAATGCGATATGTTACTTCATTTTTGGAAACATAGCGCATAATAGCAAATTGTTCCGCTACCATATATTTTTCTAAATTAGCATATTGACGTAATGGTACTTGAAGTTGCATAATTTTTTCGCCTTCTTTTGGCGGTCTAAATTGAAGCTCAACCGTATTTGGCCAGTGTCCAACTCCTGGGCCTGATGCCTTTAAAAAGTCGACTTTATCAAGTCCATCCAATTGACTTTGGGATAAAGTTGTTGGATCAATTAATCCCGCAAAAGTCGCTCTAACAACTGGTTTAAAATATTTACGAATATTCGGATAATTCATATATAAATCAACATCTTCGTTATTATCTCTAACTCTTAACGCATTAAAGGCAATCTTGCCATAAATTGGATCTGGATTAGTCTTTTTAGCTTCTGGAAGCGCACTATATTTATTTAGTAATTCAGCTGTAGCTGTACCACCTTGATTATCAAATTTAGTAATTTCAATTGATCTTAATAATCCGGTATTTAAGTGCGAATATGGGGTTCCAGCAGCCGGAGTCAAGATTGGATATAGCGGATGTTGATCATTGATTTTATAATTAGTGTGAGCACCAATAAATGGCTGGTTGCATGATTCATAAACCGGAATCGTGTCATCTAAATGCCAAAACGCTCTAAAATCGGCAATTGTTTGTTCCATCGCGCCCGGTTTATCACCACGACCATGGAGAATATCGGCGGTATATGGTTTACTAAATCCTTCGCTACCACTTCCCGCAATCCAGTAATATGGTTTCATCCAAATTAGTCCGATTGATAATGGTGCAATAATGAAATCTTCATCAATAAATGAACTATATAGAGTTCCAGTAACGAATGCGATATTACCGGCACGGCATTCTTCATCTTCATAGTTTCGTCCTTGCGTTGGAATTGATAACGTAATCCGATGATTTTTTAAATTATATGGTTCTTCGGTATTATTAAAGACTTTGAAATACTCATATCCACTCATTGTTTCATAGTTGTAGTAGTAATACGAATCTAATAACACTCCAATAATCATTAAATCTGGGGCTCCTTCAACCACTTTAATATCTTCTGGAGTGGCATCAGCTAGTAAATGAGTCGATGGTAGGGGAATTGTATATTCATAATAAACTGGTTCAACCACGATTTCTTCAAAAGTTATTATAATTTCTAAATCGGCAGTCATTTTAAATTTCAACTGATTATCAACAACGTCTTCCATATAATCAATACCATAAATTATTAAAGTTTTGATAACATGATTTTCTGGAACTGTAATGGTGATGGTAACTTCAGTATCTTTTAAGATTTTGGTATTATCCGTTTGATCTGAAATAATTGAACTTGGCAATGTTAATTTGTAATAAATTTTATCATCATCTCCGTTGCCATTTCCATTTCCCCCGTTAGAAACTACAGTAACTGTAATTTGTGTTTTCAAATTACCACATTTAACCGTCACTCGGGTTGTTCCTTTGCCAACAGCCGTAATCAACCCATTTTCGACAGTCACAACTGTTTCATCTTCGGTTTCCCAAATGACTTCGCCAACAATCTCACTTAAAATATCTACTTTTAGCTCATCTCCTAAATTCATTGTAATCTCGTGACTTTCAATCGAGATTTTTAATTCTTTTTCACAGCCGTAAGCTAAAAATGCCATAAAAATGATTGTAAATATACTAAAAATTCGAATCATTTTTTTCATAATATATCCTCCTATTTGTTCTCTTGGTAAAATTTTTCGGTTTCAATCATCACACCATTTTTAAGTCTTGATGCTTCAGCACCAAAGGCAATCACGTGTGACTCAATTGACATTGCTAAAGTCGAATCAAATTTTTCTCCGTGAAGATATGATTTCATAAAGTTATCGATAAACACAGTATCAGAACCACCATGACCACCAACAACTTCGTCAACTTTAACATAATATGGCTCTTGGCCAAATGGCCACACTTCAATTATTTTTCCAACTTCAGTAGCTCTAATCTCTCCATAAGTGCCCATTATTTTTAATGACCGATGAATTTTATTTGTAAAGGCTGATAAATTAAACGTTGCCGTTACTCCATCTTCGAATTCAATAATCGTTACTTGATGATCGGCCACATCATTATCACATTGAAAGACACATCGACCATAAGGACTAGTTTTTAATCCTTCTTTTAATTTGTCAGCTGACGAATTATCAAACAAAACACTTCTAATTAGACGGCTACCATAAATCTTTAAAGCACTATATGGACAATCTTTTTCAATCTGACAATCTTGGCATCTTGGAGCCATTAACTCCTTATTATAGTTTCCATGATGGAAAAATGATAACTCGCCCATCGATGAAAATCTAATTGATTTTTTATTAAGTAAATAAAGTAAGATATCTAAGTCATGGCAACTCTTTGCGACAATAAAGGGAGCAGCTACTTTTAAATTACGCCAATTACCTCGAACATAAGAATGAGCAAAATGGTAATAACCAACATTTTCGTTATGCTGAATATTAACGACATCGCCAATTACTTTTTGATCAACTAACTCTTTTAGTTTTCTAAAAAATGGTGAATGTCGTAAAACGTGACATACAGCAATGATTTGGTTTGGGTGTTGTTTTCCTAATTCACCAATTTCAATCGTTTCTTTTAACGACATTGAAATTGGTTTTTCTAAAATAATATCATAGCCCGCCTTAATCGCGTGCATAGTTGGTAGATAATGTTGATTATCTAGTGTCGCGATAATTACAACATCAGAAATTCTTTCTAATTTAATAAAATCTTCGTATCCGTTAAAAATATTTTCTTTTTTAATGTGATATTTTTCTTGAAAATATTTTTGACGTTCTAAATTTGGTTCAAAAAGTCCATTAATTTCAAATTGATGTGGATATAGTTCATCTAAAACATCAATGTATGCTTTAGCGCGATTTCCGGCACCAACAATTGAAATTGTCACTTTTTCATTGGCATTAGTGATTCTCATAATTATTCTTTATTTTCATCTAAGACTTGATTGACTCGGCGCATACATTCATCAACAACATCAGCTGGAGTCCGCTTAAAGTTTTCATAGAAAATACCTTTTGAATATTTACCAAAATCATCATCGGCTAAACCTTTAGCCCGACCAATTGGTAATCTTAAGCCAGCTTGTGGGACAAATTCCATCATCTTTAGTACTTCATCCATTGTTGGATTAACATTTTGAGTAAAGTCTTTCCAAGCTTGAGTTGCTCGTGCTGAATAAGTAGTAATTAAATATCCCGCATTAGTTGAGAATTCAACTTGTTGCTCTGGGGCTTGTAACCATCTTAAAAATTCAACAGCGGCACTTCTTCTTGTTTGATTTTTATTGTTAAACAATATTAATCCACCACCACTATGGTTAGAATAAAAATATTTTTGTTTCGGATGTGGTAAAACATCGGCTTCAAATGAGAATTCTCCAGTTTCTGGATCTTTTAATGAATTATGCATATCTAAGACCATTGATGATGAGGCAATCATAATTCCGTATTGACCATTAATATATTTACCTTTAATTTGGTTGTGATGTTGCGGGTCAATCACTGGATTTTCAAATAAATCATCTTTAGCCATATCTTGCCAATATTTAAAAATTTTAATCGCTGTATCTCTTTTAAATGCAGTTTTAGTCGCGCTTGGATCATAAGGTGCTTCACCATATGAGAAAAATGATTCATATAATGGGATACCATTAGTGGCTAATCCATATAAGTTTTTTTCTTTAGCATCTGGTAACGCTCTAACCGCTTCAATGACTTCACGCAAATAATCCCAAGTCCAAATTGAGTTTTCAGGATCAGCAACAATTTCATCAACGGTTGGAATATGCATTCCCGTACGATTTAATAAAGTCCGATTTAATACCATGACATTTGATGCCGCAAAATATGGATAGGCGACAAACTTATCACGATACATCGCAAATTGTAAAAAGCCTGGAAAAATATCTCTAATTTCATCATAGGTAAAAATTTCTCTCATATCAATGGCACTACTATGATATAGAGCCATTGATGAAACTCCAACCATCGCAATCTCTGGGTTAGTATTACCTAAAAGACCAGCTTGTAACTTTTGATTCATTGGAATATAACCATTAGTAAAAGTTAACTTAACGGTAATTGGACTATCAGGATATGTTTCTTGTTGATAAGCATTAAATTCTTCAACCATGCGCGCCATCGTTTTACCTTGAATATCTAAGGCTGAATTGGCGTGCCAATAATCAATTTCAATGGGACGACTAACTAAATGACCTTCGCCATACATTTCCCAAGTTTTAGTTTCATCAAAGATTTCTCCGTTTGGTGATTCATTTGATGTTGGTTGAATACAACCAACTAAAACTAAAAGTAATAATAATGCGATAAAACTAGATATTATTTTTTTCATATGTTATTCCTTCCTTTCAACATAAGTAACTTTTGTTTGTGGATTGACAATTTTATCTTTAATTCTCTTAAAGAGTGATTTTTTATTTTTTGAGCCCGCAAATCTAATTTTTCTACCACCAATCATGGCTCTTTTAACTTGTTGGTTACCGAAAATATACATTAATAAGATTGGTGCTAATTGTAAAATGTTACCCGCCATCGCTAAATGCCATGGTTGAGTAATTCCTTCCGCTCTTAGTAGCCCCGTAATGGCTACGGGAAGGGTTTTTAATCTTTCACTGGAAGTCATAACTAAGACCCAGTAATAACTATTCCAGTTAGAAATAAACGTTAAAATAAAGTGGGTAATAAATGTCGGCAAAATGTATGGAACCATAATTCGAATCATAATGGTTCGGTTTTTAGCTTTATCTAATTTAGCTGATTCAATAATTTCATTAGGGACGGTTTTAAAGTGATTCATAAACATATAAATGCCCATCATTGAAAATAAACTTGGTAAGATTAATCCGGTCCAAGTATCAACAAGACCAATTCTCGCATAGAGGAAATAAATTGGAATTAAGGTCGCTTCCATTGGTAACATCATCCCAATTTGTTTAATGATAAATAATGCTTTGCGGCCTTTAAATTCCATTCTTGCTAACGCGTAGGCAATTGGAATAATAAAGAAATATTGTAATCCTAATACTAATACCGCATACATAATGGAGTTTCCTAAATATTTACTAAATTTAGCTCTTTCCCATGCCTCTAGGTAATTCCCCCATTGAGGATTAGTAACTATTAAATTTGGTGAGAATAAGTTAGCTTCAGCAATTGTTCTTAACGACATAGAAAACATCCATAAAAATGGATAAACAAATGAAGCTCCAATAATTAATAGTAATAAATAGTTTAAAATCTTTAATACATATTTAATCCGATGTTTAATTTTCGCTCTTTTTAACTCTTGATGGGTTAATTCTTTAATAATCGGAGTATAATAAGTTCCTTCTTCAGGAAGATCCGCTTGATTTAAAATTTCTTCTCGGTTCATTTATTATTCCTCCTTTTTTAATATTTAATCGTTCTTCTAAAGAAACGATTATTTAAGAATGTGAAGGCAGCAATAAACATCGTTAAAATCACTGCACCAGCCATCGCTTTTCCGTAGTTAAATCCAATTCTACCAACTTTATAAACCCAATAACTTAACACCATCGAACTGCCCATTGGACCACCGCCGGTCATAATTTCAATTGGAGCAAAAATCTTAAATGAGTTAATAAATTTAGTCATAAAGACAAATGATAGTGTTGGTGTTAATAATGGCAGAGTAATATGGAAAAAAGTATTGACCTTTGTTGATTTATCTAATTTAGCAGCCTCATAAACATATCTTGGAACGGCTTGTAAACCAGCAATAATTACTAAAATATAATAACCAATATCTTTCCATACTGTCACAAAACTGACTGATAATAAAGCGGTGTTTGGTTGAACTAGCCAGCCTGGTCCTTGAATACCAAATAGGGCCAAGATTTGGTTAATAATCCCTTCTGGTTTTAACATTGCCATCCATAAGATGGAAATCGCAACAAATGAGGCAATATGTGGGGTAAAGATCATCGTTTGAGCCGCGTTATGAATTTTAGTATCTTTAGCTAACCAAGCTGCCATCCCAATCGTTACAATCGATAGTAAAACTACCGTAAATATTGAATACAAAATGGTATTATATAAAGCCATTTGGAACTCTTTATCAATCACGAAGTTATTATAATAATTGGTAAATCCTAAAAATTGAGTATTAGCTGGATTAGCCAAATCAAGTTTAAAGAGAGAGCCAATAATCATAAAGAAAAATGGAAAGACAGTAAAGACTATCGCTGAAAAGAGCGCGGGAATTGCATAAATATAAGCGGTATTAATGCGACCAAAGATTTTCTTCTCAACTTTATCAAATCCTATTTTAATACGTTCAAGACGTTCTTCTCGCGCATATTTTTCATATTGTTGATATTCTTTTTTAGCTTCAGGTGATAATGATTGATAATATTGTCTCCGATTAGCTTTTAAAGTTTTTATTTTTCTTTTAGCATCAAGAATATTTTGATCTCTTACTTCCTTATCCAACAAAATATGTTGGCGGTTTAATTTAACCTTTTCAGCTTTTTCTAATTTAATTTCCTTAATAACTTGTTGAATTTTCTTAATTTCAAGATCATAAATCTTCTTTTGACGATAAATAAAATTAGCGTTTTTGATTTCTTCTTTGAACTGTTTAACTTTCGCTGAATCTTGTTCAGCTTTAAGTTTTAATTTTAACTCATTAACTTTACTAGTTTGATAATATTTTTCATTTAGTTCCTTAACTTGATGATCATAAGTCGTTTGCAGTGTTTGAATCGCTTCATTTTTTCGAGTTAACGCTAACGCCAATTGGGCATCACGATTTTCGTTAGTTTTTTGTTTTTCTTCAAGATAAAATTCTTGATATTGAATTTCCATCTTTTGAAGTTCTTCACGTTTTTTACTAGCAACCAACTCATGTTCATATAGCCTATTAGCAATCACGTTATCCATTGATGAATCTAGTTTAATCATTTCTAGATAAGACTTATTAATTAATTCTTGTTTTTTCTTGTTTAATTCGTTAATTAAACTATTTAAATGATACTTATAATTATTTGATAAAATTAATTCTTTTTGTAATTCTTTAATATCAAATAATTCGTTAGATTTTTCTTTTAATTTAAAGTCTTTTTTAAATTGTGAGTATTCTTTTTTTAAATTGGTATTATTTTTACTATTAAGAATACGGAAACGATAATTTTTCTTTTTTTCTTCATAATAATAACGTTTCGTTACTTGATAAATTTTCTTTTGATATTTATTCTCTAATTTTTTAAGTTCAGTTTGATATTTTTCATTTGCTAATACCAATTCTTCATTGACATTTAAGTCAACTGATTTAATATCGATTTTCGCCACCAATTGATTAATGTTTTGGCGGAAAATCGATTCAATTTTTTGCAAATGTAATTTAGCATTATCTTTAATCTCTAAACAATCAAATTTATATTCCTGATTAATTCTTTGAATTTCTTTTTTAAGTTTCTCTTTTAATAATTTATATTCGCGGTTGGTCTCTTCTTTTAAATATTTCTTATTAACTTTTAATTCAGTAATTTTCAATTGTTCTTTTTCGATTTTTTCATTATAATCAATTTTAATGCCATTACAACGCAGAAAATAAGCTTGTTTAGCTTCGACAATCTTATCTTGTTCAGAAAATATTTCTCTTTGAATTGTTAAATTATAACTACTTTGAATCTGATCGATATTGTTCATAAACATCTCTCACCTCTTTTTCATTATAAATTCGGTCGGCGTTTTCATAAAAAGCGTACACATTTCTAAATTTAACGACAATTTTAACCGGGTCATTAATCTTTAAAATTTCACGATGAGCATCTTTAAGATAAATTTGACCATTTTTCGTTTTGATAAAATATAATCTTTCGGAACCATGATTTTCAATTGCTAATACCACACCATCAACAACGATATCATCATTGTCCACTACAATATCATCATATAATAGGTGGATATTACGTGGTCTAAAGCCAATATGTTTTCCCGTTGATAATTTTAAAACGTTCATTCCTGGATCCCCAATAAACTGAGCCACAAAAATACAATTCGGCTCATCATGAATTTCCGTTGGTGAACCAGCTTGTTTAATGACACCTTCATCCATAACGATAATATTATCTCCCATCGTCATCGCTTCAATTTGGTCATGCGTTACATAAACGAAAGTTGATTCAAATTGCTCATGCATTTGAATTAACTCGGTTCGCATCGCACTTCTTAGTTTAGCGTCTAAATTTGATAATGGTTCATCCATTAAAAATACTAGGGGTTGTTTGGAGATGGCTCGTGCTAAAGCGACTCTTTGACGTTGGCCTCCAGATAAGTTAGCTGGTCGACGATTAGCATATTCTTCTAGATTAACTAATTTTAAAACTTCTTTAATGCGGCGGTTAATTTCATATTGAGGCATTCTTGCATTTTTTAAGCCAAATTCAATATTTTTCCAAACTGTCATATGTGGATATAACGCATACGCTTGAAAGACCATAGCAATTCCACGATCACCTGGTTCTAAGTGGGTAACGTCAACATCACCAATCGTAATTGTTCCTTCGGTAATTGTTTCTAATCCGGCAATCATTCTTAAAAGCGTGGTTTTACCACATCCAGAAGGGCCAACTAAAACAGTAAAACTACGTTCAGGAATTGTTTGCGTAACATTATTGACCGCCTTAACTCCTTCTGGCAGTAACCCTTTTTTTCTTGGTTCTCCGTATATTTTAGTTAAGTTTTTCAATTCGATTTTTGCCATGTTCTTATCCTTTCATCATCATAAGAAATTAATTCAATCTTATGTTCTTTTAATAATTTTTTAACGTTATCGCTAGTTAAGATTTCTAATTCTTGAACTCTTGGTAAGCTATATGTTGACTTTGAGTGTAAAAATTCGTCAACATATGCGGGATGAACCATTAATTCAGAATATTTTTGTTCTTTAAACAAGTTAATTTTATCAAATAATATTGTTGATAAATCAACTCCGTTATTACCTTTGAAAAAATCAAAAAATCTGACTTCTTCAAACCCATTAATGGTCATTCCCCTAACTGGTAGATTAGTTTCTTGAGCCAATTTAATCAGCGCTTGTTTCGCTTTTGGATAAAGTTGATGAGCATATAAGTGAGAATCGAAATGAGTTGGTTTCTTTCCAACTTTTTTAATAAATAACTCGTATTGCGCCTTAAATTCTAAATAAATTTCTTCTTCAGAAAATCGATCTTGATTTGGATTTTCAATTGGCTTATAAAATCTATTTTTGTCATTAACTAGTGTCGAACATCTAGTTAATGGTTCTCCAAGAGTAATATTTAGATGCAACCCAATTTTCAATCTTGGGTGTTTTTTAGCCAATTCCACGGCATGATCAACTTCTGACATTGTAATCATCATTGTCGTTGAAGTCACAATTCCGTTTTTATGAGCTTCAATAATTCCGTAATTAACTCCTTTAGATAATCCGAAATCATCAGCATTAACAATTAAAAACATAACTACCTCCTTAAAATAGGCCAATAACCTTCGTTATGGATAATTAACTCATCTAAGATTTTCTTAGCTAATTCCATATCAGTTACGGTACGATTTAAAGTCAAAGCTTGAAGGGCTTTTTTATATGATTTTTCAAAATACGCATCAACTGTTAATTTTTCATATGCCGCTTGTTGTTCAATTAAGCCTTTATGGTAAGTTCCAATTTTACCAACACGATATGGTTTAGGGCCATTTTTACCTAATTTACAAAGAACTTCTACCATCACATCTTCATCTAAATTTTCAATAATTTTATCTTTATTAGCAACAATCACGACATAATAGCGATTATTATTTTGATAAATTGCTTCGGCAATTTCAATAATCATATCGCCATGAGCATCTTGTTTGTCTAAATCTTTTAAAGCTGGTGTATCATGAGCACTATTGTTTTTAATAACCCGATTACATTCTTCATAAACACGTTTTTCTCGACCATTCATCACTTCATTAGCTCTCGTGTAATTTGGATCTAAATGAGAAAAACTACGATCTCTAAATAAATAATATTGGAGATAGGTGTTAGGTAAATATGTGTCATCTAAATCTAACATGTCTTTAACCGTACTATATGTCACTAACCATGATGGATCTCTTTTTTCAGCATCAGCCGGCTTAAATCCTTTTAATTGAATCGTATCTTTAATTTTTTGAGTAATATCTTCGTTATTTCTCTTATCAATTATTTTGGTAAACCAACCAAAATGGTTTAACCCAAAATAATGTGGTTTCATATCTTTATAATTGATATTACCTAATAACCTTGCATAAGCCATTAATAAACTAATTGGTTGGTCACAAATATTTAAGATTTTCTGATCATCAGGAAACGCTCTTTGAAGGGCCACTGCGACAATCGCAGCTGGATTAGTATAATTTAAAATCCAAGCGTCTTTCGAATATTTTCGAATCTCTTTAACGAGCCTAATCATATCGTTAATTGAACGCATTCCATAAGAAAATCCCCCTGGGCCACATGTTTCTTGACCAATCACTCCGTGTTTGATTGGAATTTTTTCATCGCCCTCGCGCATTTTTAATCCGCCGGTGCGAATTTGGCAAAATACGTAATCAACACCAGTAAAAGCTTCCTTTGGTTGATTAGTATATACGACTTCCACTTCTGGATAATAATCTCTTAATAAAACTTGCGCGAACTTCCCCATTTTCATCACGCGTTCGAGGTTATTATCGTATAAAACTAGTTTTTTAACTGGGAAAGATAATTTTTTCTTAATAAATCCCACTAAAATCCCTGGTGTGTAGGTTGATCCTCCACCAGCAATAGTTACATTTAGCGCCTTCATTCTTCTTTCCTTTCAAAAACATCTAATACAATTCCATTAGCTTTTGGTAAATCAACACCGAGAGCCGCTGCCATCGTAATTCCAAAATCGTAGTTATAGGCTTCGCCGTCAAAAACGGTGTTTTTCTTAATGCCTTTACCCCAAATAAGGCCAACAACGTGATTTGATGAATCCACAGTGGTATCGTGTTGACCGCGTGGTGAAATATAGGCGATCGGGCCGGTATCAACAAAATGCATTCCTTCTTTTGGTACAACTAACATATCGACATCACGCATAAATAGATAATTGTTTCTTAGTTCTTCTCTTGTATAAACTTCATAGACATAATCTAATGTTAATAAATATTCTTTTAATTGATCAAGTTCAGTATCAGTAATACCATTTTTAAATGTCATATACATATTTAAATTAGCAGTAACTCCAACTACAGAAGTTAAAGTTTTCGGTTTTTTTCCTGGTTGAACACGTTCCAAAACATATTTAGAATTAAATGTATTTAAATCGTGTTCTAGTAATCTTAATTTTGATAAACCACTAAATGGTGTCATTCCGTGGTCAGTAGTTAAGAAGAAGGTTAATTGATCATAAATACCTCTAGCTTTAGTTACCCTAATTAATTCGCCTAATTTTTCGTCCATTTCCTTTAACAAACTTTGAATATTAGCTCTTCTTCCTTCTTCGGTTGGACTAACTTCATATCCATAATGAGATGCTTCATTATGTCCAACTGCATCTAAATCGTCACAATAAATTAAAGTAAATTTTGGTAGTTCAGTAAAAACATAATCAATTCCTCCAACATTAACTGGTTCCCCTTTAAACATACTAATAGCTTGATCCATTCTAGCCGCATGACCACCAGAAGCAGGAACATATAAATGATTAAGTGAACTATTTTGAAACTCTGGATATTCACCAACTAAATACATCGCAAAACTAACTGTTGAAATATTATTTCTTACCGTAACTACTGGTAAAATATCAGCCACATTTTCGCGTTGTTGTTGGATAACAGTATCACTTTTTTTACTATAGTATCGATAAACGTTTTCGGTAATTAATGAAGTGCCCCCGCTTAAGATTTGATTTTGACAAGGATTAGTAATTGAAGGATAGGTATTTCTTAAATTAGGAAAATAAACACCCTCACTCATTAATTGTTTTAAGGTTGAATTTTGTCCTTCAGGACTGGCCAAAAATTCCTCCAAATAATAGTGAGCAAATCCATCCCAATTAATATAAACGATGTGAGCATCGTCAATAAGTGGTTTATTCACTGTGTAATATGATGGATATTTTCGATTAAATGTTCCTTTTCTAGTCATATCTATTTCCTCATCTTCTTTATGTTTTACGGTAACAGCAAATTTTTTTTCATATTCTTCTTGTTGGCTAACAATTAGAGTTGCCGTTAAATTAACAATCACATCTGTCATTTGATTAGTGACTACCACCGAATCACCTTGAAATTTAATTACTTCTTGATTATCTGATTCCCAATTGATGGGATAAGTTTCAAACTCGGTGATAACGGTAAATCCGGTAACGACATTATTGATTCCTTCCCCAATTGGAAACTCAATTAAATCCGCTTTTGAAAATTTTTCTTCAATTGTTTCTTCAACAATCGGAATCTCTCCGTTACACCCAATCAGGGTAAACAAGAGAAAAATTGACATTGTAACAATCAAAATTTTTCTATATTTCATCAAACATCGCCTCACTTATCTATGTATATAAATTATATCAAATGTAATCGGTTTCATAAAACATTTTTTTATGACAAAATAAGTTATAAATTACATTAAAATGTTTGTAAATAATATTAAAATAATTGTAATTACTTTTATTTTTAAAATATATATAAATAAAAACAAGCCGGTGAGGGCTTGTTTTGTCTATCGATTAATTTTTCTAACCATTCTTAAATATACTTTTCTACTATCGGGAATTAATAATATTTTTGAGCAAGCATTACGATAAAATTCATGGGTATTAACATGAGTCCCGCCAATAATCGCATACGCATATCCCGCTTCAAGCATGGCAAGTAGTGTCATTTGGACTAAAGTGGTTCCCACTCCTAATCCTCGCGCATTTTTAGAAACTCCTAACGGACCAAAAAATCCTTTGGCGGTAGCATCATAACAAGCAAATCCGATAATTTTTTCCTCTTTAATCGCGATAAAACAACTCGGATTTGGCAAATAAAGTGCAGCCTTAATTTCTGAAGCCCACTCATCATTGAAGTTATCTTTAACAAAGGTTACTACTTTATCAGCATCAGGGGCTAAGACTTTAACAAAGCGAATTTCTGAATTTGGATTCGGTGTTAATTTAACATCATACAAATCAATTAAAAGATCATAATTTTGACTCATTTTTTTACCCCCATTTGACTTCTTAAATAGGCACCAACTAAAACATCCATAACAAACATCATTGCTAAACGTGATGAAAAATCATGTTTGGTCGTGCCAATTCTTTCATTAGCCACTTTAATATTAATATCACCAATTTTTGATAATTCATCTTCTAAGCGACCAGTAATCGTAATAATGGTCGCACCACGACCTTTCGCAATTTGCGCGACTTTCACTACTTGATGAGTCCGTCCACTTAAACTAGCTAAAAACACACAATCATCTTTGGTAAAATTTTCAGCATTAATATATGCAATATGAGTATCATTATATAAATGGACGGCTCGTTTAGCCGTTCTTAATTGTTTCGCGGCATATTCTAATACATTCAAAGTTAAACCTTTCGCAAAAAAATGAAGGGTTTTATCACTCTTAAAAATTTCCACAATGTCAACAATGCTTTTCTTATCAATGTTTTTCGCCGTAGTCTCAATTTCTGAAACTAAAGTTTGATTAACTTCATTAACTGAATAATCATCACCTATCGAGCCACTACTTTCAATTTCTTTTTGAAGCTCATTTTTTAAGGCATATTTTAATTCCGAAAATCCAGAAAAGCCCAACTTCTTACAAACTCTCATCACGGTTGCCGTTGATACAAACGCTTGTTCTGCAATTCCTTTAACACTAGAGCTTAAAACTCGTTCTTTATTGTTATCAATATATCTTAAAACATATAACTCTGAAATTGTTAATGAGTTGATTACTTCAATATCTAACTTATCTATCATTTTTCTAACCTCCGGCATTCATATTTCATCAAATATTTTTTTAGCTAATATCCTAATATATTTTCTAGGATTTTTAAGCGATTCTTCTTTACTAGCTAACTTGGGAACAATACTTTCGATTTTAACAATATTATTTAAAGATTTAGGTATTTCATCAATTCTTAAATCATTAATGGCACAAATTAAAACTACATTTTTTGAAGTTCGACTAGCAATCTCAAACACCACTTTACCTTGTAAACTTTGCCGATCAATCTTACCTTCGCCCGTGATTATTATATCATATTTATTTTGCAATAAATCAAAGTCAATTAAATCTAAAATGAAATTGATTCCAGAATTAATTTTCGCTTTAAAAACACTTGTTAAAGCGAAACCTAACCCGCCAGCAGCTCCCGCTCCTGGTAGTTTAGTTGTGTCATTATATTCCAAATCGATTATTTTTTTAGAAAAGTCTTTGCCAATTGTCTCAATGTGTGCTAATTCATGATTTTTAATTCCTTTTTGAGGACCAAATGTATAAGTTGCTCCTTCTAACCCAAATAATTCATTTTTAACATCACTAATGATAGTAAAATCTAAATCACGATAGATGAATTCATCACTTACTACAACCAAAGTATTTTCATTAAATTTTCTTGGACTCATATTAGGTGTTATTTTGCTATTATTAATAAAGTTAAATCCTAATTCTGACAACATCCCCATTCCAAAATCATTAGTCGCAGTTCCCCCTAATCCAATCACAATCTTTCTAATTCCTCTTTGATAAACATCTTTTATTACTTTTCCTAATTCACTAGTACCATAACTCTTAGGATCTTTTTTTATTTTATTAGTTAAATGCAATCCAATAAATCTCGCCACTTCAATATATGCGATATCATTAGCCACATAATAACTATCTTCATAAAGATTACCATCAAAACCAGTAAATGACACTTTAATAAATTCTCCTGGGATAATAAATGAAATCACATCTAAAAAACCATCACCGCCATCAGAAATAGGTAGATAGTCTAAGTTGATGTTTCTCTTTAAAGCTTCTTCTTGTAACAACTTAGAGATTTCTAAGCTCGTTAGACTATTTTTAAAAGAATCGACAATTGATAATATTTTCATTTGCGCCCTCCAAAATAATTATATCACTTAAAAATAGATAAAATTATAAAACTTTTTACTCAAAGCCTTTTCTTACTAGGTAATAACAATTGGTTCACTGTTTTTAAAAATTTTATTATAATTTAACTATTAAATTTGTATCTACCTTTTCCAAATCCAGAAACAGGACTGATTAGATTATATTCTAACATTTGTTTAATTAGTTCAGAAGATCTTGATGGCGATAAACCTAATATGTCAATTATATCTTTTCTTCCAAAAATATATTGTTGTATTTTTTGATATAATCTAATAATATTTTCTTTTGTTTTATTAGTTAATGGAATTTTAGCTAATTCAATGTCCGGTTTTTTTGTCCCAATGTCCGGTTTTTTTGCCCCAATGTCCGGTTTTTTACTGTAATCAACATGTAAATATCGGTTTAAAAGTTTATTGTCTTCTTGGAAAAGTAAATTTTTTAAAAACATTTCTAAATATTCGTTCGTTTCATATATTTGCTTAGAAACGTTATTGTAATTAGCTCTTACCAAAGCATTTCTAAAATACCATGCATTTTCAGCAAACAAATCGTTAGTAACATCAAATCCCAATGTTTTTAAATATTTAATTAGAAATACTGCCGTAGTTCTAGTATTTCCTTCTCCAAACGGATGGACTTGCCATATATTTGACACAAACTTAGCTAAATGAGTTATTATTTCTTCTTTAGAAAACTTAGAATAATCAACGTTTTTCTCTTGAATAATATCATATTCCAAAGTTTCTCTTATCATTGGATAATTACCATAGATGACACTCTCTCCATTTAACACCCATTCTTTTTTGGTGATATTATATTTTCTAATTTCACCAGCCCTATCATAAACATCTTTGAATAAAAATTTATGAATATTTATATATTCTGCAACAGAAAAAGTAAAAGCCTTATTTGATAACAATTTTGTTATTTTAATTGATACTTTATCAGCTTCTTCTGTTATTTTTTGTGCCTCGGTTGCTTGTTCGTAATAAGAGTCAATTAATTTTTGTGACTCTTCTAAAGTTATATCGCCTTCAATATTTCTCTTAGCTATTTCTTTTAAGTAATTAGAAGTGTCTAATCCGTCAACCTTTTGTAATCCTACTGCAGTATACCAAGAGTATTTTTTTTGTTGTTTCGAAGGATCTTTTTCTTTTAAATATTCGATAAACGGGTCTTTTTTCATATACTCTCACCTCTTATAATTTGATAACATAAAATGTATTTTTACCTTTTCCGTGTTTTTCAAGTTTTCCTTCTCCTACCAATTGTTTAATTGATTTTTCAATTGAACTTGTAGATAACGTCGGACACATTTTAACTAGTTCTGATTTTGTTATTTTACCTATTTTGCTTGATAGACTTTGTTTAACTATTTCATATGCTGACATGTTTAAATTAGACATTTGTATTTTTTCTTCTAAATCATCATATGCTTCTGCTAATATACCTAACATATAGTTGATAAATGGTGTTGGATTATTATTACCTAAATGCCAATCTTTTTGAGAATCACAAAGGGCATCATAGTATGAGTCTTTACTATCTGCAATTTTATTCTCTAGCGAAATGTATTTACCAACAAAATATCCCAGTTTATATAAAAATAGATTGGTTAAAAGTCTACTTGTTCTCCCATTTCCGTCATTAAATGGGTGTATAGATAAAAAATCTTGAATAAAAATAAAAGTAAGGATTAGAGGGTTAGTAATACCTTTTTTGATAGCTTCATTATATTCATTACATATATCCTCTACGGCTTTAGGTGTCTCAAATGGATCAAGAGGAGTAAATAAAGTATACATTTCTCCCCTTTCATTTGAGGCACTAATATAATTTTGAACATTTTTGTACTTACCACCAAAAGAATTTCCTGATACATTCTTATACAAGATATTATGAATCTGCAAAATATAATTTGATGTAATTTCTATATATTCATAACTCTCATTAATAATATTTAAAGTATCTCTATATCCCGAAATCTCTTCTTCACTTCTATTTTTAGGAGTGCTCTTTTCATTAATTATTTGTTTAAACCTATGTGTTGTGGTTATAATTCCTTCTATGGTATTACTTCCAACAATACTTTCAAATTTTGCACTTTCAGTTAATTTATTAAACGTTAAAGAATTTTGCAACAGCAAAACTTCCAATCTACCTTTATTATTGTAAATACTAGATATTTTTTTTAATATTTCAGAATCCCATTTGTAGTTTTCGTATTTTGAATAATCAAATATTCTCATAAAATAACCACCTTTCACACAAATTATACCACATTTTACGAGAATAACAATACCTTTACGAGAATATTATAATAAAAATAAAAGGGACGCTAAGTCCCTTTACAAGTTTATAAGTGGGTTACTTAACCTATATTGATACAATAGCGCACCCCTACTAAATATTAGTGCACCCTTGTAAATATTTTACGCACCCCTGACTAGTTTTATGACCCCTAATACTTGATAGCTTTGTTAAGCCGTTTATTTATCTTGTATTGGGAAGTAGTAGTAATCGGAAGTGAAGAGGAGTTCATCTTTTGAAGTGTATTGAGACAATCTAAAACCATACGCTCCAAAAGCTAGCCCATTTATTGATTTAAAGTATGTCCCATCTTCTACTGTATATTTAGCTATTAAGACATCTTTTTCTGCACTAATCAGTCCAGGAACAAATTTCATTCCTCTTCCAATTACATTAGGGTGCGGTGTCCATTTGCCTATCGCAGTGTATAATTCAATAACTGTTTTACCATAATCTTTAGACACCGGCTGAAAATATATATTAACTAAATCTTTTCCAGTGGCAAACTTTATCTGTGCTTGTGGTATAAGTATGTCCCATATTTTTTGTTTTTATTTATCATCCCAAGCTTCTTTGCTCTTTTCATTATAGATAATATTCAAGATCATTGATTCTGCTATCCCATCAACAAATTCAAACTTAATAGTAGTTGCTTTATTTGAAAAATCTAATAAAAACATATATAAATCTTTTGATCTTTTTATCTCTTTCCCATCTAATTCAACTCTAAGAACCCACCACAAATTAACACAGAGAAAACTACGTCTTTTTATAACTTCAACTTTATTCCATCATTAGTTTATGTTATAGTCAGGACAAAAAAATCAACAATCAATTTCATGAATATTCAAGTGGTGTGTCAAAATAAAGTTTAGCCTCTTTATTTATATCAAATAGCTTGTTAAAATAAAAAAGTTTGACACATATGTATCAAACTTATCGTGGTTAATTGGAGTCTCTTTTTACCTTAACTGAAGTAGCTTTTTAAGGCAAAAAAACATAAACTGCAATGAAATTGCCAAATCGGGAAAAATCCAGTAGAATTGAGTACTGGTGAGTAAACAATGGAAAATGGTGATCAAACTATTAACTGATAAATCCAGTTGTGTTTGTTACCTTATTTACTAAAATAATAGTAATAGTCTGTTACTCACAACATTCATACAATGTTTCTTTTCGACTTGGTAAAATACTAGCTAAGCTTATATCATATTCATAGTCAATCGTACTTGATCTAGTAGATAAAACAAAGTCTGCATATTCGTTAGATATCTCAAGATGTTCCGCTAACTGTTTAAACATATCATATGTAAATGGTGCATTTGAAACAAACGACTCGCCATTTGGTAGTGTAATCATGAATAGTGGATTAGTAAATTCTTGACCACAATACGTACAAATAACCGTATCTCCTGGTAGATGTGGGATTTTGCTCACACAAGGAACTGTTACTGAGTGACCACACCTACAATATGAAGAATGCACTGCTATACCAGATGGTGCAGTTCCCAGTGGTATATGTTCTACATTATGATTATGGTTTGATTCACTTACAAAGGTTCTACATGTATTACATAAATGACCATGCTGTGTATAGTTAATACTCATTAATGTTGTTGATGTGTGGGTGCATAAATTGCCATTTAGATAAACAGGATTCCCTGATGAGTTCCAATTGATGTCAAAGGTATTTGGTGCACTTGTTCTGCCCTCTAAGTAAATGGGTGCATTATTAGTATTTTGAAATGCATTGTTACCAATAGTAGTAACACTACTAGGAATTGTAATTTGGGTTAGTTGAGTTTGATTAGAGAAAGCTAAATGACTTATGATCTTTACTGGTCTATTATTCAAGAAAGGTGGAATTTCAATTATGCCAGTCAGTTGTCTATCAAATGTATCTATAATTTCAATAGTGTCATTGGCTAGTATTCTTGTGTTAAATATTGCAACAGCTTTAACTGCTTCATAGGCATTGAGTTTTTGCACGACAATATCTCTAGTCCTATTCCATTCCCATGGCCAAAAGCCTGGGTCGGGTACAGTTATCGTGATTGTATTTGCATTGTTTATTATATTTGTTTGTAGTTGTTGTGGTGTTAGATTAGGATTAACGGACAGCATCAGTGCCACAACACCAGCAACATGAGGTGCTGCCATAGATGTACCATCGGTATATGCATAACCATCCGAATATCTTCTATAATCTGTAGGTGTAGCACCTTCTGGTATCGTACTTAATATATTTCCTCCTGGTGCCCAAATCTCAACTTTACCCCAATTGGAAAAAGAACTTCGGCTATTGTCGCTATCTAATGATCCTACTGATATTATCCTAGGATTGTTCACTCTTGCTGGATAACCAACTGTTTCACTTGTGCTATTTCCTGCTGCACAAACAATTACCCCATCAAACGCATTAATTGCATCATTGATAGCTTGTGTTTCATTAATGGATAAACTCAAATTTAACACTCTAATTTCATTTGCATTAGCAAAAGTAATAGCTGCAGCAACAGCAGCTGCAGTCGGCTCTTGATTTCCAACCTTTAAGGAAACTAATTCGACATTCCAATTTACACCAGTAATACCTAACGAATTATTACCTGTTGCACCTACAATACCAGCAACATGCGTTCCATGCACATTAGTAGTAAACCAGGGATTCCCTCCACCTGAGTGATCACGGCTTAATGTTTCGTTTATTCTACCCACTAAATCTGGATGATTTCTATCAATTCCTGAATCAGCAATTCCTACACGGACAGTTGATGACCCTGCTGATAAATACCAAGCATTTGGTAACTGTAAATAATTCAAAGCCCACTGATCAATACTAGCAGGGTCGTTTGGTGATAGTGTAGAGAACTCACCAATATAATTTGGTTCAGCAGAACGTATATCATCTCTTTTTTCAAGAAGTTCAATTGCCTTTAAAACATTTTCTTTACCAGGTTCTAATAATTCCAACTTAAAAATTCTTCTAAAACTATCAACATCTATCTTGCTTTCTGAATTAGTCTTATTAGAAATTCCATTCGCATCATTTCTAATTTGTTGTTCAACTCTACTATACAATTCATCGGTTATTTCAGTTACACTTACAAGATTTATCTCAGGAAAATCTAAAGTTGAATATTGCCTGAAATTAAATATTGCATCTTGAGTTAACGTTATAAGCAAAGCATCCTCAGTAAAATTATCATCAATTGTTGCTTTTCTAGTTATGATAACATCAGTTTCGTTACCTGTATTTTGATCTGTAACAAATGCATATGCCTTCGGATTTTTCCCCACCACTAGAAACGATATTGCAAGTAATAAAACAAATATCAAGATCTTTCTTATAAAATTATTTCTTTCCATAAATATAACCTTTCTCACTTTGTATTTTACTTATTAACTTTTTTTGCAATAGAAATCAAATTGTCTTTTGTCAACACTTCATTATCATAGGCGTCAGACAACTCAAAAAATTGACCATCCTTCCAAACTAATGCGGTGTTAGAGTCACTAAACGTAAATTCAATTCCATCTATTTTTATAGTAGTAATAACTTGGTATGCACCTCTTTGCATTCTTATTACAACTGCACCATTATAGGTGCCATAATTATTAAGAATTGTAACGTCATCAAGCGTCATTTCTGTTTCGCCTTGAGCATATATATGCGCTAAATAATCTTCTCTTATTTGGTCTTCTTGTGTATAACCGCAACCTATAAGAAACCCTAAACAAATATATAGAATGCATAAAAATAGTAATTGCCGTTTAATCATTAACATAACCTCCTAATATATACATGTAAGATAATTTACATGTTATTTTTTATTTCCTATCACATTTCGTTTTATTTATCAATCCATACAAGAATATCGTTTCCACTTGAATACTCAAATGTGATTCCAGCAATAACGATTTTTCTTATTACACCTACAAATCCAAAATTGTCTTTCATTCTTACAACTACTACACCATTATAAGTTCCATAATAGATTAAAACTTCAACATCATCAATTGTAACAATATCAAAATTATCGACCTTGGGTTCAACGTAAGTTTTAAAAAATACTTGACGAATTTTGTTTAATATTTCCACACTCAAAGTCTCTGGTTCTTTCGGTATTGGAATAAAAGTCCTTGCAACACCACCAAGAGAACCATGATAATAAGCGATACTCATCAAATCTTGTTCATTTAACAAATCCTTGTTATAAGCTTCCTGTAGACTTTCAAGTCTTCCCATCTTAACCTCCTCGGACTTATTACAAGCTGCTAACGAAAATAGCATTAACATTGCTACCATTAGACCAATTAATTTTTTGATCATTTTGTAAAGCCCTTCTTATTACCTAATTTGTCTATATACTTTTCATTTTACATTGCTTTTTCACCTTAATTATATAATAAAATAATTGTTTTGTAAATATTGATTATAAAAAAGCACCAGGTTACATAGTTTCAGATTCACATGAGGGTGATAAAAAATCTGAAGGTGAAAAGTTAGGTTGACAAACCGTTACCGTAGCACTTGATATTAGTTTGCATAAGTTGGGCCTCTATTTCTTGGTAAATAATTGTTGTTTAAGTGTAATAGAAGATTATAATAAGTTCAAAAATATTTACTAAATGACAACGCAATCTAAGGTTAATCCTATTTAGAAGAGTTATTTTGGCTGGGAAATGATATGAGTGAATCGCAAATAGAATTTCCTGATTAAAACTAAAAGTGAAATAAATTTCACTCGGGGCGATTAAAATCGCTTCTTTCTTTTTTTCTCGTTTTTTTGTATCCTATACGTATGAACACACATACTTATGTTAAAACTAAATATAAAGATTTACTGGCTGCTGCAGCGATGAACGGTAAGTCCGTCTATGAAAATGAACTCATCAAACTATCCAATCTTAAAGCCGTTAGAAATCAATCTAAATCCCACGTCTCTATTCAATATCTTTTTAGAACTTATTGGGATACATTCTTTGCTGAATTTAAACATAAACTACGTCCTACAATCATCAAAAATGTTGAAGCGATGATAGCTTGTAAAGACTTATCCAAAGGTTATCTCTTCTATGAATGTACCTCTTGTGATAACTATCACCTCACTGGTCTTTCTTGTCATTCTCGCTTTTGTACTTCCTGTGGCCATAAATACCGTGATGAACGCTCTATAGAAATCCAAAAGAAACTATTAAATGTACCTCATCGTCATTTTGTCTTTTCTGTCCCTTTTGATATGAGACCTTATTTTTGGAAATGTCGTCAACTCTTTGATTGCTTATTCCAAACGGTTAATCAAGCTTTAACCATGTCAATTAGACATTCCAAACGTGATCATCAAACCGATGTGCGTTTAGGTTTTATTTCCTTCTTACATACTTCTGGTAGACCCTTAAATCTGCATCCACACCTACACGTTTTATTGGCTGAACAAACCATTGATAAAACCGGTAAATCTAAACCCATGTTTTTCTTTCCTTTTGAACGCTTAAGAAAAACATTCATGTACTTACTCTTAACCAACGTCTCCAAATGTCTAAAACTTTTTGCTGCCAAATCTTTATATCATGACTTTAATAAACTCAGAACCAAACTAATCAAACAATATCAAAATGGTTTCTATGTCAATGGTCCGAAAATCAGTGAAGAAAATACCTTCTATTCTTCAAAAAAAATTGCTGATTATATTTCCAGATATGCTTCTCATCCACCAATCGCTGAATCAAACATCTTGTCGCTTGATGAAGAAACCCATCAAGTCACTTGGGTTTATACGCCTCATGAAGATCCCGCTCATCCGATAAAGATAACTGAGCCTGTATTTTCTTTTATTAGGAAGCTTATCAGACACATTCACGATTACCGTTTTCATCAGCTGAGATACTATGGTTTCTATGCCAATCGTTCCTTAAGATCTGCACATAAAGTCAAAATGGTGTCTGCTATTTCTATTCATATTGCTCAATCTCGTCTCAAATGGCGTATACTATTATTAAAGACCTTTAAGTTTGATCCACTCATTTGTTATTGTGGTTCAAAGATGGTTTTAAATCTTAAACATTCATATCTAAATCATAATAAGGAGTACATATCTGATGCCTAAATTCTTTTCTACTGTTACTGTTAAGCTTTCTGAAGATGAGCTTAAATCCGCTTATCAAGAATATTTATCACATCCCATGTGTGATGTGATGAATCCTATGTCTTTTAACGCTTTTAAAAAAGTGCCTAATCTCAATGTTTATGTCGATATGAAATGTTTAAACTGTCATCATGAATTGCGTACCCACTTTGGTGATTACGCACTTGATATGGAAGATTTTACCACGCCTTTCCCGCTTGACTGGTGTCCCAATTGTGGCCTGCAACATCTTATTCCTAAAGATATCTATAACAAGTTAACTTTAAATGTTTTGAAATAAGTTTTTGATCGTTATCTGTTTTAGTCTCTTTCCTGAGATTTTTTCTTGTTACCATTTTTAAGATTTTAATTACGATTTCCTATTCAAACAAAAAAAAGCCCATAAAGGGCTAATTTCTGTGTATTTTTGATAGTTTTACAACCAATATAAGATTGAATCGACTCTATTAAGTTGGAGATAAAATCAATTAATCCACACCTATTATAATTCATTTATTATTTTATGTCTATAATCAACAGGACTCATTTTTAATTTAGACACTATTCTTGTTGTATTATAGTAATTTATATACTCATCAATTGCTGCTAGTAAATCATCAGCATTTTTATATTTGTATTCATGGCCATACCACATTTCTTCTTTCATTCTTCCAAAAAAAGTTTCAGTAGGACTATTGTCTAAACAGTTCCATTTTCTACTCATTGATTGAATAATTCCTAACTTTTCTAAACGTTATCTATACCTAGAGTTTTGATATTGCACTCCTTGATCAGATTGGATCATCATCCCTTTTATTTTATTTCCATGTATCTTTTCAAGGTCATCTAACATTAACATTATTTTATCCATTTTCACGTCTTTTCCTGCCTTATAAGCTAGTACTTCACGTGAATCAAAATCAATAATTGGCGATAGATAAACTGACTCTTCATCCAAAGGAAACACACTTATATCTGTACCTGCTTTTTCATATGGAAAAGATGTTTTGAAATTTTGACTCATTTCATTAACTTTTACTCCTCCCATATCACCTTCATATGAATTATATTTGCGCCAGTTTCTTTTTTTAATCTTAAGATATCCCTTTTCCCTCATTATATCGTTTACTTTGTTTTTGCCAATATGATAGCCTAACTTTATAAGTTCTATATGAATTCTTTGGTAGCCCATTCTTTTCTTATGTTTGTCTTTATAAAGATAATCTATCACTTTTTTAATCTCTTCATATTTATCTGGTTTATCTTTTTTAGACTCTGATAAATGATAATAATATACTGAACTTGATATTCCTGTTATTTCTAGAAGGATTTCTAATTTAAACTCTTTCCTTAACTCAGTAACAATTAAAGCTTTTTCTTTATTTGTTACACCTTCTAGTTTTTGGGTTAAGGATTGAGATTTTTTTAAATACTCTATCTCCGCTCTTAATCTTTGGTTTTCTTCAATAAGTTTTTTATCAACTATTATTTTTGCTCTTTCATCTTTTAAAACATAATTCTTTCTAGGGTAAGTATCTTCTATTCCTGCTTCTCCTTTAGCTCTATAAATCTTTAACCATCCGCCTAGTATAGTTGGATCTAATAAACCTAAATCTAAAGAAACACTTCTTATTGATTCTCCATTTTTTAATACTCTTGAAATCGCTAATAGTTTTGTATCTCTATAATATATTTTATCTTCCCGATTTAAAAAACATCTTTCTCAAATTTCTTATAAAGATTTATTAAATACTTTAAATTTCCTATATCATAATTTCCGTTATCTTCTGAAATATGCGATAGAGATTTTTTGTTTAAAACATGTTCCTCACACATCTTTAGTTTTTCTTCTAATGTTAATCTCATAAAAAAAGACTCCTTTGTTTAAGATTAGGTATGATTATTATACCTTATCTCCAACTTTTGGGAGTCAGTTCAATTCTAACTTGGTGCGGGTGACAGGAGTTGAACCTGCATGCCTCGCGGCGCTAGATCCTAAGTCTAGTGCGTCTGCCAATTCCGCCACACCCGCGCAAGTAAAAGTTTAGCACTATCTATAGTTTTTGTCAAGAAATTACTATTTAGAATCAGACTAAACTTTTTATGTTATTTCGCTTTAAAATTGTATATCGGTTTAATTATCTTTTCTACTTTGACAGTATCTTTAATGTTTTCTAAAATCATTTCTATTGGTTTATAAACAAATGGCGCTTCATCTAATGTATCTTTAGAAACCGACGTTAAATAGATTTCTTTCATTGATTCTTTAAAATCTTTTAATGATAAAGTGTTTAAGGCTTCTCTTCTGGACATTAATCTTCCAGCGCCATGCGGTGCTGAGTAATTAAACTCCTTTGACCCCTTCCCAATTGCGATAATACAGCCGTCTTTCATATTAATCGGGATGATTACTCTTTCTCCTTTATAAGCTGAAATGGCGCCTTTTCTTAAGATCATATCGCGGATATTAATATAGTTATGAATGGTTTCAAACTTAGGTAATGATTCATAATCTAAATTTAAGTATTTAAGTATGGTTTTAGCCATAACTTCTCGATTTTTACTAGCGAACTTTTGGCAAATTTCCATATCATGAAGATAATCATTAAATAAATCTCCTTCTAAGTACGCTAGAGTTTCAGGCATACCTATTCTAACTTTAGTTTTAGATAACTTTTTAAGTGCTTTATCAATTTCCTTTTGTCTACCTGATATTGTATATTCTTCAATAATTCTTAGTTTTTCTTTTTTGATATCAAAGATTTGATTTTGATGATATTTAACCGCTTCTCTCTGATAGTATTCGGCTACTTGAGTTCCTAAATTCCTTGATCCCGAGTGAATGATTAAATATTTATTTCCCTCATCATCAAGATCAATTTCAATAAAGTGGTTACCGCCACCTAATGATCCAATTGAACGCATTAAATAATTTTTATTTCTTAACTGATCATAACACTTAAGTTTTGATAAATCGATTGAATCATCTAACACTTTTTGATTGACATCAAAACCCGAAGGGATATTATTTGAAATAAACTCATCGAGTTTAATTAAATTAATTTCAATTTGACCTAACTTGATGACATCAAGCCCGCATCCGATATCAACTCCAACTAAGTTAGGAACAACTTTATCAGTAATCGTCATCGTTGTCCCGATGACGCAACCAATTCCAGCATGACAATCAGGCATAATTCTAATTTGAGAGCCTGCCGTAAATTCTTGATTAAGTAACTCGGTTACTTGCGACATCGTTACTTCATCAACCTCATCAGTAAAAATTATAGCTGTATTATATTTACCTTTTACTTCAATCATATCGATTATCCTTTCTTAGTCTCATTTACTTCAATATATCATATTGATATATTTTGTTCAAATACCATAATTTAAGATAACATCACCGTTTTTTTACAATAGTTTTAATTTTTAAGTGCTATCGTGGTACAATTAAGTTATACATTTAACAGGTGATTATATGTCAAAAAAGAAAACTAAAAAGTTTCGCCAAGATCGTAAACTATGGTTTCGTATTTTTAAAACCATTTTAAAAATTAGATACCGCAAACCTAATTTCATCTATTTAGGAGATAAGCCTACTTCTCAAAGTATTATTTTATCTAATCATATTGGCGCCCGGGTGCCACTAACATTAGAATTATATGCTGATTTTCCAATTAGATTTTGGGGAACTCATGAAATGAATACTGGACTCCGTAATATGTATCGTTATCAAACGAAAACATATTACCACGGCAAAAAAGGATGGAACATCCATCTGGCTAGACTTTTTTGCTTACTAGCAAGTCCCCTAACTAACATCTTTTATAAAGGATTAAGATTAATTTCAACTTATCAAGACTATCGACTAAGAGCGACCACCCAAGAAAGTCTTGAGGTAATTCAAAATGGTGGTAATATTGTCGTCTTCCCAGAAGATTCAAGCGAAGGCTACTTAGATGAAATGAAAAGTTTCTATGCTGGGTTTGCCTTACTTGCTGAAAGAGCCTTAAAACTAGGCATTGATATGCCGATTTATGTCTCATATTTAAGACCAAAAGATAACACCTATGTTTATGAAAAACCAATTTTATATAGTGAACTTAAAAAGCAAATCCCTGATAAACATGATATGGCTAAATATTTATTAGATAAAGCCAACAGTTTAGGAAAAGTTAAACTAAAAGAACTCAAATCTGAAACATAAAGAAAAGCCGCAAGGCTTTTTTTATTTTTTACATTTATTCACTTAATTACAATTTCATTTTTATAATATATAAATATATGCTACACTTTATGCCATAGGTAAATATTACCTATAAAAATCAAGAAATTGGTTTTTAATATAATTAAAAAGAAAGGGATAAGGAATTAAACTGTTTCTAAAGGATCTTTACAGTTTAATTGATAATTAAGACTATGGCAAAAGAAAAAACTAAAAAATTCAAACAAGATCGTAAATTATGGTTTCGTATTTTTAAGTGGTTTATTAAAATACGATACCGCCGACCTAAGTTTGTTTACTTAGGTGAAAAACCAACCACACAAAGTGTGATTCTAACTAACCACATTGGTGCCCGAGTACCACTAACACTAGAGCTATATGCTGATTTTCCAATGAGATATTGGGGAACTCATGAAATGAACACTAGTTTTAAGATGCTTTATAAACATATGACAGTTGACTATTATCATGAAATTTTAAGATGGAATATTCATTTAGCTAGACTGTTTTGTTTAATCGCCGCACCACTAACTTATTTATTTTATAAAGGACTAAGATTAGTATCAACTTATAAAGATTATCGTTTTAGAAAATCAATTGATGAAAGTATTGAACTAATTAAAGAAGGAAACAACATCGTTATTTTCCCTGAAAATTCAGAAGATGGTTATCTTGATGAATTAAAAGAATTTTATCCAGGATTCGTCCTATTTTGTGAAAGAGCATTAAAACGTGGATATGATTTACCAATATTTGCTTCTTACTTAAGAAGAAAAACTAATACTTTTATGTTCGATAAACCAATTATGTTTTCTGAACTTAAAAAAATGCATCAAAATAAATATGATATGGCTAAATACTTACTTGATCGCACTAACGATTTAGGTAAAATGGATTTAAAATTAATTCCAAAATACGGCACATAATAAATACAAAACAACGGCCCCGCAAGGCCGTTGTTTTATTATTAAAGTATCGCTTTAATTGTTATGATATTGGAAAATTCCAGCCATGTTGATTTAAAAACTCAAAAACCTTTTCAATCGGAATTGCACTACCCTCATTGATAGTTTCATTAACACTACTAGCAAAGTTAACACCCACTAATTTTAAATTGGTATTAATTAAAGCTCCGCCTGAAGAACCCCCTTTAATTGGGGCATTATGAGTAATCGTTAGAAAATCAACAGTTGAATCTGGAATTGGTGTTTGAAAATATACGATAGCGTAACGAATAATTTCACCAAATGTAACTGCGTTTAGTTGTCCTCCGGGTTGTCCAAGTGAAATTACTTCTTCTCCTACTTCAGGATTTTCAGTTGCCAGTTCCAGGACATAAAGGTCTTTATCTTTAGCGGAAATTAAGACCGCTAAATCATAATTAGGATCAAGGGCATTATTATATATTTGGGCCTCATATTTGACCCCTTTATAATCGGAAATGGTATATGAAATGTGACTAAATCCTTCTTGCCTAGCGGCAACGTGATTATTAGTTAAAACATAATAATAACCACCATATTCCATAAAGATAACCCCGCTACCTAAAGATGTAAAACTATCTGTTTTTATTCCCATGAATCCAGTATTATAGCTTTCAGCTTCAATTTTAACATTCGCTTTAATCGTTTCTTGTTGAATATGGTTAATTAATGAAACATAATCAAGTGAATATCTAGCATATAAATTAAGATTTTTATCTAATGTTTCATTAGGATAAACTTTATTTCCTTCTAAAGTAAACCATCCTTCAAAAACATGATTTAATTTATTAGGAACAGCGATATCGCAAGTAATTTCACTACCATAAGGTAGGGTTTTTCTTTGAATTAAACTATTATACTCTGAATAAAATGATACTATATAATCTTTTTTGACTCTAGTGGCAGTATACTCTTTATTTTCACCAACACTAGTTATTTCTGGATCCCATCCCGTATACTGCCACTCAATAGTGTTTGGTGGTAAATTATATGATGGCATTTTGCCGTATTCAATACTGATTACATTTAATAAAGTACCATCACTATCATTCCACGTAATATCATATTTTCTTAATGCTTCATAAAATTCAGCAGTATATATAGTATTTTCAGTAACTGGCTTTAAGGCTGGATACCAACCAACAAACTCATAATCATAATTAAATGTAGAAGCTTTACTTGGTTGTAATCCGTTAAATTGGGGCATTATACCGTATTCCACATTCATTTTACTTAACATGGTACCATCAGAATTTAACCATGTAATTTCATATTTTCTTCTGACTTCTCTAAATTCTGCTGCATAAATTATATTCTCGTCAACTGGTCTTATTTTAGGACTCCAACCAATAAAGATATAATCAAATTCTTTAGTTGATTCTTTTTCTGGGGTCTTTCCTAAATATTCTGGAATCTCATCTTTTGATAAGTTATTAGTCATCTCTAAAAGAGTCCCATCATAGTTTTCCCATCTAACTGTATATTTATCATTAACTTCAACTTGAGATTCTTCTACTGGTGGTTCTTTAATAAAGTACTCGCATCCGACAAGTCCAAAAGATGATATGATTATAACAATTATTAAAAAGAAGTTTCTTATTTTTCTCACAAGTCCTACCCCCTTCATGTCCTTTTTCATCAATGTAATTTTAACATATATAATTATATTTGTTATGTAATTACATTATTTTTTATGTATAATATAGATATGAAACTAGGATTAGTTAGCGCGTATTCTTATAATAACGATATGCATCAAAATGTTAAAACCATCGTAAAATATTTAAGTGAGAATCATCACTTAGATTTTTTACTATTTTCTGAAGCTTTCATTCAAGGCTTTAATGCTTTATCTTGGAATTATGATATTGATATCAATATCGCGATACCTAAAGATTCAAATATCTTTAATCCCATTAAAGAAGCTTCTAAAAAATATAATACTTCAGTAGGATTTGGTTATTATGAACGAGATAACAAAAATATTTATTGTAGCTATATGATTATTGATAATCATGGGAATATCATTAATAACTATAGAAGATTATCAATTGGCTGGAAAGTAGTATCTAAAACAAATGAATATTATCGGGAAGGAACTAAATTAATTCCTTTTACCTTAAATAATTATAATTTTATGACAATTATCTGCGGCGACTTATGGGATGATAATATTAAAAGTAGAGTAATCAATACTACACTCAAAAATAATATTGATATCATCTTATGGCCCAATCACCTAGATTATGAAATCAAACAGTTCAACGAAGAAATTGATGACTATAAAGAAAGATCTACTGATATCAAAGTCCCACTACTTCTAATCAATGACCATTCGAATTCCTCACATGGTGGAGCCGTGATATTTAAAGATAACCACATCTTAAAGTATTTAGAAATGGGAAATATTGGAGTTTTAGAATTTGATATAAACAAAAAATAACGGCTTATTAAAGCCGTTATTTTATTATTTAAAGATTATAATTAATCAACTCTTCTAATTCATCAAAGTCTTTGCATCTATCAAGTTTTCCTGTGTCCCTAAACATCTAAGAGATACAATATATATCAACTAGTTTTAATAAATTAGCACTAGCTTTAACGCCTAAATTGTCTATGTGAGCGAAACGAATTAAAAAGGGTCTTTTTGTAAATCAAAGCATCTCTTTATAAATTAATAATTGCAGAGAAATATCAGCCTTATTCTTTTCGATAAATTCATCCAGCTCATTAAGTGGAACAAAGATAAGGTCGTCTACAAATCCTATTTTTCTTTCTTTGTTTTTGATGTCGAATTGTTCTTGTAATTCATCCCTTGAACACGTTAAATACGTTACTCCAAAAAATTCTGGTACAGTTCCTCTTTCAATAATTCTTCCGTATCCAATTAACTTTGTTTCTTTAATAGCAAAACCAGCAGAACTTTCTTCGTTTAATTCTCTTTCAATTCCCTTGATTAAAAATTCTTGTAAAGTCTTACAACCTTTAGTGTCTGCAAAATCCATGGAACCAGATCCAGAAGGAATATATTTACCCGGATTTTGCATATTAGCGTGGCCTTGAATTAATAAAATAGCGTAGTTATCATTTGTAATCGCTAGTGTAGTGCCGCCAATACGATTACTAAGACTATTATTTGCTAATGATTTAACTTTATTAAGATCAAAATCATAGATTAAATCAAGGCCGTTAAATTTGAATTCTAAATCTCTTTTAGAACGAATCCGTTTTGATGATAATTCGCTTGTGACTTCCCCGTCAAAATATCTCGCTTACGAGATATTGACATCTTTAACACCTAATTCTAAATCGGTGTTCAAGCAAACCTTTTTATCATCAGTAAATACTCTTTTCCCTTTGAGTTTTTGCTTTAACACAAATGGTAATAGTGGGCGTAAATCTTTAGGTATTTGATAACGTTTTTTAGTTACATTTAAAGCAATTTCATTATTTGCTATCCAATTATTTACTTTTTCATCATAAAAGAGATATCCGGCTTCTTCGTTACCAATTACTTTATAATTTGGGGTAAGCGAATCTTTAATTGTTTTAATTAATTTAGTTTTATAGTCATCATCATCTTTTAAAAAGAAATATGCGTTGGTATCACGAACATGAGAAGTAATATTTAAAATAGATTTAATTAAAAGAATTGCAACCGATGATATTAATGCTATAACCGCAAGTGGAGCAAAATCATTTTTTTTAATAAAAGCTGTAATTGTTCCAACAAGGGTTCCTATTGTTGCGGCAATTATTGTCCATGTTGAATAATCTGCAAATACAGATTTAACATAAACTTGAAAAACAGATCTTTTCCTTTTGTATACTTTTTTACTCATCTTCACTTATTTAAAGGTCATAATCAATTAAATCTTCTAGTTCATCAAAGATTTCTTCGTATTTTTCTTCAACTTCTAATAGTTCATCAAAGTTTTTACATCTATCAATTTCTCTAAAAGCATTTTCTAATTCTTGTTTCGCCTTTTTCTTAATTGATTTTTGGAAAACTGGAGTGTATTTAATAACATTAGAATACATTTCTTCAATTTTATTTTTGTAATATCTTTGATCTTTTTCAAAACTATCTTCTTCATGTTTTAAGACAAACATATCTTCTGAAAAATTACTACTAAGAATCCTAATGTTAGCATCATGAAGTAGTCCGTTTAAAAAGTTAATAGCTTCTTCATTAATGTTTGTTATACTACTTTTTTCATAAGCATCAATAAAATCTAATAACTTAGTTTTATTATTTGGTGCCAAAGAATTGGCAAACTCTTTTAATGCCTCAACACCTTTAGAATGTTTGGGATATAACTTTTTACATAACTTATCAAGTTCGATAAATTTTAGATTAAATTCATTTTCTAATCTCATAATTTTTCTCCTATTTTTTTCTTTTTATTTTGAAGTTTTTTTAATTTCAACATCAAGATTTTCAATAAATTTGTCAATAACTTCTAAAGATTTTAAAACACCATTTAATTTTCCTTTAAAATTCATTAACCAGACATTTAATTTAGTAAAATGAAGGGTATTTTCATTTTTCCGTTTATATAAAGTTTTCAACCTTTCTTCAACTTCTTCTAAGGAAACTTTTGATGAAAGGGTGATTTCCTTATTAAATTCAACCTCTAACGCTTTATTAAAAGCAGTTAAGTATTTCTCAAATGAAACGTCATCAAATGCGCCTTCGGCTTTTAATAAAGAGATTGCTAGTGCGATATATGCATCATATTTTTCCTTATCTTTTAAATCGTCTAGATTAATCTTTGTGTCTTCAAGGTTTTCTTGTTTTGAACGGCAAAGATGAATATAATGTATTTTAGCAACAATTAAATCATTAATTTGTTGGCTTAATTTTTTATCATTTAAAGATTCAAGTGCGATAGTATGAGCTTGATTAACGCTTTTATCGTTATCTTCTATTATTGTTTTTACGATTAGCTCATTATAAAGATTATAATAATCCATATATGTGTTTGGTAGTTTTTGATTATCTGGAACATCTAATTTTTTTATTAATTTTTCATTTTTTTTTACTTGTTAGTTCTAGATATCGTTTTTGATAATTTTCAATTAAAAGATCGTTATTATGATTTAAGATATTAAGATGATTAATCAAACTTTGACACTCTTTTATTAACTCTTCTCCGTAGTGTTCGCTTTCAACAACTTTTTCTCTAAGAGAAGGGAAGAGGTTAATTAACTCTTCTTTTTTTGAATCAGTTTCATCTTCTAATAATGGGAAAACTTTTAATTCAGTATTAATAAAATCTTCATCAGCTATTTCAATAAATTGAATGTATTCATTCCAATATTCTAACCTACTTGCATCATGTATTATGCAAATTTGTTCGAAAGTTTTTGATCCAGTTATTTCTTCCATTGAAACACGATTATTCTCAAACAAGAAATCTAAAGCTCGTAATAACACATCAAATACTTTATCAATTAAGGTGTATTTCGCTCTTATGATACAAAGTAAATAAAACTCATAATTTTTAACACCACTTTTTAACTGTTTGATTAAAGCATCTGCTTCTAAAACTATTTCATCTAATCTAGTTTTAGTCGCTTGAAATATTTCTAATACGACTTTATTTTTAGGTATCGAAGAATTATTAAAGATTTTATCAATCGTTTCTACTTCACTTTCAAAAATTGAATTTAACAATTCTTTCTTTTGATTAGCGGTTTCTTTGATATAATTATCTAAATTAAATCTTCCTTCTTGCATTAAAGTATCAGTAATAAATTTTGAAAACAAGCTGTATATTTCGGCAAGCGTTATCACATTCATTTTTTCTTTTTCCATTTTTTTACCTCTTTTTATAATTATTTTTTGGTTTTTATAAGGTCCGAGATTATATATATTGAAGTGCTTACTTAGAAACTTGGTCTCTTAATATGATTTTATCATATCTTTTAATGGATTTTTCATGTTCTTAAATAAAATTGTCGCTATCTTCATAATTAAAATTGTAATCCTTATTAATTTATTATAATGTTGTTGTTATTCTAGTTTCCCATTTTAACTCTTGCTCGCCGTTACCGTCATTTAAATCATATTTATAGGTCACCACAATTTTATAAGTTGTGTTAGGATATAAATTTGTGAATTCTCTTTGTGATAAATCATATAATTGTGTTTCAAATTGATAGAAACTATATCTATATAGTTCAATTGATTTAATACTACCTACATTATTATGATCAGTAATTGAAATATCAAAACTTATAGAATTACTTGTCTCAAGAATATTAACTACTTCTATCGAAGGAATCTCTTCTCCAAGCGTTTTTACTGTATATTCTTGTATACTCTCTCTTTCTCCTAAACCATCATTTAAATCAAATTTATAACTAATAACGATAATATATTCAGTGTTCGATAGCAAACCATCATATTTATCGTTACACTCGTGCACTACTGGCCAAACCTCTACCATTGTTAGATTAAACTCATTGCTTAATAATATAGATTTATCGCTATTATAAAATTCAACTTTAAGATCCTTAATGTCAATCATATCTTCATCAACTATTGATGCAAATACATTTATACTATTGTGTGTTGAAAAAGTTTCAACGTCAAAATATGGCTTAATATTTGGCGTTCTAAATGTAAATGTTTGAGTTAAAGTTATATCGCCATAAATATCATGTATATATTCAGCATACGTAATAATAATCTCGTGCTCCGCTCCAGAATCAAGATTCGAAAGAGTTCCGGTCGTAGATTCTGTAGGCAAGTAATATCGATTAAAATAACCTCCTCCTGGGTTAAAATCATTTTCATAAACTCGCGCTTCAATACTTCCCATTGCAAAAAATGAATTTTCAGGATCGTCTATAATTATTTCATATGAAACAGTGTTTTGATCAATAACTACAAAAACAACATCAATAATCGGCGACATCTTTGCAGTCTTCACTTCAGCATTCACTTTTAATTCTCTAGTACCGACACCATCATTAAGATCATAAACATATGTTATTATTAGTTCATATCTATTATTTGATAACAATCCCGTAATTTCTCTTTGATTTAAATCTTGTAAATCACCAGGGCCGCCATTCCCTAATAAAGCAATGTTTGTAATTTCTAGAATTGAATCCAGATCAACTATTGATAAATCAAATGATATTGAAGTTGATGTTGTTGCTACATCTACTATTTCCATTGTTGGTGATGTTTTTGATTTAGTTGTTGCTTGATGGATTGCTGTTAATAATCGCTTACCAAATCCATCATTTAAATCATAAGTGTAAACCGCTTTAATCTCATATTCGTTATTTGATAATAATTCACTAAATTCTCTTAATGTTAAATCATTTAAGCTTTTTACTAACTCATTATCTTTATATAACTCAATTGCGGTTAATGATCCAACTTGGTCTTGATCTATTATATCTAGTTCAAATCCAATTGAGGTTTGTGTTTCTACTACATTTTTAATTTTAATATAAGGGGAGTTTTTGAATTTAGTTCTAAATGATATGAGCATAGCTCCAGGTTGCTCACCTTCACCTTCATTTAAATCGTAGGTGAAATTTACTACAATCTTATATTCATTATTTGATAATAGTCCGGTAAATTTAATTTCTGTAAAGTCTTCTAAACTTGCGACTAATTCGTTATCTTTATATAATTCAATTGAAACTAATTTCCCAATTGAATCAGGATCTTCTACTGTTAAATCTAAAACAACTGATGATGCCCCTCTTTCTAAATTACTAGTATACCTTGGAAGTGTTTTAGATTTCGTTGTTACCGCTTGCGTAAAGGTCACAGCGCGGTCAACTCCATCATCTAAATTATAGGTATAAACTGCTCGAATTTCATATTCATTATTTGATAATAATCCACTAAATTCTCTTAATGTTAAATCTTCTAAACTTTTTACTAACTCATTACCTTTATATAATTCAATGGCAGTTAGTGATCCAACTTCCGCTTTATCATCGATAACTACATCAAAAGAAACACTTTCTTGAGTTGCAGCAACATTAGTTAGTTTAATTATTCTATTGGTATAAAAAGCCAGTTTTTCTAAAATTACCATTTGGCTACCATTGCCATCTAACGAATCATACCTTGTGACAATTGCATACTGATAAAGGGTGTTTTGCAATAATTTATCAAATAATACTTCATTAGCACCAACCACTAATTCTTTTTCTCTAATTAAATTATTTCCATCATACAAATAAATCTTTAATGGACTTTCGTATAACTCTATTAAATTTCCTAAATCTCTCACTTGGGCATTTAATGAGATACTTGTTGATTCAATTTTTAAGTTACTTATGGCAGCATCTGGAATTGCGTCATAAGTAACTCCAACTTTAACTGTGCGATCACCGGCAAATATAACATCCTTAATCTCAGTTCCATCAACATATTTAATTTCATCAATGGTATACTCTTTAATTCCCGATACATCTCCAGAATTAACTTTTAATATGATATTTTCTAAATCTGAATTATCATGAAATTGATACGATGCATAACGAACCCCATTTAAATTAAACGATAAAATAACAAAATCATCCGGATTTGATAATTTTATCGTAATATAAAAATCTTGATTCTTGGATGTATAATACTCAGCACTTTCGCTGGTCCCTGTACCTAATTCTTTTTTTAATTCATCTTCAATCATTTCTCCAGTATTCTTGCTGAAAGGATTTTGTTGGTTGATTCCGTCACCAGCCTCATCATCATCGCTTCCACCAGAAAACAATATAGGTGTATTATAAGCTTTTTGGTTTTCTAAAGTTCCTGTAACTTCCATCCCTTGATAAACCGGAACCTCTTTCCCATTTCCAGATCCTTGATTCAGATTCTCACAACCAAACAAAAACATAAATAAGACTACTACAATTAATAATCCAAATATTTTCTTCTTTCTCATGTAGAAATCCTCCTATCATATTTTTAATACTTTTAAAAATATCTTCTACTCTTATTTTATCTTAATAGAACCGAAAAAGCCATAATGTTAGAATTAAATTATCATTATGGGAAAGAATTTAAAAAGAAAGGGGCTGTTATGCCAACAGTCCCTTTCGTATTAAAAAAATATCAACTTTATTATTATTTGGAATCTTTGTCACTTTTAAACTTAATATTTTTAATTTTATCTTTTAAACGTCTCTTAAACTCTTCAAATCTTAAATCTTGCAGTTCTTTATATTGTTTTAATTTAGTAGCCAGTTTTATTGAGTAAGCAAAATCAACGGCCATAGCTCCAATTACTGCGCCAATAAAATAAGTATATATCAAGTTTTCACTTATCCAACTAATCGCTTCAACAAAGAAAGGATTAACAAAAAAATAATAAAGTGAACCTGCTACTAACCAAATAATGGAAAAACTTGGACATATAATACCCATGATATTTCCTTTCCGGTCTGAATAGTCCCATAATTTTACCTTAAGACCTTTAATAAATATCAGACCGGCAATGAACTCAATAATAGTAATACCAATAACAATAATTATAATTCTTACAACAATATTAAGCCACTGTATATTAATGCCTAAAGGTAAATTACTAATAGCATAAAGAAAGATAACTCCAAAACCATAAATTGGAAGATACGGACCAACTAGAAAACCAGGATTCATCCATTTCTTTTGCGAAATAAATCTTCGAAACAATAATTCTATTATCCATCCTACTAATGAACCAGATACGAATAATGTTGAAATGATAACCAAATATTTCATGAAAAGCTCTCCTTTTAATTTACATAAATAATTATATATCTTTATTATTGTTGATATAATAATTTATGATTATTTTCGTATCGATTCGAATTTAGTTGTGTCCATACTAAAAACTATGAAAGTTATAGCGGTTAATCGCTTAACTGTAAGAGATTAATAAAAACTATTAGCATATCTTTCTAAGAAAAATTGAGAAAATTAACCAAATATTTTTTATTAACTTTCGTTCTCTAATAAAATATCATTAGAAAGAGAATCATCAACTTTCATCTCGTTTATTTTAGTAATTAGATCCTTATAAAAATTATGTAACTTTTTCATTGCATTATATCTTCCGGTTAACTTATCATCTTTTTTATCTTCAATTTTTTCCAAAACATATTTTTTCCCAAAATTATAAGCTAAAGAAGTGAAAATGTTCTCAGCATTAATTTGCATGTCACTTTCATAATTTATAATCATAGTTCTAGTATCGTTATTATATACTTCTATATCTCCGTTCTCCTTCATTATTATTTTAATTTTTGCTTCTTCCATACACTTTATACCTCCTTCTAATTGCATCTAAGCCACCATCCATTACATTTGCAACAAGTGTAAGCATATCATCGGATTCTAGACATCCTGATTTATGCTCAATCACTCCGTTTTTATTTTCCAAATAAATTATATTGTCTGAATCTAAGTTTACAACCAACAACGGGTTATGAGTGACTAGAATTACTTGTTTTTTATCACGCAAATTTGCAAATTTATCTATTAAGTTATTTAATATTTTGCTATTTGATATATTATCCTCTGGTTGATCTATCATCAGTATATCTTTTTTATTATCATTGTGTACTAAAAAATCATAATAAACTAACGATTTTTCACCGAGAGTGCTTCCCACTTCCAAATTATCTTCAGCTTTTAAAATGTAAACTTCTTCTTCTTTAAGCTCGTCCTTGAAAACACGAACCTTGTCTTTATAAGTTGCTTTATAATTATCTAATCCCGCTCCCATTATAGCATTTACAAATTCGTCTTTTTTCTTAATTGATTTCAAAATATTTAGATCTCTATAACTTTTATTAAAGCATTTATCTAAAAATTTCTCGAGCAAATTAGCTTCATTGTATTTCGCTGTTTTTATAAAGTTATATCCTCGAAAAGCATTAACAGATTTCCCTTCAACTTTTTCGCCAAGAGAAATATCAAACCACTTTCTATTATTTAAATTATTTATGTGCGTTAATATTACATCAAAAAAGTTTGCTTTATTAGCATTATACTCAATTAATTTCCTGTCATTTGGGCCACTATTTTTCGTAACATCATCGTTATATGTAATTGAAGAACTATAGATTATATTTTTCAAATTTATGATTCCCGCGCGTTCGTTATATTCGTTCATGACTTGTAATCTAATATTCATCAAATCATTAAAGATATTTTTAAAAACACTTTTATGTTCATCCGAATAGTATTTCAGATTATATTCGTTCTTTATTTTAAAAAGAATTTCATTTATTTTTTGCAATCGTTCTTTGTGTATATTTGTATCTCCTGTGAAATTTTTATTTAAAATAATTTGAAAATAGTATGAGCGTTCATTTTCAAAATCCATATTAAAGATAAAATTACTTTCTTTAAGTTTTACCTTACTTTCCTCTGTTTCTATATTGTTTTCTATATTATTAAACAATGTATTTGAAAAATCATCTATAGTTTTATCGAATTTCATATGATTTATAGAACTAAAATAATCCTCTTCTCTTCCGAAAATAAACCCCTTAGTATTATTTTCAATAATTTCCGATTGCCTTACGCCATGTATTTCTCCCCTTAAATTATTTGGCAAAAATGAAAAATTATTTTTTTTAAGAATCTTAGCTGCATATTTTCCGTTTCCTTTGTTTGTCTCTTCAAGCAATCCATAAATAAGAGTTGATTTGCCACTACCATTTTCTCCAATAATTGTATTTATACCCGGACTAAGTTGAATTTCTTTTCCATTTAATGTTATTGATTTTAAATGCTTATATTCTATTTCTTCCACCCTATCAAATCTAGATTCAGGACTGGTTAGTGCCATAACCAATCCAGTAAATGTTGGTAAAGCCTTTATGGTAAAATAAAATTTTTTATCTATTGCCTTATCGTTTTTATCATGTAATGGGTAGTAAAGCCAATCATGACAATCACTACCACTTGTAAAACTCATCCTACCAGGAAATTCTTTTAGGTTGTTAATTATCATTGCTTCAACCGCAGATTTTTGCACCTCTAAGGCGTTAATATAACCAACTTTTAAAAATTCATAAACATCATCAACTGAATCACTTAGCGAATTAGTTCCTTTTCTTGGATTTTCTAAATCTTTTCTTTGAGCCGCAATTAAAATAACATCTTGGCCTATATCTCGAATAATTTTTTCAAATTTATCTCTCGAATAATATTCTGATTGTTTAGTTAATTTGTTATTCATAATAACATCTTCTATACTTTTTAGTTCGTCTTCAGAATTTGCATCGAATACAGTTAAAACATGACACTTTCCGTATCCTTCATCAATTTCAACATCAAACTCAACAACAGGCAAAATGTTTTTTACATTTGGGTATTTGGTTTTTGCTTTATCAGAATCCAGATATTTTTTTGTTTTTACGAAAAGCTCCTTATTAAATCTGTTATGGTCAGAAAAACCAAATAAACTGATATTATTTTCATTAAGTTTAGTTAATAAAATGTCTATATTGCTAAACTTTGACTCGTTAACCAAATCTCCATCTTTATAATGACTCGCTTCTGAATGAATATGTAAGTCCACTCTTATATTTGAATTTAACATAATTATGCGCTATCTCGCTTAAATTTTTGATAGCTCTATCCTCCTTTTTTTATAATCCCCAAAATCTTTCAAAGAATCCCAATAATTTTTGAAATACCGTTTGTTTCTTCTCTTCTCTATTTACTCCACCTTTATTAAACATATCCCTAGGTGGTAATCTATTTACTAAATCAGTTCCAATAGATTTCATTTCACCAGTATTAAAAGCTTGTAAGACATATTTTTCAGTCTCTTCTTGTTTTAGATTTTCTTCATTTATGATTTTATCTAGTTCTATCTTCTTAGTTTTTTCCATATATGCTTTCCGTTCATCTATTAAATCGGTATTAACATTGATAGTATCAATAAACTTCATTATTAAATCTTCATTATTTCTAAGTGATGGAGAAGAATCAATTGCTTTTGTAATTCTAACAACAACTTCTTTATTAAATTTTATTATCTTAATAATACTTAGCGACTAACATTAAATATATATTACAGTTTGTCGTATTTTTTTGCATTCCCTTTAGATTTATTAACTGGGTATTTTTGAGTATTTGAATCTATTTTTTCGTTTATTATTTCTTTAACATCAAAATTCATTTTTTCACAAAGTAATAAGCAGTAAATCATAACATCCGCAACCTCTTCTTTAATGTTGTCGCATTTTGCAAATTCATTTCCCCATTGAAAATTCTCTAGTAGTTCTCCGGCTTCTATTACAATTGATTTAGACAAATTTTCTGGCGTATGAAATTGTTCCCAATCTCTTTCATTTCTAAATTTCAAAAGTTTTTCAATTATTTCCTTCATTTTTTCTCGCCTCATCTACAATTCTTATTCTTTTTTTAATATATTCGTTTAATTTTTTATCCTCGCAATATATATAACAACCTTTTTGTCCTCTTGTTAATAATGTTTTGTAGGTATTTCTAATTATGATATCGGCATCATCATATCTGTTGTATGTATGAACCCCTTTTAAACTAGCATCATTTTTCGATCTTTTAGTATAGTCGGTTATTACTTTTTTGTTTTCATATCTTAAGTCATTACCGATAATA
>Ga0209510_1000412_pt1 | contig 60764 bp, 92 predicted proteins | sample BiotimSIPDNA_FD_185749 | JGI IMG/M metagenome (GOLD analysis project Ga0209510, IMG submission 185749) | Anaerobic biogas reactor microbial communites from Washington, USA - Biogas_R1 time_0 SIP DNA (SPAdes) (version 2) | ecosystem: Engineered > Bioreactor > Anaerobic > Unclassified | place...
AATCTGTTTTCCATTTCCATTATAGGTAGGAATGGATTCTGAAATTCATTTTCCGAAGGGTAAGGGGGGTGGGTGCGCTGGAATGCGGTCGACTTCTCAGCCCTAAATAAAAAAAAAATTATAAAAAGTGTAGGGAAGGTGGAGAGGTGAATAAAAGGTGAAACTCCTTCCCACCCCCTTTTTTAGTTAGGGGTGTCAATTAACAGTCAATTAGCCGTCAATTAGCAGTTAGGAGGTGGTTAAACAGGGATAAGGAGGGAATTTCGTTGACATTCCTGTTGACAGAAGGGTAAAAAGGGTGGGGAGGAGAAGAAATGGTGAAAATACCAGCAGATAATGGCGAAAATACAGTAGAGACGCCCTTAACCCCCACTGACGAAGTATCCCCTGAAGATATTCTTAAAAAACTCGAAGAAGGTACGACCAAAAAGACCGGTGTGCCTGCTAGATGGAAAGGAAGATCCGATATTAACCCCCTTACTGCGGCAGAAGAGCGTAAAAGGACTAGATTGAGGAAGAATTCCAAAAAGTATGATGGAAGGTTGCTGTCTAAGAACGGCACTATTTCCCGTACCAGCACCAAGGCGGTTCTAACAGATTTTTATGAGTCAGTGAGGTTGCCTGACCTTAAACAGGCATTACAGGTATCACATGACCCAAGGTACCTTACCTTGTTGTCTATGCTGAATAACCCACGATTTGCCAATAACACCTTCCCTGAACTCTGTAGACGAAGCAAGATGACTCTCCAGGATGTTGTGGAGGTGTGGAGATTGCATATAAAGAATCAGGGGATTGTAAGGATGATGGGGCATCTGCCGGATATTATGGAAGATGTGGCCATTGATAGTAAGTCGAGAATAGTTGTGTGTGATAAGTGTCAGGGTAAAGGGCAGATTTTTGGGGCTACCATAAATGGGGTGGCTGACCCTGTTTGCCCAGAGTGTCATGGGGAAGGAACAATTAGACTGCTGGGAGATAAAAGTGCCAGAGACTTAGCATTTGAAACCGTGGGATTGAAGAAGACCGGTGGGATCAATGTGAATGTGGCGCAGGTGAATAATACTCCCAAACTTCCTTCATTGGAGGATCAGATAAGTAGTGTGGAGGATGTGTTTGACGCGGAGTATTCAACTTTAAGTGGGGAGGAGACAGATGGTAATTATCGGGAAGAAGGAGTTCCGCAGATTACAGAAAAGGCTGATGACGATAGAGAAGATGGTGGCGAAGTTGCAGCCGCTGGTGAAGGGGATGGGTAACGAGGTTGAGGTTTCATATACCAACCCGGAGAAGCAGTTTCTGGATGAGCTGAGAAAGAGGATGGGGATGCTTAGTGATGAGGAACTTAGAGAGTTGGAAGGGGAGGAGTGATGAAACTTCCAGTACATATAAGAGTGGTTATTTGGGCTTTGAAGAAAGGGATGAACCCGCTGTGGTTGAATCGGTGGCCACTTAACAGGTGGTTTGAGCTGACTACCTCTACAGAGGAGCTGGCAGAGGCAGACCTGAGTGAGGCATGGGTGCAGGATACCCGAACAGGGGTGCTTTTTCAGGGCACAGATAGGATTCAGTAACTGATATGTATAGTGAAAAGGTGGCTCAGAAGAGAATAGAGGTGGTGGAGAAACACCTCAAAATTAAACTCAAGCATTTTCCAGTTGGGAAGGTGGATGAGTTGAGGGCGCACCTCGAAGCCTTGTTGAATGACAAAGGGGAATTGACTAGAGGTCTGAGCCAGGAGGAAGTTGAGTTTATCAGGAATGAGAGGTTGATGTGTAAGTGCTCATTTAGATACTGGGCTGATCGATATGCTGTGATGCAGAAAGATGGGACGGTTGGCGGGGGAGTGGGGAGGGTGAGGTTCTGGTCATCACAGGAACTGGCATTGAAGAAAATGGGAGAGGTTGAGGATGTTCAGTGGGAGATGTTCAGGAAGGGGGAGGCGGTTGATGGGATTTGTGTAGTTATGCACAAAGCGAGGCAGTTGGGGGCATGTTGTGTGGCTGGAACTAAAGTACTACGGGGAGACTTCACCTGGGTTGCTATAGAAGATATTAAAATAGGTGATAAGGTAGTTGGAGTTGATGAGTATGTGGTTGGTGGTAAAGGACACGCGAGGAAAATGAGGATGGCTGAGGTACTGGGGACATGTACGATGTATGCCCCAACTTGGAAGATTACCCTGTCTGATGGTACTACTTTTCATACTACCCTACACCACAAATTCATCTTCCGACGTAGGGGAGGTCACGATTTACAGTGGAGAGAAGCTCAAGATGTTAGGGTGGGGGATCAGATTAGACGATTTTCTCAGGTGTGGGGACCCCCTACTGTGGAGGATAGTTGGTTTGGAGGGTTGTTAGATGGTGAGGGGTCATTAAGATTTAAGAGGAGTGGAGGCGCAGAACTTACTGTATGTCAGGTTCCGGGAGCGGTATTAGATAGGGCACATGCGTATTTGAAGAGTATTGGAGTTGATTACAGGATTGATGTTGACGATAGAATTGGCGGGGCTAGCAGTAAGTTAGGTAGTAAACCTGTACACAAATTGGTTGTGAGTAGGTTAGGGGATATCTTTAGGGTTTTGGGTAAAACTCAACCAACTAGATTTAGGGATTTGCAGTGGTTCCAAGGGAAAGAGATACCCAATAATAATGGTGATGTATGGGCACATGTAGTTAAGTCTGAAGAGTCAATGGTGCAGAGGGTGTTTGATATACAAACAACTACTGCTACTTACATTGCAGAAGGGTATATTTCTCACAATACCGCACTAAGTAGAATTATCCTTTGTCATAGGGAGACTAGTTATAGGCATATTAGGGGAATGGCAGCGAGTGTAGATGATGATAAAATCATGGAACTCTATGATAGGGATAAGTTGTGTATTAACAGTTTACCTTTTTATTTGAAGCCTGAAATAGGGTACGACGTAAAAGGGGAACATATCTACTTTGATAAGCTGGATTCGAGGATGCTGTATCAGCAAAGTAGGCAGCAATCAGGGCTGGGACAAGGGAGACAGTTTGATATAGCGCACTTAACAGAATGTGCGTTTTGGCCTTACCCGAATATGATTGAACTTGATTTCTTTCCTACCCTCCCACTTGGGATAAATACCCTTTGCATACTGGAGAGTACTGCGAATGGTTTAGGGGGGTGGTGGTATGACTTTACGGAGGATGTTAGGAAAGGATTACAGAGAAGGTGGAAGTATATATTTGCCCCTTGGTATATTGAGACAAGAAAGAACAGAGCTACACCCCCAATAGACTGGACTCCTTCTGAGTTAACTATGAAACACGCTAGAAGAGTGTATGAGACTTCTAGACTGTATACAGGGAGGGATGTTTTACTGGAGAAGGAGCAGCTTTACTGGTATGAGACAGAGCGGGATGCGGCGAGAAGAAGGGGGAAACTTAACCTCTTTTTAACTAACTTCTGCGCTACCCCGGAAGAGAGCTTTCAGCATACAGGGGCGAGTCAGTTTAGTGTTGATGTGCTGGAGAGAATAAGGTTGGGGGTGGTGGTGCCTAACTTTTATGAAGTGCAGGTGAATAATGGCACTTAAACTTCCTGAACTTTATAGAATTGGTAATGAAGGAGTGCTGACGGAGCACCCGGCACCAGAGGACACAGATCCACGAGGGTTGGTGGTGGTTATGGAGCCTCCTTCACCAAGGGAGACGTATGTATTAGGGTGTGATCCCACTGTAGGGATTGTGGGGTGGGATAGGAGGTTTAGGACAAGGGATGATATTAAGACGGATAATGGGGCTATTGAGATAATTAGGGTGGGGAGGAACGGAAAACCAGATGTTCAGGTGTGTGAATATGCGGCTCCGATTGATCCTGAGGAGTTGGCGGATGTGGCTAATATTCTGGGGAGGTTGTATGCGGGAAACGACGAGAGTGGGCAGTGTTTGTGCATAATTGAGGTGTACCCGGGTCCGGGGTTACTAACTCAGCGAAAAATGCTCAATCAACATGGTTATACTAATATGTTTGTGTGGAAGTATCTGGATTCAATGAGCGTGAAGATGACTACCTCATTGGGGTGGCAGGCTTCACCGAAGTCGGTAAGGGATTTATGGATCAGGGGAACTAGACACATATCATTGGATAAGATCAAGATTCTTTCTCCTTATTTGGCAGAGGAATTGGCCCATTGTGAGGCAGATGAGCTGAAAATGACCGCCAAGGCGTCCTCCGGGAAGCACGATGACAGGGCGAGGGCGTTTTTGATGGCAATTTGGGCCGCCCACGACTGGAGTTATCAGGTGGAGGAGAAAAAGGTGGAAGTTTCGACCTCAAAAGAGCCAGATTGGCAAAGGTCGGATGTTTCGGCAGCAAGAATGTACGAAATGTGGGATGACAGGTTTTCGGACCTCTTAGAGGATTTACAATAACTATTTAAGCTTGACGGGACCTAAATCCTGTCATATTTACACTATGGAGGTATTATGGCACTGTTGGCAATTAAGTTGAACCTCCCGTCGGAGGTTATTAACGCTTATGAGGAACGCGGGGAGCTGGGGAAGGTGCTATCGGCTCAACTCACTCGGACAGTACACTATACAGCTGATAAACCTATGTATATCAACGATGCCCTAAGGTTGAGACTGGAGAGGTTGTTTGGAATGAATTTTCAGTCCCCCGAAGATCTGGTGAGGAAAATGGAGAGGTATGTGACGGCGAGGATAGGGGAAGTGGATGTTCAGTTGAAGCCTCAACTTCTACAGAGGTTGAGGACAAGGTGTCCCAGTAATAAAACCTTCGAGAAACATCTTGAAGAGAGGGTTATACTGGGATTGGAAGAATATGCGGGGATGAGGTAAAAACAGATGAGGTGAAAACATATGGCAGATACTAAGAAGGTCAAGAAGCCTGAGCTGGAATTGAGTACGGGGACGGGTGAAACTATTGGGAGTTTGGCTACTACCCGAGGGATACGAGAAGCCAAGGCTTGGGGGAGGCCAGACCGAGCAGAAGCACTGGAGCGTTATACACATACAGGTTTACGAAAGCATGAACTGGAAGACCGAACCCGTAGGCATCTTGGTCATGATCTTTCTCAGGGTGGAGCTTCCTATAAAGACATAATAAAGTACAATATGGGCCTTGGAGGCGAAAAGGGTGATTACGAGACTATTAAGCGTCTGCAAGGTACCTTCGATAGGATGCACGAAGCCGGAAATTCTATTTACCGTGAAGGCCGCAATAGTAACACCCTGCGGTCTAAGAAATTAACTCGAAAGCGGGGGAAACGCTAAGTGCCTATTCACGACGTTCAATGTGATAAGTGTGGTAAAGTAATAGAGAACTATTTTGCTTCCCCGTGGCCTCACACTCTCCACCACGAGGAAGATGGGGGTGAACTGCAGATTTTATGGCGACCCCAAACCTCCTCTGGAGTCGCCGCAGTTCATCCCTCAGAACGCACTGTAGTGTACAGGAACCCCCAAACAGGTGAAGTGGCATATCCGGGTAGGGCTGATGAGATTATGCCTGCCAGATACAGGCTGAGGGGGTTTCAAAGGGTGGAGTTTGAACATGCCCGGGATTTGGAAAAGTTTGAGAAAGAAACTGGTACCGTTAATGAAGGGTTGTGGTATAACTCGGGTAATGGGGCGTAATTAGTGGGGTAGGGGTATTACAATAATGGCCACTAGACCAGCGGATAATCAAGGAAGACCAATCACCCATATCCCCAAGGGTATAGGTGACGAAATCCGTGATTCCTCCCTACACCCCTGGTTGAAGAAGCCTCTTTCTACAGCGGCGGACATTTTCTTCCCCCCTGTACAGCACCTCCCCATTTCTCCCATGCCCATGATGGCGGTGAGGAGTAAATTGCTGCCGGGGGTAACCTTCCGTAAAAGCCCTTCTCAAATGACCCAAGGGTTTATTACCCCTAGAGGACGCTACATTGATATTGGAAACAATATCCATGAAGCTGCGTTATCCAAAGTAGTTACCCCTACTCCTCGCCCCAACGTCAATCCTACCGACTACTTCCCTACCCGTATGGGACAGGAACAACTATTACAGGTTAGGTTGATGGGGAACCCCCAAATGGGGTATGTCAATAATGTAGCGGCTTATAGTAAAATGACCCCTGAACAACAGTCAGCCCTTGCCCATTGGATGGCCGCAAATAAGGAGCACCCTGCTATACTTACCTATTGGCTTAATGCTACTAAGCCAATAAAAACCCCTTCAGGTGGCGTAAGTATCGGAGACACCGGTACTCCGTTATCGTTTATGGATTTCCTTCGTAAAGTAGGAGCAGACTAAATGTCCACAGCACCCTCATCTGATTATGAACACCAAGTACTGGGGTACATGAAGGAAGCTCTTGAAGAGGGGGATGCATTTTTACGCTCCCAAAAGGGCTACAATACCATCACAGACACCATAAAAGCCATCATGGCTGAGGATAGTACAGCTAAAAGTAGTGTACTTTCTCAAACAAGTGTAAACCATGTGGCGAAGGTGGCTACTGACCTTGCAGCTATGTGTACGGATGTTAAACCGTTTTGGGAGTATAGAACAAAGAACGAAAGGTTTAAGAAGCACTGCGAGATTATTGGTCAACTTTCAGAACACTGGTACCTTAACAGGACTATTGATCTCAAAAACGCCGATGTAATCAAGTACTCATTGGCTGCAGGGTCGGGGTATTCTCACATCTTCTACAACACCAATACCCAAGATTTAGACATTAGCGCGGAAGACCCCCGGGATATTATCCCTATTCGTCCCCCTTCTGTTTCCCTCTCACTACAGGAAGCAGCAGGGGTGATTCACAGGGTTCAGAGGTCAGTTAACTATGTAAAAGCCATGTTCCCCCATAAGGCTCATCTTATTATCCCAGATAGGGATGGGTCTATGGTATCCCAGTCGTTAAATGGCACCAGAATCAACAAACTCTACGACACTTACGGATCACCTTTCAGGGAGAAGCTGTTTTCAGAGGCCCCGGTAAAGGAACTACCCAGAATCCCCTCTGTTGACCTATACACTTGTTATCTTGACGACAGGTCGGTTAACAAGTCAGGGCAGCCTAAGTTTATGGGAGAATGGATAGATCCTGAGCATCCTCGTAACAACTGGTCTTATAAGGTAAAGCCGGGAGATCAACTGTATCCCCGTAAGCGGTGTATTGTATTCACCAACACCGCCATACTATATGATGGCCCCGCCATTTACTGGCATGGACTATACCCGTATGCAAAACTCACTCTAGACCCTTGGCCATGGAGTTGGTTGGGGAAGGGAGTATTGTGGGATATTTTGCCCTTAGCTAGGTCAGTGAATGGAATCATGCGGGTGATTGATGACCACTTGGAGCAGGTGGCCAGACCTACTGTAATTGGGGATAAACACACCATCTCCCAGAGTGAGATTAACAAGATTGATACCCGTAAGGCGGGGTTAAAGATCAGGCAGAACATGCTCACCGGTAAGGGGATTATGATTCAAGATCCCCCCAACCTCCCTCCCGATGTTCTCCAGATCCTCAACTACTACGAGGAGAAAATTTATGATATTCCGGGAGTCAGAGACTTCTCGGATATGATGAAGATGAAGCAGATGCCTTCACCGGAAACTATTGAAAGGATTCAGGAGGCTATGTCTCCTTCTGTTAGGTTGAGAAGTAGAATCATTGAGACCTATATGCGGGAATTTGCCACCATGACGGCCTCCAACTTTGCCCAATTTTATCCCCTATCGTTGCGGTTGGCTATTTTGGGGGCAGCTGGGGCAACCCCAGATGACTTCGACCAGGACCCGGGATCATTTATTCCCGCTTACCTTGAAAACGATTACTCCTCTTCAGGGGTTGTCAAGATGGAAGCCTTGGCAAGGGGACCTTTACCCCGTTACGACAGGGCTAAGTTCTTCTTCAGTCAAGTGTCCTACCACATTGCTCCCTCCTCACTGCTGAATGCTTCGGAGATCGAGACTCAGCTTAAATACCTGCAGCTGGCTCGGGCAGGACTGGTGGATCATTGGACCTTGCTTGAGCAGCTGAACATCCCCAATGTGGGGAATCCTCCCGAAGGAGCTAAAACCATCACCGAACGGCTAATAGCCGAGCAGCAGATGCAGTTGGGTATGGTGGTGAGTTCTGCGGGGAGGAAGGCAAGCGGTCAAGAGCCTCCGCAGCAGAAATCCAGTGGGGCGGTTAGCGAGAGTGGGTAATGGGAGTTGACATTGAATGGATTGTAGGGATTATGAGGGTAGGGGATAAATTGGAGAAATTCCATGATCCCTTTGACTTCTCAACGGTGGTATTGAAGGATGATGATACAGTTATCTTCAAGGGAGCCTACTCCAACCAGTTTGCACAACTGGTGAAGGAGAGGAACAATATCCGGAAGAAGCTCCCCCCTGACGTAAAGAGGGTGGTTTACGAAAGGATTGACGAGGAAGGTGTTATAACTGAAGAGGTTATAGAGGTTAATCGTTATGGGTCAGATGGATAGAATGGATATGGGGGACGACATCACTGTTGTTGTTACCCCAGTGATAACTCAACCGTCCCCTAAGGAGGACAATCATGAGCAAAAAGAAAGCAACAATGACTGATTCCCTGCAGCTTCGGGGGTATTTGGAGTTTGTCCTCCGGGATGCCAGAACCAACCAGATTCTCAAGCGGGGTAAGCACCATAATACAGTTACCGCCGGGGGGAGGGGATGGGCTCTGGAACGCCTCACGCCTTCCAGCAACGCCCAAGTGCTAAGTGCCATTGCTATTGGATCTATTTCCAGTACCGCTCCGTCCAGTAACCAAACAGCTCTTGGTGGTTATATGACCATCAAGGCGTTTGGTACCACCGGCCTTACCACGGCTACCAACTCCGCGTGTACCTTCACTGGAGCTATTAGTTTCAACACCAACGAGACCTTTACAGGGTCCAGTCAGATTGGGGAGTTCTGTATCTACAACTCCGCTGATTCTGGTGGGACCATGTTCAACAGGGTTACCACTTCCACGTATATCAACTTCAGCACCTCCAACACCCTTGCTGTTACTATGACTATTACCAACTAACTGTCCTGAGGAGGACCCGTGCAATCTAGTTTGGGGTATCCGAGTTTCCCATCCTTGCTGTTTGCTATTCCGTTCAGTGGGAGGCCTTTGCCGCCTCAGCTGACCCTTGCCTTCCACAACTGTTCACCGCCGATGAATTACAACACGGTGATGATCAACACTTACGGGGTTCCTATTGCGGAAGCGAGGAACCTTTTTGTGAAGAAGGCCCTTGAAATAGGGGCTAAGTATATTTTCTTCTGGGATGAGGATGTTGAACTTCCTCCCCAGACATTGAGGGAACTTATTTTCATGGCTGAACACCACCCGGAAGCTGGGGTGGTGGGGGGTATTTACTCCCTCAAAGTAGACAGACCGGAACCTTTAGTGTTCAGGGGAACAGGATCGGGACCTTACTGGGATTGGAAGGTTGGGGAGGTGTTTGAGGTGGACGGTATTGGGATGGGGTGCACCATACTCCGTACTGAACTCTTCAAAGACCTACCTGAACCTTGGTTCAAGACGGTTGATAATTTAGATCCCTTCCTCGACAATGTGAGGTTTGGGGAACAGTGGACGGAGGATCTTTACTTCTGTAAGAATTTACGGGAAAAGACTGATTGGAAGATCTTGGCTCATGGTCAAATCCTTCCTAACCACATTGATGTGAAAACAGGTAGAAGCTATAACCTTCCCCCTGATTCCAAACCTTGCCTCCCTTATGGGGTTAAACCCTCTAAAAAGAGAATCCTCGATATTGGGTGTGGCCCTAACAAGTTGAAGACTCAGGAAGGGCAGGTGGTGGGGTGTGATATTAGAGAACTGGAGGGGGTTGATTACAGATGTGACCTCCGAAAACTCCCCTTCGCAACCGAGGAGTTCGACATCATCTACTCCTCCCATGTCTTAGAGCATTTTGGCCGTAACGAAACCCTTGATGTCCTCAAGGAATGGACTAGAGTGCTTAAAGAGAAGGGAGAATTCAGAATCATTGTCCCTAATATCGGTTGGGCGGCTGAACAGATCAACAAGGGGGTTATCGATCACAACGTCCTTAATGTTCTGTATGGTCAACAGGAGTATGGGGAGAACTTCCATAAGATGGGATTTACCCCTGTAACCCTCACCAACTTCCTTAACGAATTAGGTTTCTGGAAGCAGGAACTTCAGTTAGAAGGTTACAACATCATCATTCGTTCTTGGAGGGCTCCTAAGCCTAAAACCAAGAGGAAGAGGTAACTATGGCACTACGACACATCAACCTTACCATTGGGGCTGCGGCTACTCCTGTTACCACCTCAGACCACAAAGGTGTGAGGCAGATGATTATTCAGAACACAGCCCAGAACTCTGCAATTTACATCGGGGATTCAGACGTTTCTGCTACTGACTATGGCCACACCCTCGCGGCTGAGGGTATTGTCACCATTGGTCCGTTTAGTGGGGATGCTCCACTAAACACCAAAGAAGTGTATATTGCGGGAACAGAAAACGACGTGGTTCATATTCTCCTTATCACTCATTGAGGTTCAAATGAAGTACTTTAAGCCGGAGGAGTTCGACAGTCCTGACTGGGAAGGAAGTGGGGTTCACATGAACAAGGAATTCCTCGAAACACTTGATAGTATGAGAGAGGTAGCGAGGATTCCTTTTATTATTACGAGTGGATACCGTACACCTGCTCATAATAAAGCAGTAGGGGGGAAGCCTAACAGTGCTCACCTCAAAGGGTACGCGGCGGACATCTCCGCACCGGAAGGATTCCAGAAGTATGCCATTCTACAAGCGGCACTCCTTCTGGGTATCCGTCGTATCGGGATTGGATCCAACTTCGTACACGTGGACGCAGATCCTTCTCTTCCTCAGCCTACTATTTGGACGTATTAAAGGAGGGATGATGAGTAAAGAATTTGCATGGAGTGTACTCAAAAGATTCCTGAGGGCGTTTGTCAGTGGAGGTGCGGCACAACTTGTGCTGATGCTGGCATCTGGTAATGTAGCTATTGACTCATGGAATGACTTCAGCCATTGGCTTATTGTTCTACTAGTGGCGTTCATTACCGGTGGGGTTATGGCGATTGATAAACTACTTCGCTTCGACCCTGATAAAGAGTCCAATTAAGGAGGAATAACCAATGAAGCGTATTGTAATGGTTTTGGTTTTGATTATGGCGTTTACTCTCCCTGTGATGGCGCAGGACCTCCCTGGGAGGTTTGTGGGCTTTGGAGGGGGATTTGGCGATAAAGGGTTTGGTTATGGGGTTCTGGGTATCCCTATGACTGAGAAACTTATCAGCTACACCCTTTGGGACTTTACTCCTGTTGAAACGGTGGAAGACTCTTCCTTCACCTTTATTGACGGCAAGGTGATGTTGAAGCTGAACGCTACCACCGGGGCTGCTTACAAAGTTATGCAGATTGCCCCTAAGCTCTCGTTGTGGGGTATGGGAGCCGCAGGGCTGGCTACTACTGGTGAATTCAATAGCGCGGCCTTTAAGTATGGTGGGTTTGTTGATTACAGGGTGAAGGAGGGGATTGGTATTAATGTGGGTGTTGGGGGCCAGTGGGACTCCCTTAACAAGTCTTCCCTTGACCTTCGTATTGGTACCAACTTCTACATTGGGAATTAACCATGGACATCGTGGATCTCACAAAGGAGATTGATAAACTGAATCGTGAGACCATACCATTGATTCAGGAGGTCCTTAACCAACTGGTTGAGGACCTCCATTCCCTTGTAGATAGGGTAAACAATGCTAAGGTGGTTATGACCTTCCAGATACCAGAAAAGGAAGGGGGCAAAGATGCCAGCCCTAAGTAAGGCCCAGAGAAGGTTAATGGCTATTGCAGAGCATCACCCTTCTAAACTTCATAAGAAGAATAGGGGGGTTCTAAAGATGTCAAAAGGGCAGTTATCTGACTTTGCCTCCACCTCTGAAAAGGGGTTGGCAAGGAGGAAGAAATGAAGAAATCACAGATGCGCCACGAGGAGAAGCTGGAGACCCCTAAACAGGAGGCCTCTTATCATGGTGAAGGGTTTTTACGCAAGGCTCTTGCTCATAAGCAGAAAATGGGTAAGGGGAAGAGCCTTAAAAGTAAATAAAGGAGGGCCTTATGGCTACCATCCCTAAACACTCTGACCCTTCCTCTATATGGTTAAAGGCAGCCGATGAGAGGCTCGGGGAGATTAGAAAGTTAGGGGCCAAACCTGAAACCAGATACTTCGGCATTGGCCCCAAAAAGAAGTATACTCAACAGGATAGACTTCGTATGAAAGAGCTTTCCCGTAATGAGTTGAACTTCCGTAGTACGGGGATGGCGAAAAAGCGGAAGGAAACAGGTAAACTACTTAAAGGAGAATAACATGTTCGACACTAACTTCAGTAAACCCGCAGACATGGCCAAGGCGGCCAAGTCGTTGAAGAAAGGTGGGAAGGCTGCTTCCCTTGGTAAGGGTACCCCTAAGGGAATGAAGAAAGGCATGGTAGTTACCCCTGCCAAACCCCTTGGGAAGGGAAAATAACTCCTTTTATCCCGAAAGGTATTGACATTTTTCTGTTTCGGGGTAAATACCATTACAGGAGCGACTTATGGAAACTGCATCGCCAGCAACGCAATCGCGTAACGTATCACTGGACTCCCCTCCCCCTCAACCACCGGGAGGGAACAAGTCCAGTTTCATGCCTCCCCCCACCAATGGGGGCGTAGGGCTCGGAGATATGGCCAACTCTCCGCAAATTATGACGATGCAGGGGCTTGCAATGGCAAAGGACGCATTTCAGCTTATTGCCAACGGCCTCCCCGACATCGCCCCCCTTCTTACCGGTACAATCACAGATCTGGAACAAATAGTGGCGCAGGCCATGTCCGCAAACATGGCTGGGCAACCTTTACAACAGGGAGGTGCTCCGGGTGCCATGCCTATGATGACACCCCCTCCGGGACCACCCATGCCGGGAGGAATGCCTCCGGGTGGAGGTGGTATGCCCCCGCAAGGGGGAGGCCCCGGCCCTATGCCGGGAATGTAACTACCTTATTTTAGGTGCTGGGCCTCCACTGAGAGGTAGGCACTGGGAAAGAGGATCGAATGGCAAAGAGAACCGAAGACCTACGAGCTTATTGGCAGGAGATAGCTTCCAAGGCGGGAATTGACCCTGCACAGGTCGCTGCTGTTGAAGCTGCTCTGGGCGATGATGCCGTATCCAAAGCATTTCGTCAGGCGTTTGTCCCCACCCCGGATCATCACTCCACCCTCGATACGTTGAAGGGTGAGTATGACTCTCGGATGGCCCAGTATGATGACTGGTATAACAACACCGCTCTCCCTGCTTACCAAGCAAATCTGAGTGGTTTGGAAAAGCTGCGTCAGTATGAATCCACATATGGGACGCTCGATCCTAACTATACGACATCCAATGACGCAAATGCCTTCGGGTTCAGCAATAAGGATGAACTCGACAAGTACCTTGACGACCGCTTCCGTGCCGAACGGGCGGGCTACGTCGGCCTCTCTAAAACCCTACCCCGACTTGCAATCGATTACTTCAAACGCTTCGGAGAAGAACTGGACTTCGATGAAGTGGAGAAGTTGTCGGTGCAAAAAGGCCTTCCCCCTGACTTAGCCTACAAGGAGTTTATCTCCCCCCGGGTGGAAGCAGAACAGAAGGCCGCCTTTGAAGCAAAAATAAAAGAGGCTGAGGAACGCGGAGCGCAGAAGGTACTCTCTACGCATCAGCTGCCTATTGATTCCACTCCGAAGGAGTCCAGTCCTTTCTTTGATCGAACTGAACCGGCTAAACCGGCTGCCAACGAAATGGAAGCAGATCGGGATTCCCGCAACAGTTTCCTCGAAGGGTGGAACACTTGGGCAGCAGACATCGCAAACAAAAACCGGTCCTAATAGTTAGGACGAGGAGTCAACAATGGCTGAGTTAGACCAGATTACGGTAGCAACACACCGATACATCCGGAAGACTCCTAAGCTCATCGATATGCTCTTTCAGAACGATCCTCTTTTGGCGTACCTGAAGAGTAATGTCAGGGAGACTTACGATGGTGGGCGGTACATAGGGGAGAACTTTAACTAAATGGAGTTCCTTCCACAGTAATGTGGATGACAAAAACCTCTTTTAATTGACTCGAACGCTGAAATGCCAACGAGGGCCAAGCAAGTGATCGACACAGTGAAGTTAGCATGGGCGGCAGGATTCACAGACGGGGAAGGCTACATCGGCCTGACTCGCTGCCTTGACAAGAAGCGGGGGTATTATACTTACCGTGTTCAAATTGAGGTAGCGCAGGTTCATGAGGCTCCTATTCGTCTTCTGCACTCCATGTTTCACGGTGTTGGTAAAGTTCGTCACTATACTAATACTCATCGAGGCTATTGGACATGGCGGGTATTTGGGCAGGATGCTTTAAGGGTTATCTCCCTTCTCCTGCCTTACCTTGTCGTAAAACAAGCGCAAGCTCGATTGGTATTAGAGTATGGGTTCACAACCAGAGTAAAATCAACCAAGGGTACTTGGAAATCTGTACCAGTTGATCTCCGGGAGAAACGTGCTGCACTATGGGCAGCTCTTTGTGAACTCAATGGCGGACGCGCTGTGCAGGCTGAGAGACTAAACAAAGAGGCCCCTACCCTTAACAGGGAGGGTGATGCAATAGTCCGGTCTCATGGGAATATAAACCATGAGAGCACAGCAGAAATGACTGTGCCCCAAACTATTCAATAGCAATAGTGTAATAGTTTGGAGTAACAACTCGCTACTATGACGGCCTGATCGGTGGACCTTACCTGCAGGGTAAGGAGTTCGACATCACGGAACCTCAGGTTGAACAGCAGCTCCAGTTCAACATCAAGTTCTGGCAGATGAACGTCACTCTTTCCAAAGAGGACATTCAGGTTATCAACAAGGGTCCCAATGCGGCTTTTAAGCTGATCGAAAGCCGTATGACCAATGCTTATATGACCATCGGTGCTCAGATGGCCATCGGGCTCTACCTCAATGGTATCAACGCAGGGTATGTTGCCAACTGGAACGGCCTCCCGGAAGCTCTGAACGACAACACCACGGCTTCTTGGGATGGTAATACCTATGGCACCTACGGCACCATCACTCGTGGTGGAGCTGTGGGGAATGCCCTTAACTCCGCCCCGGTCAACGTCAACGGCCCCATCGAGTACAACACCCTCGAAGAGTCCTACTCTGACGCTTGTTTCGGGAACATTGAACCTAATGTCGGTGTCACCACTCCTCTGTGCTTCTCCTACATCAAGGAGAAGTTCCAGACCCAGCAGAGGTTCAATGACACTCAGGACCCCAAAATTGGCTTCACGGGGCTCAAGTTCAACAGCGCCACCCTGATGCGGTCCCGGTATTGTCCGGGTACCTACATCAGCGGCACCAACGATAAGATCGCCACCACCTACATCAAGCAGATGTCGCTGGGTGCTCTTACCGAATATCCCACCGTCACTGCCGAGACTCTGTGGTGGCTGAATGCCCGTAAGCCCTATGCCAATATGTACCTCAGCAATGACGCTGAGTATGGGCTGGGTTTCACCGGATTCAAGCCGAGTCAGGGCAACACCAAGGTTGCGGGTCAGGTTCTGGCTGCTGCGGCAGTCACCTTTGCTCCGCGTTATCACAAACAGCTTTATGGTATCACCGGTTAAGGAGGACACATGCCTAACATCAATAGAGACCAGACTGTGTACATCCAGACCGGTAACCCCGACACTTGGTCGGCTGAAACTCTTCAGCGTCCGGGAGAGTTGGGTAAGGCCTACGACTACAACGACCGCACTTACCAGAGGGTGAAGCTGGATTCTGGTGCTACTGCCGCCAACACTGTTGGTGTGGTGGCCGCCAACCAGCTTGCGTTCTGGAAGGATCGGGCTAACTATCTTGTCACCAACGACAAGCGGCAGGCCGAAGGCGGATCGTTGGGTACTAACGCCTTTGCCAACTCCGTTGCGGGTATCTTCCGCAGCGCCGTTACAGCGGGGCGGTACTGTGACATTCTGGTTAGGGGGCGTAACATTGCAGTCTCCGATACCAATGATGTTGCGGTGGGTGAAACCCTGATTGCCGATGTTACCGCCAACACCGCGAAGGCGGCTGGAGAAGCTGTGGGGACTGCTCCTACCTACAATCCTATTGGTAGGTGCAGAACAGCCTCTGCTACCAACGTGTGTTACGCTGATATCGATCTGACCAACATCCCGTAAGGAGGTGACGTATGGCTGCCGCTGTTACAGTGGATGATGGTTATCCTAAGGTTAACGTCAACGGTTCCTTCCGGGAGTGGTATTACAAGTTTGACATCGCTGCGGATGGGGATTGGCTTGATGTGCCTATGCGGACCGTCGATAACGTTACGTTTGTTAATGACACCAATACTTCTGGGGTTGCGGTTGCTTCTACTGCCATTACGGGAATGAAGAGCCGTATTACCTTTGATGCTGCCGGTGCCGTTACGAATGTGCAGTGTCGGGTTACCGGACACTAATAGTTAAGCGGGGGAGTACCTATGGCTCTGGATACATATACAAGTATTGCGGGTAAGGTGCTCCTCCGCTGTCCTATAGCTGGCCCCCTCTTGGCACGGGACTGGGTAGCTAATGCGTTCAGGCAGGTTGCTGAACGCAGGCCGTGGTCTTGGCTGCAGAAGCAGGGGCAGTTTATTCTTTCAGCCCTTTACAATACAGGTACTGTCTCCCTAACTCAGGGGAGTGATACTGTCACGGGAACGGGTACTGTCTTTACCACTTCCATGGTAGGGAGACAGTTTAGACTCACCAATGTTACTCCCATATACACCATTACCGCTGTAGATGAAGTAGCACAGACGCTTACACTTGATTTAGTATGGGGAGCGGACAGTGCCACTGATAGTGGGTATGAGATTTATTCTGCCTACGTCTCCCCTCCCTCGGACTTCAACTATCTCATTACCGTCTGGGACCCCCGCTTCAACTGGCAGCTACACCAGAACATTAGCCAAAGGGAACTGAATACATGGGATGCTCAGAGGAGTAATAGGGGGCAGGCTTACCTTGTGGCGCAGAGAGACTACTACACACCTACAGGCGAAACTGTACCTTTACCACGTTTTGAAGTTTGGCCTCACGTTACATCCGCATACGTATTACCGTTTATGTATGTAGCAAGGGCAACTGATTTACAAGATGCTGGGGCTACTTTACCAAGATATATCAGGGGAGACATCCTCCTTGAACTAGCCATGGCTGAGGCTGCCAGTTGGCCGGGACCTTCCATAGAGAAGGTTAACCCCTACTACAACTTAAAACTTGCTCAAGCTCACCAGAATAAGGCAGAATTTATGCTGGCTGAGCTGGAACGTCAGGACGAGGAGATTGCCCTGATGAATGTTCAGTATGACTCAATAACAAGGCTTCCTTGGGCCCCCCTGCCTATGGATGCGAACTTCTGGCAGAAACATGCCTTTTAACAAGGAGTAAGTTATGGCAAAGAATAGTTTTGTGAACACCCCGATGGACATGATCGCCACTCCGCCTTCCAACAACAAGGGTGGGCCGGGGGTGTATAACGGCGAGAATCAGGGTCCTTTCTCTGGTTACAAGAGGACCTCCTCTGCAAATGCTGTCCCGGAGAAGATCTATGATGGAGAGATTCCCACTACGGGTAAGGGAGAAGTTTGTCCCAGTAAGTTGCCCAAGCACATCTAAGTGGTGTGGAAGTAATCTAGGGGCTCCTTTACCCCTTCTGGTGGTAGGGGAGCCCTTTTTGTAGGGTGAGGGGTTATGGCGGTATTTACAGCTAACTTTGGCGAGTACGCATTAGGAACCACACTTCCCGGTTGGACTAAGCGGTATAACCCAGCCAATTTTACAGCGGAAATAATTGCGACATCTTTCTTGTATTCTATGGGTGGGAATGTACTACGTATTACACCTACCTCCCCTACTAAAGCTGCTGCGCTTACTTGTGATGCGTTAGATAACTCTACAAATGTAGATATTTTAGCTTTAGGTTCGTTTGCTACAACTTCACTCAGTAATAGATGTATAACAATCGGTGGGCGGTTGCGAGAACCAACTCCAACTATTCCTATAGGGTATACGATGCGCCCCGGTTACGCAGGGCCAAATGCTTTTGCATATATTTATTCTCACCTATCCAGTACAAATGCTACAGAGGTATCTAATGCCCCACAGGCAAGTGGTTATAATGATATTGATGGTGGGTCAGATACCTACCCCAAATGGGTACGATTCCAAATACAAGGTACTACGCTTCGCCTTAAAATATGGTCTCATACGCACAAGGAACCTGCAGGATGGCTGATAGATGTTGTGAACTCATCTATTATTGATCCGGGGTGGGTAGGACTTTTTGGTAGTTATACTATCACTGATGCTGTATATTTCCACTATTTTGCTGCTGCAACTGAAGGTGAACCACTCCTTATCCCCCCTGAATATAACGGTGATATATTAGCTGGGGCATGTACTAAAAATAATACGTACTTTGGTAGTGGCCGAGTTCAGTTAAGTGCTGGATGTTATTTAGAACGTATAGATCATATAACACCCAATACTTATGCTGTAGGTATGAAGGCGATGTTTTACCAGACTACTCCTGCAGGAGTATCCCGCATCGCCCGGATGGCTATTTACTCTGGTGGAGCCTCTGACACTGACCCTACTGGAGCTACTTTATTGGCAGATTCAGGGCCTACAGTTATTCCCGCTACTAGTACTTGGCATCCTTTTTCTTTATCGGAGTCCGGGACAGTAACTGCAGTAGAGTTACCTGTAGGGCGGGTGTGGTTATGCGTAGCCGCAGAATTACCGGTACCCGGTTCCAGCTACGTAAAAAATAACACTGCATATATTACGCAAGGTTTGAATAGGGACACCTGTTACTACAAAGCTCCAGCTCCCTATGATACAGGAGATCCTTCAGTACCATACCCAGCTGTGTTTCCTGCTGGAGCTACTGTTGGATCTGAAACACTACTACAGTACGTATATATTCAAATACAGGTAGGACCTGCTTCTAACTTTGGGGTTGTTGTCCCTCGTACTGCCTCCTACACTGAATCCCTTACCCTTACAGACTCCGTTCGTGTTTCTATTCAGGAACCTTATTTCTTCTACGAGGACCTTCACACCTTCAAAACCCAGTTAGCCAATAGATTGAATGACCCTGATATGGTCTATTGGACCTCTGACGAACTCCTGACTATCGTCCACGAAGCCCTCCGTACCCTTTCCCTCTTGACATGGTACAACGGTTATAGGCTTGACTGTACACCTACCGGGGCCTTTCAAAACCTCTATACCATTGATCCTATGCGCCTTGGGATGACCGTAACCGATAGAGAAATGATCAACCGTATGCAGTATGATCTCATGGAGAACATCACTGCGGATTGGATTGCTGGGTGGACTGGTACAGAACAATTCAACCTCGCTGACCTTACCCATGCTTTGCAGAAAAGACGTAATAGGTTCCTTGGAGAAACTGGGGCGGTAATCACTAGGATTACCAATGGAGACATCACCCTCACCAACGATGGCATTATTAAGATCCCTGACTCGATTATCGATGTTCGTAGGGTAGCGTGGAAGGACTCAACGGGTTATAGGAATCTTTGGAGAGCAGCCGAAGAAGAACTCACCTCTTACGATCCCAGTTGGACTCCTGTTGCTGCCCAAGATCCTCTCTACTACTCTGAGTTGGCCATCAAGCAGTCTCACATGCAGTTGGCTCCTGCTCCTTCAGTACTCAATGACATGGAACTCCTCACCCTCTCAGCTGGGGCTGACTTCCAACCTTCCCTAGAACCTACTGCAGTAGGGATCAACGATGATATGACATGGATTCTAAAGTGGGGAGCCCTTGCGGAAGTGTTAGGAGGAGACAATCCCGCTAAAGACCCCGAAAGGGCTGCTTACTGTGAAAAGCGTTACCAGCACGGTATTGAGATGGCTAACAACTACACCACCATCTTAGCTGCCAGAATCGGCACTGCCCCTATTCAGGTAGTCACCCTTGCCGAATTGGATGCCTACAACGGTGACTGGCAGAAGGCTACACCCGGAGCCCCGCAGATGGTAGCCACCGCTGGCCTTAACTACGTTGCCTTTTACCCCCCTGCAGATGGCTCCACTACCATCTCCTTTGATATCACCCGTACTGCCCAACTCCCTTGGGGTGATTCTGACTTCATTCAGTTGGGCAGGGAACTCTACTCCCCGGTCCTTGACTACTGTGTTCACCTTGCCATGTTTAAGGTAGGTGGGGCTGAATTCCAAGCCACCATGCCTCTTCTCGAAAACTTCTTCGAGATGTGCTCTAACTATAATAAACGCATGGAAGCTTGTAGTAGACTATGGAGGGATATGGATAAGATCACCAACGCTGAAGAGATGACTAGATTGAGGATGAAAACAGCAGGGGAACCCAGAACACCTGAAAACTGGGGCTATGGTAAACCGGGAGGGAAACAATGAGTCCTGACTTCAAGGTTCAACGGGATACCAACCGGTTCTTTTGTTTGGGGATGGACCTTAATCGTCCTATTGATGAACTAAAACAGTTAAAGTATGCCCTTCTCAAAAATGTCCGTGCTTACCAAACAGGTAGGTTGGAAGCCAGAAAAGGCCTTTCACTTATTGGTACTGTAAATGGGGCAGTGCACAGTATTCGTAGACTCAACGTCCCCCGTACCGGTGCATGGACCAGAGTAATTGGTTCCGGCGAGAACCTCTCCATAGGTCAGGGACCCTTTACCCAAGTAGATACCGGTTACAGCGGCAACCCCCTTGCCCTTGTACCCTACCGCCCTTCCCAATCCCCTGATCCATGGATGTATGTCATGGATTCCAATAAGCACATTAAGGTAAACGTAGATGGTACCTTACATTCTGTAGGTCTTCCCCCACCTACTTTACCTCCGGTGATTGGCAGAGGGGGTGCGGCAGGTACATTTGTGTTTAAGGAAGTTTTCCCTGCAGTGATGGACGCTGCAGGGTGGGCATCAGGACCTGCGTTTGTGGGAGATATGAGTGGGGGAAAGCACACCGTTACCAATATCCAAGCTATAACCTATGATTCAGGTACCACTGGTTGGTGCACTATCCAACCCGGAGTAATGACTGGCATTGTTCGTAATATGCTCTTGTACCTGTACAGCAATGATTTGGGGTCAGAAGAGGATGTGGTGGTAACTGCCATTAGTAATGGCTTCCCTACATCTACTACGATTGCATCTATAGCCACCCTTCCCTCCGGGCAAAATTCTATTACCCTAACAGATATTACCAATGGCTTGGAAGCCTATGGGATGTTGGAGAATACCACTAAAGGGGAGTCCGCCTTAATGACTTCCATCATCAGTGGCTCCGATGCAGTACAGACGATCCTATGTACTCCCCCAAGTTCTTGGAATGTTGGGGATACAGTTTATGTACGTAGCACCTTCAGGTGTTACGCTACTAAGACTCATAGTGTTATGGGAGCGGTTCGTAATTGGAGTCTTCGTCAGCACACCAATATCACTGAGGACTTAGCGTTACCCTTAACCGGTTACGCGACCTCCCCTAAATTCAACCCTGCCCTCGACCTCTCCCGGATTACAACGGATATTTCTACCACTCCAGACTCCTACATCGCTATCAACCTCTCCTTGACTCATCCTGCAGATACAACCTTGGTCAAGATCATGTTTGGGTGTACTGATACAGCTGACCAAGATAAAAAGTTTGACACTGATTACTTCTACGCTACCTTCACTCCTGACCAACTTACCGAGCCCGGAGGACTTAAGGTTAAGCTGGCGGAGTTTTCCCAAATAGGTAACCCCTCTTGGAAGAACATCTACTACTTCCAACTTGAGACTAGTATCAGGGAACCTGTTAACTATGATGAGCGGGAGGAATGGGATAATATCCATACCTATACTTATTTGCACTCCGTTTACCTTACTGGCCTCTCTGGCCCAGATGCTGGTGATCTCGGGGCTGGTTACCGATACCGTTATAGAGCTCGAACCTCCTCCACTGGAGTGGTAAGTAATTGGTCCCCAGCAACAGTTGAAGAATACGACCTCCTTGGAGAGGCAGTTACTGTTTCTGCCCCACAGCAGTATACGGCTGCGGTAGAGGTAGATAAGTTGGATTTTCAACGCAGGGGAGGATCTCTACCAGAGGATTGGTACTACATAGGGTCTGTAGATAACACTGTAGTTCCTACTGGGTTTGAGGATAAATATCCTGATGATGTCATTGTAGCTAATCCTTCAGAGGGACAGGTTCATTATCAGTTGTGGCCCATTATCGGAGCACCTGTATCAGGTACAGGGGCAACGGTTACTGGAGTGCTAGTAGAAGGATCTGGGTTCTCTACAGATTGGGCTTCTGATACTCCCATACGCATAAATGGTGTCTGGTACACCATCTACCAAGTTTATTCCTCTACTTCTTTACAGATTTACGAAAGTGGTGGGACACAAACCAATGCCAGTTGGGAGATTCCAGAACCTATTCTTCAAGGTCAACCTATGCCCTGCTTCTGGGGGCCGCTCAACGACACCTTCTTCGGCTGCGGAGATCCTGTTAACCCCCAAAGGTTGTACTGGACCAACCCCGGAGATGCTGACACTACCAGACAAACAAACTGGTTGGATATTACCACCCCTTCCGAACCTCTTATGAATGGGGTAATTTACAATGGTAGATGTTACATCTGGAGCAGTGAAAGGTTTTTTCAGGTACTTCCTGAAACACAAGATGAATCAGGAGCGGTGGTTGGTTGGAACTATGTGGAGATCCCCTCTGGTAAAGGACTCTGGGCAAGGTGGGCCTTCACCAATCCCCAATCTATTCCGGGAGATGTACTCTTCTTCCTGAGTAAGGATGGGATCTATGGGACTGACGGGGGTTCACCTTCTGACATTACCGCCGAAGACCTTCGACCTACCTTCCCCAACGAAGGTAATGTAGGGGAGACTGTTAACACTGTCCCTTATCCGTATATCATCCCCGGAGCTAATGCCAACTTCCGGCTCTCTTACTACGATGACTACCTCTACTTCGACTACCCGGATAACACCTTAGCGGTGGTTATCCCAGTCTCCTTCACAGATAACCTGAACAACTGGACAGACTCTATTGCCTCTAAACACTATAACTTAGGGTTCATCGACACCCTTAACTTCTGGAACGATTCCATTACCAAGGGTATACTTTACCCCGGTTCTGGCTTCCAAGACTCCTTGGACACTTGGGTGGATTCCATCCAGACCAACTTTATCCAAGTTGAACTACTGGACGATCTCTCAACCTCATGGGATGATGCTGTTGACGGAGGTACCGCGTAATGGCTGAGCACACACTCATTTACGCCAAGGATCTGATGGAGGGTAGGCGGGGGTGGTTTTATGACGTTTATACCCCCGGCATCAGGGTTCACTATGGGGAAGAAGGAAGTAATGTTCACTCTATACTCTGTGGTGGAGCAGATGGAGGGGTGTATCAGCTTACTGGGGATTCGGACAATGGCACCGATATCCCCTGTCAAGTTATTACCAAATGCCTCGACATGAATGATCCCAGACACAATAAGCTGTTTGGAGACATCATGTTGGACTGTAATACCAACTCTGTAGCCGTGACAGCTACCCCTAAATTTGATAACGCCTCTACTTCCGCCCCCGCTGTTACAGTAACCAACGCCACCCGGACTCAGGTTCCGGTACCTGTGGGAAGTGACTGGGTGGTAGCACGGAACATCTCCCTTGATATCCAGTGGAATACCAACGGAGCTACTCCTTTACTGTATATTTGGGAACCCAGATTTACTGAGGTGGGAACTAATGTTTATGCTTATAGTTGGTCTACTTCCTACCTGACTCATGGATTTCCGGGATATTACTATCATGGTTATCTATATCTGAGACATGTCTCCACTGCTGACTTGACCTTCACCATCACTGATGAAGATGGCACTGCTCTTGTGGTTATTGGAATCACCCATACCGGTGGGTTGGATAAGAAGGACTTTATCAGGTTGCCGGTGTGCAAAACCAAGCTGGCTAAATACTCCCTTACCAGTGAGGCTTTGTTCAAGGTAGACGGTGAAGAGTCGGAACTACTTGTAAAACCATGGGGTTATGGTGCAGAATGGACCCATATGAAGATCTTCAAAGATGTCCCGATTGGGGAGGCGCAATAGTATGGCGAGACATTATCCATCAAAAAATGATCTAGACAGGCCTGATAAAATGGAACGTGTGGTACGGGATATTTATGATCGTATCTATAAGCAATCCAGTACTACATCGGTAAAGTCTGGGCCTAAACGTATTAACATTAATACCGGCAAGCCTTTAGACGAATAGGAGGTCATCATGGCAAACTGGGGTGGGGGATTATCAGGGGCAGCTTCCGGGGCTCAATTAGGTGGGAGCATTATGCCGGGATGGGGGCATGCCATAGGAGGAGCCATCGGTGGTATCGCTGGCCTCTTCGGGGGTGGCAAGAATCCCCAAGAACAGATGGCCCTTGAACAGATGAGAGCCCAGATGGAGAGGTCCAACCAGTTCTGGAAGCAAGCTCAGGGTCAGATGGGGGCTGCCCAACGCTACTTCGCCCCCATTGCCGGGGGGAGCCGTACCGCAGCCTTCCAGTCTATGGCCCCTGAGATCACTTCTGCGACCCAAAGGTTGGATGCTGGGCGTACCTCCCTGCTTAACCTCGCCGGACGCAGTGGTGGGGCTTCTATGAGGCTAGATCCCTATGCCAAGGGCTCTATGGCTACCTCCCTTCTCATGCGCGCCAGACCTGAAGCCGCTAAGGCCATGATGCAGATGGCAGGAACCACTGGTGGGTGGGCTCAGAATCAAGGCGGGATCGTACCTACCGCTCTGGAGCAGTCTAGATGGCAGCAGGAACGGCAGGATAAGGAAAGTACTGCTACTTACAACATCCTCAGTCGTCTTGCTAGCCAAGGGGGCGAGTGGTGGAAGAACAGGAATAATGGAGGCGGAGAAGCTAGTATGAACTTAGGGGGTGGTGGTAATACTAGCGGTGGGTTTACCTTTGGCAACCTGAACATCGACCCTACTAAGTGGCGGTAGCCCTAATACTTGGAGGCAAGTTATGGGATGGATGCATGGTTTTATAACCCGAGCTGGAGAGGTCGCGCATGAGCAGGATATGCTGGAACTGCAGCAAGCCGCTGACCAGAAGAAGAATCTTTATGACTTCTACACCAAACTAGTAGACCACCCTGACCTTATGGAAGAGCGGCGTCCTGAACTCTTTCAATCTATGCAGCGGCTACTGCAGATTCCTGCCGGGAAGAAGATCCCCAAAGACCTCTACCCTGAATCCCTCCTCTCTCGTGGGCGTATGTTCTATGACTACAATGAACAATCTGCTAGATCGGCAGAACGCGTCGCGTTAGAAGCGCGTAGAAAGCAGGAAGAAACCCTTCCCGAGCAAGAAGCGAGTCAAATACGAGTTGGGTATGCTGGTCAACATGGTACCGCTTACCCTAGGGAGGACATCACAGGAGCTGAGGCCCAAGGCAGGGGAGCTTCTGTAACCTCAGGGGGACTCCCTATCAACCCTGAGGGGTCATATAACTACCAACGCTACAGAGACGCCTCTGACCTCCTGCGCCAATATGGTATCCCTGCTACTCCTATGGAACCCCTTATTGCGGAAGACCCCACTACATCCGGGGCTTCTGGCGTGACTGTTGGGTATCATCGCTGGGTTGATCCTACGACAAAGAATGTTATTGAAACCCCAATACTTATAGATAAAGCATCAGGTACAGCCCAGCCCATTACCGATGTTAATGGTAACCCAATAAACAGGGTTCCCGGTGCCTCTTACTTCCCTAATGTATCTGGTACCACCACTAAACGTAACGTGCTCACCGGCACTAGTCAATCAGAGCGGACAACAGCACGCCAGATTGAAGGGCCTGCAACTGCTCTACCTCCTCCACAATCCCCCCAAGGAATGCCCACACCCATTCCTGCGCCCCCTACCGATTCTATAGCTCCTACCGCTCCTACCGCTCCTGCCCTTGAAGGAGAACCTACCGGAGACCCTATGGCTCCTGCACCGGGTCAATCCCCGGCTACGGTTGCAGATACTTCTCCTGTATTCCCTTCTCCCTATCCGCAGGCAGTAGCTACTCCTCCACCCCCAACTACTACCATCACCCCTGGCATAGCTCCCACTCATAGAAGCTCTCAGGAGTTCTTCAACAGTGTAGCTGTCGCGGATGCCAGTGTACCTAAATCCCCATTCGCTAAAACTATGGCTGAGCTGCGTAAGGCATCTGAAAAGATGGCAGCCTCTCCTCTTAACGCAGAGTACTTCAGTATGGACGAGCTTGCTGCCATTCCTTCCGTTATCAACGAAACAGCTACTGACGCTAGAACGAAGGCAGCACAGGAATCTGTCAGGGATGCTCGAACTGGGATGTATAATCTCCTTAACTACTACCCCTCTGACTTCCATGAAGACCAAATTCAACGTATCAAACTCCCTTCCCAATACGCTGGTAACCGGGAAGAAATCCAGCAGGCTATCCGTAACCTCCTCGATAACCCTTTACTAATTGACGATCCCTATTATCGTGGAGAACCCGGAATTATTATCAAAACCGCTATGAACTCTGTAGGTATCCCCATACCTGCTAAAGTAGGGGCGCAGCAAGCCGACACCGCTTCCTTTGGTTTAATGACTCTCGAAGCTATCCGAGGGTTACGGCAGCTCTTGCTTCAGTCCATGCTGAAGCATAATAAGAACATTTACACTGGCGTTATTCAAGGCCGCCTCAACGAAGCCTTTGCCAAGATGGGTACCATTCCTTGGATGGACACTGTAGACAGGGCCATTGCCCAAGAGATTATTACCAGAATTCAGTACTTTGTGGTAATGGAAGCTAAGGTGCTTATGGGTTCCCGGCCTGCACTGGCATGGGCTCAGCAGTTAAAGGAAGTCAGTGCACAGCCTCAGATGAGACTTCATGAGTTTCTAGGTGCACTTAATGGTGCTGAATTCCACGCCCGTAATGCTATCAAAGAAGCAGCGTATCCCCGATGGGGAGCGCGTATCAACGAAATGGATACAGCTCCTAACGCCCCCTACATGCCCGGGGGAGCTAGGGTTGGGGATATTCGAGTTAAGAAATCTGATCAGCGGATGCAGATTCTCCGCAAGGAAAAATCCACAGGTCGATTGGTATGGCACTATATCAATACAGCAGACCCCACTACAGGTAAGCTGCAAAACACCATACCCGACCTCTCCCCTGATGGCATAGCTTGGGACCCCAGAGCTAGAACCATGGGAGAGGCTGGGGGGCTTGAAGCCACTCCTCGTCGTGGGCAGGGTGGAGACCGCCGAGTGCGAATCCCTATACCCCCGGAAGAAAAGAAAGAAGAAGAGAAAGAATACTTGTAATCAGGAGGTAAACCATGGGCGGGTTCACAGCTCCACCTGTAGAGTACAACCCAGAGGATTGGGAAGGTGATCTGTACTCCAGTGACATCGAAGATCAGCGGCAAGCTATCTTGGAAGCTGAACAAACACGTAGGGCCAATGACCCTACACGGACAGCCATTAGGCGTGGGGGAGCCTTCGCCCGTAATTATGTAGCCCCTGCTGTAGGAGCTACTGCTGGTGCAGCAGCTACCACTGCCTTATTCCCTCGTGCTGGCGCAGGTGCATTACCCATAGGGTCTGCGGTTGGAGCAGGAGTTACCAACCTTATGCTCCAAGGCTTAGACAAGGTAGTAGGCCACATTACAGATAATGAAACCTCCCCTTTATCATGGGCAGATGCCCTTAGAGCTACCCAAGAGGGATTCATTGGTGGCGGTTCTGGCGCGGTCACTGAAGGACTACTGGCCAAGCGGGCTCAACAGGCTGGAATTGGCGGAATTAACACTAGACTCCGTAGCCCCATCCCCAGGCAGTCTTCGCGCTTTCAACTCCCCGAGGTGGCTTTTCTCAGTACAGGTAGATACACCCCTGCCCAGATGTCAGGGATGGGGTCTTTACCTGCTGAGCTTCCTAAGTTCAATGCCTCAGGTGTCCCCTTTGTAAACCGCCGTTACACCCCTATCATCCCCCAACATATGCAGGAGGCTAGACAAGGGGCGCAGTTAATGGAACGAGTGGAGACAGGAGCAGGAGCAAACCCATACGGTAGCGCAGGGCGTGCCAATCCTGCAGACTTATCCTCCCGGCTTCGGGGTAACGTGGTTAGAGAACGCATGGCCTTGAAGGATGCTGCCCGGGAGCGAGGGTATTCCAGAGTAGATATGGTATTGAGGCACCCCAACAATGTAGCCCCTCCGGAAAGCGTTGAAATAGGGGAGAAGATGGTTGAGGCTGGAGTGGATGCTGATGGGAATATTATCTGGGGAATCCAAAAGATCTTCAACGAATACCCCATTGAATCTCCCTTTGACATGCGCCCTTATATAGGGGCCTTTGAGAAGATGAAACATGATGCTGCCCTCCGCAGGCTTCCTGCTGACGGGCGTGTTATGAAATTCCTTGATCAACTCACCGACCCTAACCGTGATTGGTACGTCCCCTTGGACGTAGCTTATTCTGACTATTCCCAAATGGTCAAATTAGCTACACCCGCCGCAGGTAAAGGAGCTACACCTATTCAAAGGGAAGCAGCCAAGATAGCTGCTCAGATGAAGATCTACCTTGATCAAGCCTTAGAGGACTACGTTCAGCAAGCTGGGATGGTTAAGAACCCCAACATTGTTAAACGCTGGCAAGAACAAGGGCGTAAGACTTGGGGTGGGATGAAGCAGCTCTACGAGGGTGAGGCTGGGACAAGAACAGCTAGGACTCTTCGTTCCCAAAACATCAAGACTATCTTGGGCAAGAACGACTCCAATGCCCACCAGATTCATTTGATGATTAAGCAATTAGGGAGGTCAGGTACATCTAACTTGTGGAAAGCCCATTGGACCCAATCTATTATGGAGGCTAAAAGAGGTAAAACCATAGACCCGGAAGCCTTTGATAAGTTGATCAACCGCCCCGGTAATTTCACTATGGATACCTTAATAGCTCGACTACCTAAAGGGAATATGGTTGCCCCTATTGGTACTCAAGCAGTTAGAAACGCCGCCTCCCAGATGCATGAGCATATTCTGCTTAACCAAGATTATGGGCTTTGGTTTAGGCTGTCCCCGCGTACCCGTAATATCATGGCAGGCGGAGATCGGGAACTCCTCTTCGATTTGAATAGCTTCTACCAACAAATGGTAGACTCTACCGAAGCTGCTATTACACAGGGTAAAGATCCTGCAATCAAGGTAGCTAAAACATTAGAGGCAGTTATTCCTGCCATATCCCGCATGGCCACTCCCCCGGGTAAAACAGGTGTGAAGAGGCGGTGGGTGATTACCATGTTGGGGAGGTTACTATCTGGAACCATGGGGCGGCACAACACCAGAACATTCCTCGATGCCTTAAAGGGTTCTCCTGCCCGTATGGCAGTCCCCGCTACTATGGTGGGTAGACAAGGGGTACATGATATAGTAGTGAGGTGGAAGGATAGCCCCACTACTAGTGATGGCGTCCCTCTATTGGATCTTTCACCAGAAGAGCTTGAATATTAGGAGCAGCTATGGCTACTAACCCGTTAATACCTCCCCCGCCCTATGCACCTCCTACTCCTGAGGATGCTTCCCCTCTTATCCGCTCCTTATTGGAACGGCAGAGGCTGGGAAGGTTGGGTCAGTCTGTACCTATGGAGCTTGAGCCTACACAAGGTATCCCTCTTCCTCAACCTCCAGCTGCCCCTGCTCCCCATGAACTCCTCCCCGCTGGGATGGCCCCTGTTCCAACACCGGAATCGCCTGTACTAACTCAAGAGGATGCTGCTCAACGCTCTCCCCTTGAATTCCCTATCTTCCCCATTGACTTCGCTAAAGCAGCGGAGCAGGTAGTTGGAGAGCAGCTCGACGGCACCCCTCTACCGGGGATGCCTCCTACACAGCGTAGTGGACTGGAGCAAGCTATCATTGGGATGACCTCTGGGGTAGGGGACCTGATGAACTTCCTCAACACCCCCACAGGTGTTGCCTTTTCTGCCCTTGGCCCCGGCCTCCAAGCCTTGTCTAGATCAACGAGTATCCCTGCCCATATCCTACTGAACCTTACCAAAATGGGCTTCACTACCATGGGGATTCAGCAGGTAATTGACGCTGCCCCTGCGGCCCAGAGGTCCTTTGAGCAGGGAAATATTCAGGAAGGTACACGACAACTTACCCACGTACTTATGGGAAGTGGAATGGCTATACCTGGAGCTACAGTAGGGTACCCTGAGGGGCTTACCATGCCTCGGGTTCCCGAAGGTATTCGCAACCTTGGGGAAGCCACAATGAGAGGAGCCGCAAACCTTGGCCAGCGCGTATTAGCTGACGAGGGTGGGTATATGACGTTGGAGTTCTTGGACTTTGCAAACAGACAACTAGCTAGACAGGATATTCAGGGAATCCTCACCCGTAACATGGAAGGTGAGAACATCAGACTCCCTGAAGATGTCAAGGTTCGCATTGTAGTTAAGGCCCAACCTTCTGGAGGAGTAGGGCAAGAAGCCAGCACAGCTATGCAGGTTGTTGATGCCTTCAACCTAACTCCTGATAGGATAGGGTATTATATTCAGCAGCCTAAAGGTAAGCGGATTCGTATTACTGAGGAGGAATTCAAACGCCGCTATGCTGCCCCTATTGTCCCCGAACGCCCTCCTGTTGTAGTCCCGCAACCTCCCCCTAGTCAGGCTGCGGAAGGCCGTAGGCTATCCCTTACCGAAGCTCAGGTTCTTGGCAGGGAACAGCTCCCTAGACAAATTGGTGAGATGCGCCCGGGAGTCAGTCCTCTTCCTCGCACCGTAGGCGGTCGAATCAGTACCCGCACTACCATCGGAGGGCAAGGTGGAAAGGTTAGGCGTACTCCCGAAGATCTTCTCGATAAGCCGGATCTGCGTAGATATGGAGACAAAGCTCCTGAGGCTGCCCCTGACCTTGCAGCTCCTGCTGCCCCGGTTCCTGAAGCCCCAGCTACCCTTCCAGCTGAACAAATCCCGGCAGCCAATACTCCTTTGGCACAGGTTAATAGAATGAGAGCCGGTGCTGGATTGCCTCCTCGGGAAGCCCCTGCGGCTCCGGTGGTTACTCCTGTTGAAGAGGCTGCCCCTGTTCCTACACCTACACCTGAGGCTCCTGCCCCAGCAGCCCCTACACCCACCCCCACTGGTGCTCAACCCTCTCCCATGGAAATGATGCTCATGGCCATGATGGAGAGCAATAGGTTACAGGCAGAGTACAACAGGTTGATGTCCCAGTGGTTGATGCAAGGTGGGCATGGCGCACCCCCTGCCCCCGCTCCTTCCTCTGCTCCAATGGCTCCTACACCAGCTACTCCTACACCTCCTGCCAGCACAGCTCCTACAGGTACAGCGGCTAATACAGCAGGGGCTGCCGCCGTCCGGGCTACCTTAGCTAAGCGGCCCGAACTGGCAGAGGCTACTAAGACTGGAGCAACGGCATCCCGGGGTCCGCGCCGTTTCAGAGAAGTTGAAGGTGAGGCTGCTACTGGTGAACGCCCTTACCGTACTGTGGAAGAGCGTGATGCCTACTACGCTAACCTCCTTGAGGAGAAGCGTACACCTAAAGAAGCTATCTTTACCAAGGATGCTCCGGTAGGGTCTGCTAACCGTGGGCGGAAGATGGTTAAGGGTACCCCGGAGAAAACCCCTGAGGCAGTTGAACCTAGAACTAAGGAAGAATTTGCCGAAGCCGTCCGTAATGCCGACGAGAATAACGGGCCGCCAGTTCGCGTTCGCCGCATAGGATTAGGGGAACGGAAACCCCAAGAAGGTTATATCCTCTATGAAGTGCAAACTTCCAAGGGTAAACCCACTGGTACCTATGCCTTTATGCCAGACGGCTACTCAGGTGAACCTTGGATTATTCCCGCTAAAGAAATTGCCTTCATAGGACAGGCAACCCATGAAATGAACATTCCTAGATTCGGCACTCGCCACCACGTGCTTGGTATAGAAGTAGCTGCTCAAGCTCCTGCTAACCGCCTTAAAGGTCCTAGAGTTCGCCTCGCTGATGGAACCCTTGGTGTCAAGGTTGATGAAGTCCAAGGTGGGATGAAGGATGTACGTAACTTTATCCTCAATCTAAAGGACAACGCTGCTGGTGACCCGGCCTTGTTAGAGGTGGTAGCTAAGTATGAGGCTGAGCTATCTGCACAAGGATTCATCAAGCTTGATCGTATAGCATTGGATAGTGGTAAGTGGGTGGATGTACTTCCCGAAGAAGTTACTATTATCTCTGAAGGTAAAACCATTAGTCCGAGTAAGTACAGACCCAAGAAGCCCCGGACCACACCCAAACTAGCCGCCCAAACCAAGAAGGCCCAGAAGGACGTAGAGAAGCGGATGGCCAAGGCAGGTGGAGAACGTGCTCAGCCTGAAACTCCTATTGAAGAACGCTTGGCTGGACAGGGGATCTCCGTAGAAGCAATTGACAAGGCTACTGGTAGGACTCGGCGTGATCCCCTTATTGAGTACCAAGGTAAGTCCAAGGAACAGCTCAAACATATGATTGCTGAAACTAATAAACAGGGTAAAGAATTGTTAGCAGAGGCTGCCGCCAAGGCTAAGGCTATGCCCGGTGAAGCTGCGGCACTCAGGCAAAAGGCTAGAGAGTTGTCCTTGGATGTTGCGGACATGAAAAAGGCCCTTGAAGCAGCTCCGACTCACCGGGAGATAAAGGCTAGAGAAGCTGCAGCCAAGGCCGCAGCTGACGAGGCTAGGAAGAAGAAAAAGCTAGGGGCGATTGAAACACCAGCTACCCCTATCCCCCCGCCGCCGGGGAGCCGCATGTCCGCCTCAGAATTCCGAGGTAGGGGACCCGAGAAAAAGCTATCTCCGGAGGAAGCCAAGAAAGCTATTGAGGAAGCGAGGAAGGGAAAGAAATAGCCCATGCTCAATATGTCCACCCTGTTTTTTGAGGACGCTCATGCCCATAGAACCTGCATCGTCATCGGATATTAACGTGTTACAAATGATTATCAGTGCACTCGTGGGAGGGCTAGTAACTGCAGTCACAGCCCTCCCCTTATTCAACAACCGCTTAGCGGTTCTAAGGTCGGAGGTTGATAGTATGAGAAATGGATGCACGAGCTGCAGAGCATCCGTGGAAAAGTCCATCGAGAAGTTAGTGGAGAGTGTGAATGTGCACCACTCTGATGACGACCGCCATAACAATGGAACCAATCAAGTGCTACTAGCTGACATCCTCACCAGAGTGATGCGTATTGAAACACGCTTATTTAACGGCCACGGTAAGCCGTCTTAAAGAATGCCTCGTATTCAGGGGACCCGCCTTCAAACCCGTACTTTTCCTTAAAGTACTCCCGGTTCTGGTCTGCCCATTTTTGTAATCGGTCCCGCTCACTATCACCTACTATGTTAATAGTAGCACTACCAATATGATAGAAGGGGATGTCGATACAATGAGCATCAATGCCTGCCATATGTAACCTGACATGGTAGTCCCAATCCTCGCAGAAGGCCCCCTGGAACTGCTCATCGAACTTCCCTACTGTCTCCCACACCTTTCTGGTAAGGAGGAAACAAGAGAAGTCAGGGTTGGGACGGGGAGGAACCACAGGAGGAGTCAACACCTTCACACAGTCAGGATCACTGTTACCTACCGCAGTAACAAAGTCCCCGCCATCCTCCACCAGTAACCTATAAGTATCCTTCCTCAATACCACGTCATTGTTACACACTAACACATGGGTATTCCCAGTGTCGTTAAACAATAAAGAGAGCCCTTTGTTCCAGCTCTCTGCCACACTCAACGGGGGGTACTTGGTAATAGTCATCACCCTAGGGTACTTTGTCCTTGCCCATTCCCTGATACCTTCATCGGTATCGTTGTCGATCAGCAGCACCCTAACTGGTGTAATGTCCTGCGCCAACACCGACTTAACCGCATCCTGCGTCATCTTCAAACCAGCTCTCACCGGCATCAGTACCCAGTTAACACTCATTCTTTTGTCTCCTCTTCTTCTGCATTAATAAACTTATCCAGCTCCCTTACTATCCCCCGAAGAGGGTGCATAAACGTCTTCCCGGCATCACCACCCTTACTTAGTAAATCAAGTACCTCAACTAACCTACACAGGGCGTTAATCAATATCGCTCTCTCGGTTTTATCCATCACTTAATCCCCTCCACTCCAGTTATATACCAATCCTTGGCGATGTCCGCCCCTAGAATATCCCTGAAGTCGAACGGCTCCAGCTTTCTCCACTCCCACTTACTTAGGTAATCAATCAGTGACTTGGTGGTGTATCCCCACTTATGCCTATCCGCATCTGCTCCCATGTATGCACCATAAACATTAGTTAAGTAGACTTGGGTGTCTATTCTATTGGTCATCCACCCTCGTGCCAACTTATAAACATCAGGTACACACACAATAAGTGACCCCTTTTTCTCCAGCGCATCGTAGCAAATCCCCACCAAATCATCGGCCTCACCACATCCAAAGTGTTCCAATACATGGTGAAGCACAATCATCTCATAGGTTCTTGCCCAAGGCATATCCACCCACTGACACCCCTGCTCCAGTGTGTAATCCCTCCACTTCCCTATTTGAACATCATAGTTAAGGAAGGGAGCCTTAAACGGCCTCTGCCCACTTCCCAGATTTAACTTACATCGTTTTGCTGGATAGCATTCCACCAGAATTCCCTCCCTGCCACATGACCTCCCCAGTGTGCGGTACAGGGGTAGGTGTTGGTTAATGTATTGAACATCCCCTTATCGGTTAACTTGGTATCCCTTGCTCCATCAGTCATGTCCTGACACAACCTACACTCATAATCAATCTTCATCTTCCCCTCTGCATACAACCTCATCCACTCCGTTTGATCATGCCAGCCATCTACAGGAGGACGAGTGCAGATCTCTGTAACCAACTCCTCCACTTTCTGTGTAGGCCCAGCGATCATACCTGAACACAAATACCTATAATGATTAGGAGTTTCAGGGTAGTCATCAGGGTTAGCTTCCCATGGGTACAATACAATATTAGCTTCTGCTACTACCTTACCCTTATAGAAGTCAATCGCCTCCACTATCTTCTCTTCATTCTGCATGATCAGGGTATCGGTGCCATCCAGTATGAGTATATAAGGTTCCTTAACTCCCTTTATATACTCCCGTAACGGTGGTAACTTCACAGTATAGAAACTAACCCACTTACCCCCTAACCCATAAGGGTGCACCTTAATTCCCACCCTCTCACCACTTCTTACCAGTAACCCAATAGGATCAGTATTCTGGTATACACATGGAGTACACACATGAAGTTTATTCATAGTAAGATCTCCTTTACCCATATTCCCTTCGCAGGATTGATGCAGTCTGCCCCCAACAACTCCGTCACTGCCTTCTTAACCCCCGGAATATAAGGATCGTGCCCACACAATAACTGCTTAGTCTTAGGCCCCCACTGTAAAATATCCATCCTAACACCTTCATAGGTATGGTTCGCGTCAATGAACACCATATCCATATCAGGAAGGTAAAGAGAGGCTTCATTACTGTCACACATTAAAGCAATAACATTAGGGAATCTGTCTATGTTCCGAAGGAAAGCTGGCATGATTTGCAGCCTATCTGCTCCATAGGTGTTATCCCCTACTTCACTAGACCCACGCCATGTATCAACAGCAAACACACGCTTAGGCCCTGCCGCTGCCAGCACCGCAGTAGTTCTTCCTTCCCAACACCCTATCTCAGCCACGTAATCATACTTACTTGCCTGATCATACAACCACTCCAAGTCGCAGTGGTGCATCATACCTTCGTCCATCCTTCTAGCTGCATCCACAATGGCCCATTTACTGGCATATGGTTTATTCATAGTAAACTCCCTCCCTCCTCTCCCCCATGGTCTCAATCCCTACACAGGGATTCCCATAGGAGTCAGTAAGCCCACAGTTATACACAACATCAGGATCAACAACTCCCACCAACGCTCCCGAGTCCGCAACCCTTCTCACTAACTCATGGTCCTCACCTTTATTGGTACCTTCAGCACTTCCATGGTAAGGCCCACACTCAGCCCAGACTTCCCACTGCATCATATGCCCTATACCCTGAACCGATAAACACTCCTTAAACACCTTCCCATCACTTAGCGGGAAGCTAGTCTCAGTGGGATGATGATAAGGGTGACGATAAGGACCTACTAAACCTGCCTTAGTAGCAGCCTCACTTACCCAAGTATCCCACCCTTGTGTGTAATACCCATCATTATCCATTACATACAAAAATTCTCCTCTACCAAACCTTAACTCAGACGCCTTTACTCCCAGCGTCTTTAACTGTCCCAACACCCCCCATGTCGGGCCTACTGTCACTACCTGCATCTTTCCGTTCCACAACGTCTGTTCCTTCCTCAGCACCATCGCCGTTGCTGTATCTCCCGGGCCGTCCACTACCACTGTCAGGTTCCATAACAGGTGGGAATGCTCCCGGAATGTTCGCAGGCACTGCTCCGTAAGTCTCCACCTTCCCTTCACTATCACCACTGCGTTGTTGTACACGCCTCTCCTCCTCCTTTTGTTTAGCCATGTCCACCATCACTGCCTTCGCGCCATCTTCAAACCCTCTCTTATACTCACTCACTACCTTGTCAGTCATACTCTGTATGAAGTCACACCATGGACAGGTATCGCCTCTATAGAAAAGTGGTATATGATGGTTCCTACAAACCCCCAACCGTCCCGGATCAGCCATAACTAATACCTCCCCCCTTCATCTTGTATATCCGCGAAGTCAATTAGTGATCCCATTACCTCCTCGAACACCTTTATCTCCTCAGCAGTTACCCCCGGAAGTGAGGGCTTTCGCATAGCCATCAACAACATCCCAGCTTCCTTTCTAGACAACGTGATGTTGAGTATCGCCCTATTCTGCATGTCGATGTCCTTTGTGATAACCATTACTCCTCCAATCTCAATGGTAGGATATGCTTAAACCTACGGTAGATAATCTTATGAGCTTCACTATGTACCTGTTGATCCCCATTAACTCCCTGTCTCCTCAACCATCCGTCATAATGCTTACTAGTTGAAGTCCTCCCACCTGAGTGAGAACATGAAAGTGGAAGCATCCATACCTCCCACCCCTTCTCAGCCATCAAACACGCCATGGCTGCGTCATACATATGGAAAGTAATCCCCATGTTCCTTACCGTCTTCCACCCACCTACTTCCGTATATGCTTCTCTCCTAATAATTTGAGAGAACCCATCCAACACCACTACCCTTGTAGGTTCTTCAACCCTATTACCATGAGCTTCAGCATCTACCATGTTGCTGATAAAATTTAATCTAGCCAACTGATGATAGTCATACCGCTCTTTGTACAGGGAGTCTGTCCCTAACCCAGTGGCTCCTCCAAACCCTACCATTCCACACTTAGGGTGGGTCTTAAACCAATCAACTACCTTCCTATCCCATTCATCCTCATACACTTCTACGTCATCATGCAAAAAGGCTATGATGTCAGCAGGTAACTCCCCACCAGTCAACATGTTATCTACCGCAGAGGTTTCAGGAGCGTAAATGGGAACCACATCAAGGTCAGGTGTTCCCCATTCCTGTAGTACCGTAGCCGTGATCCGTGCCCGTGACATATCCCATGTAGGTAGGATTACGTTTAACTTAAGCTTCACTAGCTACTCCCTCCCTAAACCACTTCACCCATTGTTCCTTAAGTGTCTGCCAGTCATAGAAAGCCGCGTTATCTCTGCAAAACTCCACAGGCTTCTCCTTTTCCAGCACCCCCATAATAGCCTCTACCCAATCCACTGCCGAATACACAGGTCGTCTACAGTTATATCTAGTCTCATACCTATACCCTATAGGCTTCACTAACCAGCTCAAATTTGGCACCAACTCTGCTCCCCCAGCGTAATATCCATGAACACACGGCGTCCCACACGCCAAGGACTCTACAATAGGATACCCAAACCCTTCACCTAAGGAGGGAAGGAAGGTACAGTCACACGCTGAGTACATAAAACTCATATCCTGATCAGTGATGTAGGTTAGGTCAACATTTACGTTATTCCACACCCCAAAATCATATGCCAACGCCCTCATGTCCCAATACCTATCTACAGAATCCGTCTTACACCACACCTGTATATCCGGTATCTTCTGTACTAACAACGATATAACCTCAAACGCCAACCCCCAATCCTTCCTCTCCTGATTAGTCATCACCACCCCAACTAACTTACTAGTAGACGGTAACTTCATCCCCACCTTCACAGCCTTCCCATCCCGTGGCTGAAACCGCTCCATGTTGATCCCATGAGGCAAGAACTCAATAGCTCCATCCATACTCAAGGAATTCTCTAGCACCATAGCCCCAAACATCCCGTATGCCAGTACCCTATTAAACCCTCTGAGAGCCTCACAGGAGGGACTTGTCAGTTTCCCTTGTGGTCCGGTGGCATCTATGGGAAAGTAGCCCCACAGGTCAAATGGCCGCGCCCTTAGCCACCTCTCATTGGGCAACCCTATTGGATTTCCCAACCACTGCACCCTTGAGGGGTCCCAAATCGTCATAACCACCCCCTTCTCCCCCTGTGAGAAGTCCTCCCAAGCGTCCTGTAGGTAAGCTTCTCCCCATTGGTGGTACTCAGGGTAGTTGTATTGGGCAAACGGTAGCTTAGTTGACGGTAGTCCTCCCCTCCCCAGAAATCCCACCCTAAACTCCTCCATTCCTGCCGCAATAATCGCCAGATCCCTCCCAATCCTACTCAATCCTCCCGGAATCGACGGGCTATCCCCTAGAAACATTAACGGTACCTGTTTCATCTTAACTCCTTATAGTTATTGGTGTTATCTCTCCATCATACTCATGTAACTCTCCCCAATTCTTTCCTACTTCAATCTCTACCTCCACACTCAAACCATCCAACCTTTTTTCTGGATACTCCATACAAGCCTTCATCACCCCTATCCCATAACTAAGTTCACTGTTGGGAACCATAGCGATAAGTGAGTCATGGATCATCCACTTCAACCACTTAAACACTTCCGGAAATTGTCTGTAAATCCTAAGTATTGCTTCACTTATCAGCCCTGCGCCTGTACTTTGCGGAAGGAAGGCCACCGCTTTCTTCGCATCTGTCCCCCATTCCAACTGCTTCCCTACATAGTGCAGTACATCCCAGAAGTAATGCCTGTAGCCGTAGGGACCCTCTAAAAAATGTTGGTGATACGCAAGGTTAAGTACATCCTGCTGCCACCTTCTCACCTTCCTAGCCAAGGTACTGAAGTACAAATCCTGTATCTTCTTCGCCGCCCCCACAGACGGGAACAAATCAGGCCACCCTATCCTCAACCTTCTAGGTGTCCCTAAGTAGTTACTTCCATGTACTACATGTTTACAACTATCATACATAACAGGATCAGCAGTCTTCAGTGCCTTCAATACCTTCTTCACTTCATTTGGTGGTGAGTCAAGGTTAATCTTAATCCCTTGTACTCTTGCCATTAAAATGGAGTGTACTCCCAGTTTTGCAGCCTTTACATACTCCTTATCCTCCGCAAACACCCCCACTAACTGGGCCTCCAATGCTTTATAATCCATCTCCACCAACGTATACCCCGGTAAGGCTACAAACTGCTTCCTATACTCCTTAGCAAAGTCTCCCCTTTTCAATACGTTCTGAACGTTCGGCGCTTCACTATTATGATTTATAAACCCCTGAGCTACATAAGAATGATCCTCCTCTACTTCAATGTCCCATACTTCCATTGGACCCACAGAGGTAAGTGAGCTGACTTCTTGTTGTGTAATTGTATATGAGCCCGCTCCATTAACAAACACAGGTTCCCCAAGTCGTTGTTCAATGGGTCCCCATCCAAATGATGCACGACCATCCCTTTGGGAAGTTGACCCACCGGAATCCCCAACGCTTCTGCAAACACTACCCTGTGTACAAACTCCCTTTTTCCATTCACTACCTTCGTTACTCTCCCCTTGTTGTCGCTGCACTCTCCCTTCCAGTTGTGGTGCTTCTCTGCAATCTTCCCTAGCATAGGGTTTTTGAAGTTCATCTTGCTTCTGGAGTAACGTAATTTCTTCTCTACCTTGTACTGTTCTGGGGGTAACAGATCCTTCAACACCCGGCGTACAGTCCCCCCTGAGATGCCAAACCTCTTCCCTACCTCCTCTGTTGTTGGCTTCTCTGGAGCTATGTACATTTCTACTATTATCCTCATCCAATCCTTGTCTCGTTTGCGTGACACTATAAACCTCCGATCCAACAGTAATATCCTTTACTCTCCTCCACCCTTGGGGTGTAAGTAGAGTATGCTCACCTGTACATTTAATACAACAATCGTTACTTAAACGAACAAGTACCATCTCCTCTACACCATTCCTAAATTTTCTAAGTACCCTTTGCAGTCTCCCTGTATGGGTAAGGATTGTATCTCCCTCTTCAACTTCGTACTCCTCAATAGAAAATTCTCCTCTACTTGTAGTAATTTTCGTATCCCCTGCGACACAGTTCCACCTCCAAGTAGAAGGCTTCCTGTTAAAGTGTGTCCTTACCAATCCATCAGGGTCAGGTACATACCCATCTACATACTGCCCAATGATCTTCTTATACTCTCTAGTCTGAATTATTCGAGCGTATAGGGGATCATCGGGGTATTTGTCTGCAAGTTTTTCAATCTCATCTGCTGAGGTTGTGGGGTTTCCGGTTTTGTAGTTTGTGGGTACTGCATGTCCTTGGTATCGCATGTAGGCAACGACTTGCTTAGGGCTATTGCACAGGAAAGGCATCCTGATTCCCCACTCACCATCGCTATTGACCCCCCATACACCCCCGCCTTTACGGCCTTCCACAGCCCTTCCAATATCTGCATCAGCTGGAATCTTTCTTCGGGCAACGAAAGGTTTAACAGCATCGGGTAACACTGCTTGTACTGCCTCGTCAACTCGTCGAAGTTCATTATCGATTTCCTTCCTGAATTTTTGTTGTTGCTCAATGTCAATCGGCATCCCTGATCTAGCCATCATTGTAGCTATAGGGTGCAGCTCGATGTAATGTTCTCGGAACATCTCAAACCTACCTTGAGACTCCAGTAAACTTTTAATCTTAATATGATTCTGTATGGTAGCGTCCGCATCTACACAGCTATAGTATTCTGGCTGCTCCATACTTAAACTCTTCCACTCTCGTAGCTCGGTAAAGAAGGTACTTACATACCCTAACCCTTTAGGGAGGTTTGACTGTAAGAAGTGCCACATATACATGGCATCCAACACCTTACCAATCGTCATCCCTTTTGACTTCAACCTTGGTACGTCGAACTCTTGATTCCAGAACACCGTATACCGCCAAGGGAGTGCAAGGATGGCTTCTATAACACTTAAGTAAGCATAGGTGAATGGTATTGTAATAGCTGTGTGAGGTTCATAACTGAAACTGATCCTGATAATATCAGTGTCAATAATATCCCCGTACTCATCCTCCTCTGCTCCACCTGAGTTAGGGGTCTCAATATCAGCTGCCAGATCCATACCATTCCCAGCTGCAATGACACACTTCTCATAGTAATTCCATGCATCAGGTAGGGTAGGGTGCTCGATATAGTTATAAGGAGGTTCTTTATACCCATTCCTCATAACCCTTATCGCCCTATTGATATCAATAGCTTGGACATCAGTTAACTTCTGCTGCCCACGCATGATAAAGGCAGGATGGTAGGTGGGTATTACATGAAAGTTATGCTCTCCGTAGGTACATTCATATACATACCCTCTCCTCCTTTCAATCCCCCCCTTACCCTTTACACCATCCCCTAACAGTAGTTTAGTAGGTATGTTCCCCATTGATACAACTACCTTAGGTTTATACCTCTGCAATTCCTCCTCAAAATATTGGGAACAATTCATCAGAGCATCCGCCTCCCACGGTGCTCCATCCAACCAGTTTTTAGGGGGCCTACACCTCACCGCATTCGTTATCCTGAACTCCTGCCTACCCATCGGCACTCTTTCAAGAGTCCTGTTTAGCTGTACCCCTGCTTCTCCCACAAAAGGTACCCCTAACTGAGCCTCTCTAGCTCCCAGTGCCTCTCCCACCAACATGATTTTGTTTGTCCCGTTCCCACTTCCTTCTGCGTATCCTACTCCTAACTTCATTAAACTACATACTGCACAACTAGACGGCTTTGGCTTCACCTTGAAACCCCTTTTTGGAAAATTTTCATTTTTGGCAAAATAAAAATCAGGTGAAAACTTATCAAATTTCCTATACTTTAAGTAGTTAAAAGCCCCCACCGTACCATGGGGGCCTACCCTTTTCTAGTTTGGCTTCAGCGGTAACCTCTCATAGTCACTTCCCCTTTTATAATTGTTTACCCATTTGTCCCCACCATGGGGTACTCCTCCCGTGGTACGCCGGGAAACACTCAACACCTTATTAGTTGATTGACGTTTAGTGAACCAATCGGGGATTCCCCTTAGGTTCATTCCACTCGTCCACCATAGCATCAAAGAATGTTTTGGTGCTACCTAAATATTCACTATTTTCGTCTTTTTCCTCATACTCCCCCACGTCATACCCTAACCTCCGCAGAGTTTCTAAAGCTGCTTGTCTACCGCTTTTTCGCTGCTTCCCACCGCCCATCGGTACACCTCCTGTAACTCCTTATTCTTCCTTAACTTATCAGCTGCCTTGCGTAGGTGGTGCCTAACTGTCGCAGGGTCTACCCCTAATTTGGCTGCGATTTCTTTAATTGTCATCCCAGGGTCTTCCTGCTCTGCCCTGCGCTTAGACTCTTCCTCTTCTTCAACATACTCTTCTGCTTCTTCATAGGTGCAGAAGGTTTTACTGGTTTTCTTATTACGGCGTTTTATTGACGCCTCATACCTCTTCTCCCCTTTCCGGGTGGTGTATTCTCGTATGTGACCCATACCAAGTTATTCCTTTGCTTTATGGTAAAGGTGAACCCCAAGTAACAACGCTATCGCTAACATCAACGCCCATAAATCCAAGTGTGTTAAGTCCATTACAACCGTTTCCCTCCATGCTTATACGGTCTTAACTTGTTATACTCCATCTTCACACCAAGGGCATTGGAGAGGTCTAGTCCATGCCTCCCACAAAAGTCAGCAATCCTGATAACCACATCCGCTAACTCAACCACAAGCCCTTCAGGTTTAGCATTCCCTTCTTTATCCTGCTCAAACCTGACATCTGTTACACCATAACCATCCCTATACTCCTCCAACGCCTCTGATAACTCCGAGTGCATCAACGCTATACACTCCCCCACACTCCTATCATCATCCCACCATCCATGCTGCAGGGCATTTTGGTGTGCCTCCCTTACTAAATCCTGAATCTTCATACCTCTATACCCCTCTTCCTCAGTCCTTTGGCAATTTTAACCGGGTCAGTTTTTGTCTGTCTCCATGGGAGCTTATTCTTTAGAACCTCGATTCCATGTAGGAGCATATAAAAGAGCCCATAATCAGGGTTGTAGTAGTCGAAGTCGATTTCTACAACATGTTCAATCGTCCTACCCAGCACACGAGAAAAGTAACCACCTACTGTAATCTCAGCACTAGTACAAGGGACCTGTTCCCTGTAACTATTCCCTAACTTATGGAACCTCGCATACCCATCTGCTGACTCCCGCTTCAACCACTCATCGAACTCTTCTGTGTTCTCGAAGTAACACCTATCCTCTAACCCTATAATCAACTCCACCGGAGGAGCCCCTACCCACTCCAACCACGCTCGTACATTCCTTAAACACTGTTCAACTGGTAACATTAAAGTTTTGTCCCTTCTGAATATGCACTCGTTTAAGTTTTTGTCCTTCGTTTAATTTCCTTCTGCAGCTCCCTCCACTCCTGCTTCATGATCCTCCTTCTCTCTGCCCTAGAGAGCTTCTTTAACTCCACATCCCTCTGCTCCCATTTAGCCCACCACCCATCATCACTCATCAATTATCTCCTTTTAATCTATAGGCTCCTCGGGGCCTTTATAAAACTCCCCTGCGTAATTCTCCATATCCACTTCTTTACTCTCCAACCGCGTTACCACCTCTTCAAAGGAAATCGGCTTGAAATCATGAGCATCTACACCAATATCCATACTTCTTCCCAACCCCGGAAACAGCCCATGACTATGACCAAACACATGGAAACTTCCCCTGTGTGACCCAGGCCATTTAGCATGAGCATAGTGAGATAAGAAGATCTTTTGGTGGTAGTACTTTACATTCTGCACATCCAACACCTTATCAAACATGCAGAACTCCCAGGAGCTAAGGTGCCGTTTGTCATGGTTGCCTAACACTAGATAATGCCTTCCATTAAGCTGAGGCAGGATGCTCCCTGCCTCAGTCCACGCAAAGTCTCCTCCATGCCATGTCTCATCAGAAGGTGTCACCACAGAATTGAAGCGCTCAATCATCGCCTCATTCATCTCCTTAACTGACTGAAATGGACGCTTACAGTACTTGATAATCCCTTCATGATTGTAATGTTCATCAGATGTGAAGTAGATCACAACTATCCTTTCCTCCTACATAAACATGTCAGGCTTTCTCCTCCCTATCCCACCTATGCCCACACTTCGGGCATTCCCATGCTATAACTTTATCTTGGTGGGTACTATAAATCCCAACAGTTAAACAAAAGTGTTCAGCACCTCCGAACAACTCCCGTGACTTTTCAGGAATAGGGTCTCCTGTCAAATCAGCTCTACATTTAGGACAGGTTGTAGGGGGCTTATTGTTGGATACCAGTACATACTCTTTACCAAGGGTTGTCATTCATCCCCTCCTAAAAGGTCTAATTGACGTTGCAAACATTTAACCTGCTCTTCAAGTTTCCTAATTCTATTCGCTGCCGCCGCTGCAATACTCTCTGGCACATGGTCCCCAACGCAAACTCCATCTGCCTCTGTGGCATCTGGGAAATTCTGCAAATCATCCTTGTACCAAGGATACCCAAGCGCCTTCCCAAGTCTTTGTTCAACCTCATGGGCAGTCTTGTAATAGGTATCTCTATGCTTCTTTTCAGAGGCGGCGAGTTGGGATTGGAGGGTGGCGATCTGCTCGTTGTGCGCATTCACTATACGAGCAACCCCAAAATGGTCATGCTCTGCTTGTAGCGCAAACTGCGTCCATTGTCGCTGGAAGTCCATCACGCCTCCCTCGCCTTGAGCATGGCGTCGGCCATCAAGTAGGCTTCCTCGGCTATCTGCTCGTTGGTTAGATTTTTGGGATAAATCATCTTCATGACCTCGAGTGCTATCAGGTCGCGGAAATCTAGCCCCGTGCTGGTCGAAGTGCTGAACATCGGCCACGATCCATTCATGTAATCGTCTCCCATCACTCCTCCTCCATTTCTGTGAACCCTTTCTCACACACCAAACACACCCAACACTCCTCTCCAGTCCACCAACTTGCCTCATCATCCTTCCTTAGCTCCTTCATATCCTCATTCCCGCACATCGGACACTCTAGTTGTTTCTCCATCACTCCTCCTCCTTAACATCCCCCTCATCCCTCAATGTAACATCAAACCCATGATCCTCCCTATGCTGCGTCCAACAGTCATCGCACACAATCTTGTCACACCAAGGACACATCTCCACCCTCTCCCTTTCCATCTCCCTCTCACACTCCACACACTCCATACTTCCCCCTTCTTCTTCTACTTCAACTTCCCTCGGCTTCATATCTCCCCCTCTTTACATGTAAATAAAGAAGGCCCCATATCGGAGGGGCCGGGCCGCACTAACCATTACTCATGATCAGTGATCCTTTACTAAGGGTTAAAGTTAAACCGTAAACCGCACAATCCTCACCTGCGCCCTGACTTCCTCCCCGCAATCAGGACACACAAACGTATCCGCCTTACCACCAGCAGGATTACTCGGGAAGCCCCGATAATTCTTAGCCTTCACAGCACCCTTACTGGCAGTTCCCTTATCTTCTCCAGAAGCCGCAGCCTTGGCCTCTTCTGCCGTTCCAGCACCCGTAGCTGCCATGAGAGCCTTCTCATAACAACTGGTACAGAACCCTCTCCAATCAATCTGCACCTTGAACGGCGCAGCAGGCCCCCGATCATGCAGCCCATGGAGTGCCACGCTATACTCCCTATTACTCCTAGGAGCCTGCGGGATACCAGCACTCTTGATAAGATCCATCAACTGACTGGTACGCCTCCCATCCTGCTTTCTCTCAAACTCCGTATTACTCAGCCTCTGCCAAGTAATAGCCCTATCGTCATACTCCCCACCAATGATCCTCAAATCAATGGTAGCTGAATACCGTTTCCCCTTCTGGGTATCAAACTCCTTTTCCTCCCGAATCTCCGAAACATACACCGAATAGGTAGCTGCCGGGGGAGGGGGAGCAAACTCAGGTGCGGGTGCCCAATCATCAAAATCACTCTGACTGAGTTCAAGAGGTTCATCACTGAAATTCATCGGTTCACTCATTGTCTTATCCTTTATGTTATTGATTGTTGTTAACTAAAACACTAACTAATCCCTAAGTCTGCCTTCAACTTAGTTTGTGCTTTCTGGTGGCTCTCCCCTAATTTCTCCAGAAATGTATACACCGAAGCCTCATCTCCTTCCAGAAACTCCGGTAAGGGAGAATAGAAGTGACCCCTATTCTTTGCAATATAAGGAATCCCATCATCCTCAAAGTGGTTAGTAAGGTACAACCGTCTTTCTACCTTCCCCTTCTTCAATCCTCCTTGTCCTGTAAGGTACAAGTGTAGGGTGTTATCAAACCAAGCCCCAGCACTCGCCGTCTTGGCCTTCCCAATCACCTCAGGCCCATACATAGGCAACCGGGTGTTATCATCAGTACTCTTAAGCTCAAGGGCGGTCCACATTACGTACACCCCCATGATCCCTTTACTCAACCCAACAAAGTCCTCAATTCTCTGTTGGATATTCCCATAATGAGCCATGCTGGGAGACCCAAAATTCGTCCCCCCATCCTTGAACTTCATAGGTTGACTGGAAATCTTAAACAACCCCGCTGCCTCTGCATTGGTCATGTAGCTCATTAACCACTGACATCCCTCAGTAATCCCATCGTACACAACTCCCCCAACATCCTTCCAATCCTTCTGCTTATCGGTCGGAATCAAGGGAGATTTAGGATCATCAGGATCAGATGGCCACCAACCTTCACACAGCTTCTTAAGGGTCTCAACTGGATACTCTCTCCCCCTGACATAGGTGGGAACCACAATCCCCACATCCACGGCAGGTTGGATAGAAGTCCATCCCCCACCACTCATACTCACCAATCTGGTTTTCTTGCCTGTGTTTTTGTGGATATACTTCGCTAACTCTTGAGCCTGAGTGGTCTTTCCGGCCCCACTCACCCCATATATCAATAGGGACTCAATACACTTCCCTGCTGTGCTCATCGTCTATCTCCTCATTTTGAAGTTCTGGTAATTGAGGGTTACACCACATACAATATTTTAATTTAACATCCTCAAATAAAGGATGTACAGTCACCTCCCTTCCACAGTTACAACATTTAACCTGTTTATACCCATTGAGTAATCCCCACTTTTGATAACCGCAAACAACATACTTCATTTCCTCCTTTGCTGCTATCAGGTACCGCAGAGTATGTCTTACCCTAATCTTCTTCCTTCCACCCATCGAATTCCGAGGGATGATGCGGCGTCCTTTGTACATATCCTCCACTCTCCAGTGGATCACTGATAATCCCGTAACAAATCCCCAAATACGGACACTTTTTACGGTACTGGTTACTAAAACAAAACTTATCCAGTCTTGCTGGGAATATGGAGGCCATAACCTCCGTAGCTATCTCTTCAGTAGGTTCCTCTTCATTGAGGCGAATAACCCCCATCTGAATAGTCCCTTGTCTAAAAGCAACCTGCCTTTGCCACTCTTCCAGTTCCTTGTTACTCCTATAAACCACCGAATTGAACAGACACCCTTCCATTACATCCTCAGGTAACTGGTCAACCCACTTATCCATACCCATAGTATAGGTATCAAACGCTTCCCAATCCTTCTTCCTTCCCAAGGAGGAATCAAACCCATACTCTTCCTCCCCAAACGCACCTTTCATCCTGTACGCCCTAACCAATGGAGAGTAATAAACATACTCCCCATCCTGATTCTTCTTCTTCATTCCCTTGTACAAAAACTCCATCATCACCCCAGCAGGGTCTTCCCCATACGCATGCCTCACATCCAGTGCATGACTTAGAACCTGTGTACTGTACCTCCATGCCTCTATGTAATCCTCACTGATCCACCCAGTTGTTTTGAATTCCGGGCCAGCGAATATACTATTATCCGCTCTCCGCTGCAGAATCCCATCCAACCGGCTCATCAGTATCTGTCCGGGGGCAAAGGGGATCTCGTGTTCCTGCTCAGATGCGATCACTTTGTACTGCTCCAACACCTTAGGGAGCCGCACAATAGTCCACACCCTTGCCAACCCTTCAGCCAAAGCAGATTGACGGTTCATTTCCAGTATCAAATCCCCTGAAAACTCGTCAAACCCCCTCGATTCTATCTCCTCCTTATACTCCTTCTTAGCCTCTTCACAAAACGCATTAACCTCTCCCTTTCCCGGTACATCATCTTTCTCCATGGCATACTTCATAACCCTCTCCAGTATCCCATGAGTAAGTGTCCCGGTACTCTGGGCCATATCAAGCCCTGCCCTGACTATCCCGGTTCCTCCATAGTAATATTGGAGGTAACACTTCCTCGGGCAATCAACGTAGGTCTCATCGTGGCTTCGAGAGAATTTCCACACCCTCTCTTCCATTATTCCTCCTCTTTAACTTCCGCTTTCTTCCCATACATCGTGTCAAACAGTTTCTCCAGTGCATTGAACGCTCTCCGCTTCGTTCCATACACAAACACCTTATCTTCCCCCTCCACGTTCACCAGCACCTCATCACCTTCACACCAAATACTCAACCTATCTCCAATCATCTTAGTCCTTTCTTTTATTGTGTATTGTTTAAGTTTACTTCTTACTCAACCACTCCAACACAACCCGCCTTAGCATCAGAGCCAATGGCATATGCTCCTTCTCAGCCTCTTTTTCCAACTTAATAAAGGAGGAGGGGAGGAACCTTATATATACAGCTTTTTCCAGTAGCTCTTTTGTGTGGGGGCGACCACTTTTTTTACTACTTTTTTTGACTCCCATGCCCCCCATAATAATGACGTTTGGGGGAGGTTGTCAACAAAAAAATTCGCGCCGCGCGAAAATTTTCAGCAATTTTTGATTGCGCTCCCTCTTTTGACTTGATTTCAGTTGACACCGCATAAACACTAGCGATAAGCTGAGTAGGCAAGAGGGAGATGTTCTTCACCTAACCTTCACCATTCTCGACGGGGGATGGTTAATCAATAAGAAGGGAACCTGTGCCAATCTCCCATGGGTTCCCTTCTTATTTCAGGAGATTATTCATGGCAAAACCCAAGTTCCACTCTGTTTCCGACCCTGCTCCACTCCAAGACCTCATTCCCGGCCTCGCACCAAAACACCACATTACCGTCCTAAGCGGTGACTCTTACGTTGGTAAGACCCGATTGGCGTTAAGGATGGCCGAAGCCTTCGTCAAAGGCATAGGGTTCTTCTGGGACCCTCTACCCCCTATGAAGGTAGGCTATTTCAGTGAAAGAAGCGCAGCGAGCGTTGTACGCCAAGCAAATGACCAATCCATAGACCTCTCCGAAGTCACCTTCATCACCCTCCTTGACCTCCCTAAGTCCGAAGAAGAGATGTACATGACCCAGAGCCTCCAATGGCTCGACAAAGTCCTTTCCCAATACTCCTTTGACATCATATTCCTCGACACGTTTGGTCACTTTCTCCCCGCCTACGCACGTTCCAAGGGTGCCTTAAACGACTACGGCTTAATGACTAAGGCCACAATCGAACTTCAACGTTTGTGTATGCGCCATAAAGTCACCCCTATCTGCCTCTACCATAATGCCAAAGAAAAGGTCGGTTCAGAGTTTAAGTCCTTCAAAGCCAAGGTTTCTGGTTCAGCAGCCATTACAGCCAACACCCTCGCCGTCTGGTCCCTTTCCGAATATGAAGGCCCTATGGACGCTGAGGAAGAGGAAGAAGTAAAATACCGCCAGTTGGACATCGCCTACCACCACGGTCCAGACCAAGTACTTTACTTCCGCACCCTCCCCAATGGTTCCTTCCTTAAAATTGACCGCCTTGAAGCCGACACCCCAGCCGCCACCAAATCCTCCACCCGTGAGTCCGAAGTCCTCTCAATGGTCCCTGACTCCGGTATAACTCGTAAGGAGTTAGTTGATAAAATTCAGGAAAATTTGGGCCTTGGTAGAACCCGGACACAGAATATTATCAAAAAATTGCTGGATTCCCGTAACCTCTTTACAACACAATCAGATAGCGGCGAAATCATAAAAATCCGAAAGGTCGCTCTGGTATAGGGAGTGAATTTGCTGTGACACTGTGACAGTTGCACATTTTTGTGTGCACTGTCACAGCAAAATAAGGGGGGTGTGACAAAAAAAGTGTGACAAAATTACCCCTTTAGAATCATACACTTAAGTACAATCTGTCACAGTGTCACACTATATATACTCATGATCGGTGGGAAATCTGTCACACCCCGCGCATTTTAGCTGTGACAAGCTGTGACAACTGTGACAACTTTTTTGTATAGGATATTGCATAGGAGGTATCGGGAAGTAGGGGGACTTTCACCTTTTCTTCACCCCCCTACCTCCCCCTACTCATTTAGCCCCAAATTTCGGGCATGGCATCCCTGAACTTTTTTCTATTGAAGGTAGGGTAATTCTCCGCCAGATTATCCTCAATACTCTGTGCTAAGAGTTTTAGAGTCTGCTGCTTACTCAGTTTGGTACCCGTTTTATCAGGGGGGATACTGTTACATTTCCTCCCAGTACTATTCAAGCTAGCTGCAATCACTTTGAAATCCTTCTTACTCATTCCCATAACTTCCTCCTTATCAATAGGTTAGACCTTCTGTCTCGACGCACTATCATCTGTCTCGACACTTTATAATTCCAACTAAATAATTAAGGGGCAAAAAGAAAAAAAATATAACAGACAAAAAAAAGAGTAGGGTACGGGATTTCTCCCATACCCTACTTACTCATTCTGCAGCGAAAAACCCAGTTACCTTCTCCCAAACAAATATCACCAAGGCTATGATAAAGCCAATTCCTACAAGGATATTGACTAATATAGCCTCTAATAGTTTGAGAACAACCGGGGTGGAGTCTTTATACTGCCCACTCATCCTACAACCTCTTCCTTCTTCTCCTTCACCACCTCCATCACCTGATCGTAAATCAGCAGGGCCATGGCCGTAGAATTCTTGACGGTCACCAGTATTTTAGCCCCACGGGCTAAAGGTACATCCTCATCCCCTAATGTATTGGCGACGCTTTCAAGGATGCTGGCCACCAGTTTACTCTTAACCTCATCGAGGTTCTTAGTACGGGCCACCATCCCAATGGCGATTGACTTGAACACCGCTTCTGCCTCAGGGCCTCTCAGGTCGATTTTCCCATCCTTAGCATGGGAGTATAGCCCTACTGCCCCTAGTAAGGCTGCCTTTGCAGCAGCCTCTGCCACCTCATTCCTTTTCGCTTCTTCCTCCATTCTTACCTCCTCTCAATAGTTACGTTTACCTCAGCGTGTACAAGTAGGGTCGGGTGCTGGTGTCAATACGCAGAGCGTGTTTGTGCCTGGTCAGAGAAGAGGAAATTGTGCTACGGGTGGCTCCCATTGCCTGTGCTATCCCATCTGCTGACCATTTACCATCATGAGAGCCCAGAAACATCCTGATCTGCTCCCAGCGTTTCCCCTTCCCAAGGCGGCTCCCTCTCCTCTTCGACCTTAGCGGCTTCATCCCCTCCTCCTTCTGAGGACTCAGTGTGAAGAGCACCTTGTACAGTTTATCAAGGTGATCCTTTAACTCCGCCACCTCCCTCTCCATCGTCTCCAGTTTAGCTTCCCCAAGTTCAATCACTGAACATAAGGCAGCTTCCATACCATCATCCAACTTCGATCCCACGTTTATTCCTCCTTTACTTTAGTTTTCACTGCACCCATAGCAGCCACAGCGATTGCAGACTGGAACTCTAATAAAGCAGTAACAGAGTCAAACCCCAACTCCGCACAACCGGTTCCATCTGCTGTAGCTACCTGCAACCATGCAACCCCCGGAGTGGAAAGGTTCACCTTAACTGAATACTTCCCCCCTCCTCCCCCTAAAGGTTGACCCATGATATATTTAGTTACCATTAGCCATCCTCCTTTTCATATCCCGCTTGCACGTCCATATTAGGAACCTTATCGACCATGAAGGAGAATAGGTTCCTAAACATAGAATCACCGTAAGGGACTCCACTAACTCAATCCATGCCCTTATCCACCTTTGGCTATAGTGGAGTACTCGAAGGTTTAGTGGTCTGGTCACTCCTCCACCTCCCTCTCCCTACAAACTCTCAGCAGGTGTGCATATTCCTCTCCCCCTTCATTCAGTGCCTTGAGTAATGTCTCACCCATTCGGTACGCCATACCTATATTTCTAAGGTACAAGCACACCGTATCCCCACCTTCCGGGTGCTCCCCAATGGAAATCTCCACCACCACCGATGGCCGCTTTGCACTGTCGGGCAACAGCAGTCTTACTCTCACTCTCACATCCTCTGTGTCCCCAACAAACATAGCGGTTTCAGTAATTCCCATACTTCCCCTTTCCGGGGTTACCCTCCCCCTTACAGCAGAAGGGTAACCCCTATTAGTTACGCTACGGTTGGCTCGGAGGAATGAGCAAAAACATCCCTGAACGGTCCTGCCCCCCGAAGTGGACATGTATCACACAGGATCGTCAAGTGCACTGCTAATCGAACCACCAGAAAACCCATCGTTTCCGTCTTTACATCATCCCACTGCAATCCAAGAATCTCCCCTTCCTTGATTGCATCCTCATGTTCTGCGAAGCAATCCTCGCTCAACCCCAATGCCTTTAGGGCATCGTCCACGTACGCCGGAAAATACACTATCGACATAGGCCGATGCACTTTCCTGAATTCCCTGCACTCCGGTGAATCGCTCTCATTCACACGTTTCAGCAGATGGGACACGAGGGCCTTCTGTCCTGTGGTCAGGTCCGCATAAACTGTCTCATCCTCCGGCTCGTCACCGAGCGTGATTCTGTACCGGTTCATCTCCACCTCTGTACTCCTACCTTTCATTTCTCATTCCTCCTCCTCCTCCTTACACAGCGTAAATTACGTATACATAAAAACAAGGCCCTACCCACCCTCGTAATTAGGGTGAGTAGGGCCTAGTACTACAGGTTACTTCTTACTTCAAACGACTACCGACCACCCTTGACGGCGGGAACCAGAGTGATCATGTCACTGTTACTGAGCGAGTAGTCGAGATCCTGCTTGGAACCATTGACGCGAACATCGAACCCGTCGGAGTCCACGTCCGCCGCCTCCAGAGCATCCTCCAAGTTGGCACCGGCGGGGAGCAGCACCTCCTTCACGACCTCCCCCAGCTTGGCCACCTTGACGGTGATCTCACCGCCACCCTTCACCGCCGGAACGAGGGTGATCATGTCACCGTTGACGATGTTCCCACAGGGGGTACGACCGTTGACTCGGACATCAAAACCCTCCGAATCGACTCCCGCCGCATCCAGCACCTGATCCATGTTCGCGTCGTCGGCAACGGCAACTTCCTTGACCACTTCACCCAGCTTGGCAACTTTCACGATCATCATAATACTTACTCTCCATATATGGTTGTTGGTTTGGTTTTGTACTACACTCTTTTACTTCTTTACGTCTGCACTACCGTACTGACGCTCATTACCACAAACTGTGCATCTGTACGTTGGAAAAATCTTACTGGTCATCAGGTTATGTACTCTCTTCTGCTCCCCATACTTCTTATCCTGATACTCATTCCTGCAAGCACAGGGAAGAATAACTGTTTTCATCACTCCTCCTCTACCTTCTACGGAGTAGTCAACATGGTCAACGTAACCATGTCGAATATGATCTCCTTCATCACCTCCTCTCTTTTGGCAAACTTCTTCACCTGATTCGCCACCAAGGAAGCAATCATAAAGCCATTGTAAACAATAGCTCTTGCCGTACATGGCTCCTGTAACGCTTCCTCGTCGCTTGTCAGTGTCTCTTCGTACCAACGTATATGCTCGGGGTCACAAGGGTCGATGGAGTTAATCCTACAAACCTGCGCTCCCATACGAGCATCTACGTACAGTGGTATAATGGGTTGGTACTTGATGGAATCCCAGATTTCTTTCCGGGCAGCCATCGAATCCACCCCACTCACCACAACTCCGTCAACAGGAGGATGGAACCTCTCTGTATAGCTTGTATACTTGAAAGTATCCACCCCGGCCAACGACTCACAGATCTGCTGAGCAGCGTCCACCTTGTTCATTCCTACATGTTTAGGCCCATACAACTGGTTCGGAGCATTGTGCTCCTCAACCGTGTCGAAGTCCCAAACTGTCACATCTCCTACTCCCATTTTGGTAAGGGCAAGGAGGACAAAACTTCCGATCCCCCCTGCCCCTATCACCGTAACGGGAGGCAGATCAGCAGGTCCTACGATTGCGCTCTGCCTCAGAAAATCCACTCTACCTCCTTCCTCCCCTTACTGAACTCATCAACGCAATCTCCGGCTCCCACGTTTCCTTCTTCCGCCTCTTTTTCGGGGCCGGTTTGAGTTCCTCCCTTTCCCATCTACCCGGGGCCTTAGCTTCCCGGCTATCCACGAGAATATCTGACCCTTCCTCCCAGAATCCTCCTCGTCCCCAATAGCCCCCCGAGTAGTAGTCCGGTTCCCCGATTTCTTTCTGGGAGCCGTACCACGTTTTCGTTTTCGCGTCCCAGTAGCTTCCCCGAAAAGACCGAGAAGTAATCTTCTCTTTCACCTCCTCTTCTGCCAGTTTTCTCAGTTCATCGGAAACCGGCATCGAGACCACTAAGTTGATGTCGTCCAGCACCACGTGGACTGGATCATAAATATCCAGCCTGACCTTGTACTCTCTCTTCTTGTTGGCCACAACGGAAAGCATCCATCCATTACCAAACTTCCCGGCAGTAGCCTCGTCGGTTGTACTCCAGAACACTCCCATATTTGCATGAGAGTGCCACCAGAGCTTTAACTTCCCCGGGTCTTCTTCGTTCTTCATCATCTCCGTCATCAACAGAGAGATAGCCTCAGGGTCAAGTTCCGTCTCACTGGTTGAGCACTCCTGCTTGAGAAGGTAAATCTTCTCAATGCAAAACTGCCCATTTGTCAGGGAAACAATCCCCAACCCTGAAACCTCATCCTGTGCCAGATCCACATACAGATCCAGCATCTGCTTGGCTTCCGGGGTGATTAAGGCGTTGAGGTTAGTCGTCATCCTCATCTCCTCCCTCTTCCCCTTCCTCAGGGTCACGGCTCCTGCGCCGGTCGGCAGCTTCATCAGCCTCTCTCCTGCGCTGAGCTTGAGTACTGTTGTCACATCCAGTCCCCGGGACCACCTCCAAGGAGTATTCCCCGGTAACCTCAGGCCACAAATACGGATCAGCATACCAGTCAGTGGTGTTAGCTGACTTCAAGTACCTAATGATCAGGTCTACGGCAGCGGCAAGCTCGAACTTGCTGATGTAGTTGGCAACCCCAGTCCCGATGTTCCCCCAACACGGTGTGCCATCCATACTGACGTGGGGGTGACACAAGGATGTTCCCGGGTTCTCGATGCTATCAGCCGTCGTTATCAGCACCACTCCAGACTCAGATCCACTGAGGGGAATCCGTATGTTGTACTTATGCCCTAATCTCCACCGCCTACACGTGAAGAAGTTGATATGCTTCGTTGTTATTGAGAGTCCCGCTGCTGATGCTCTCACTTGGTAAACATCCGCTAGGGATCTGAGTGCAGCAGCTTCCTTCTTTGCCTTCTCTGCCGTTGTTACGCCATCAGGACGCGACCACATATCAAGCTCCGATCGAGCTGCCTGTAACTGGCGTACGGTCCTAGCTATTGTTCTATGATTCTCCCGGATCATTTCCTCTGCCGAGTCAATACTCCGTTGGCATTGAGCTACTTTGATTGACCTAAGGGAGTCGATCCTACGAATCAGTACTTCTTCTACCCTCTGTCCCATCAAGTCCTCCGGCTGCCCCCCGAGTATCGGAACTGCAGCATCCAAAATCGCTTCAAGTATACCGAGAGTGTTGTAATCCTGTTGGTGGGGTAAATCAAAACGGATAAACAACACTCCTCGACGTATTTGAGCTACCGTATCTCCCGTTGTGGGGTCAACTATCGGAAATGTTTCCGGGTCCCCAACGGTTATACCCACGTTATCCCGTTGACTATTGGCAACCGGGAAGCCAAAACAAGAACTAATCACGTTGTTTGGCATTTCCGAGCCAATCCCGGTACAGTGCACCGGACTTGTCCAGAAGAGTATCGGAAGTATCTCCGGGTGTCCTCGCATGGTAAGATGCCTGATTCTATCAGGTATCTCGCCGGTGTGTTTGTTCCATATGCGGATCTTCCTGTGGAGAACCTCCGCATACTTCTCCAGCATCTGTATGGCTTGCATAGCGATTTCGTTTAGGTCGGCGCTCACCATCGCAGAGTCAAACAGTTCCAAGGACGGCAACGACGTATCGGTCAAGTCAATGTTCATATTCCGCTGCGGGCGCATCCCACCCACTAACAGGGGTGACGCGATGATTGATTCCGCAATCTTTTGACCATACTCCCAGTCAGATTCCGTCATGTAATCCGGTCTGGTGAAATTGCCATAAGCTATTTCCCTTGCACTAGGAAATGGCGTTGGTTCGGCTCTCTCTGGTGACTCCTCCTCATCTGGATCATCCTCGTCGTCTGGTTCATCGTCAGGATCAGGGTCCCAACCAGCAAAGGTAGGTCGAGTTGGCGTAGCAGGCTCAATACCACGAATCCGAATTACTACCACATCCGGATTCAGCGTATTGAGCACCTGTACCCCTTCTTCACTCACCCCTAACGCCCGGAGAGCTTCCCCGAGTTGGGGATAAGGGAACATGATACCGGACAGGGTCTCACCTTCCATACCAGTAACATTGGAAGGTGCTGCAGGTATCCCCGCCCGGATCAAGTTGTTAAGGGATCTCTCACTTGAGACCCTCGGAATTATGGCCCACGTATTCGGGGGCCTTTCCGGCAAACTCATACTCATCCTCCTTTCCTCAAGTCACTATGACCCAAGGCATCACTACTCACCGTTAATTCAGTGAGTAGTGAAGTCCACGGTCACTACCCTACGCCGATTGTCTTTATTCGTTTCACCTCCTTCATGGCCTCATCCATCGTGGCCAGTATGACTCCCCTCGGTAACCCGCACTCCAAGAGGATCACCATTAACTTCATCAGTAATCGAGTGTTAGGCATTGGCAATTACCTCCACCCTGTGCCATGGAAGCCACTGAAGGTACCGGGGGCGTCTCACCTCAAACGCTTTCCCTTCCCTTCTCACTACCACCTCTTCCCCAGTCTCCTTGATCCGTATTCGGCACACCACTAGCTTCTTTGTGCTCATGGGGTCTCCTCTAACATGTAGGGGTTAATTGGCAAAGAACCTTGCATCCTTCACTAAGGGCATTACATCTCCGCCCTTCACTTCAACTACCGGCGTCCCATAACTGCTCCACGCCTTCCGCACTTCTACCACCCTTACCTTTTCCCCTTCACGGTACTTCATGAACAGGGAAACCTTGTGCTTTCTGCAGTCGTCCAGAGCCTTATTTACTTCGATCAACTTCATGGCTCCTCCTTATCTGTAGCGGTTCAGGGCAATAACCGCCTCTCGCTACAAGTTCCTCAAACTCCCTTGCCCTCAAGGTGATTTGTGCATCCACCTCCTCCACTTCCCCCTTATCGGGGTCCCGCTGATTCAGGAGGGTGGATAAGGTTCTGCTGAGTACTGTCTTTATGTACACTCTACTCATCCTCCCTTAAATACCTGTGAATCATGCGGTCAATGTACCGCACCGCATGATCCAGATAGACATACACCGAATCCGGTACACCATCGCACGCTGCTCTTGCCCTCTTTTCCTTGAGGACAAGGTGGGTCTCGGTGAGGTCTTCCAGTTCCCTTTCATCTATCGGATGCATTTAATCCTCCTCTATGGAATCAATCCGGATGAATCTTCCCACTACTACACTTCGTCTGATCCGCTGGAAGCCTGTCCATTCACAGCCAAAGGCAGTCAGGCCCTTTACGGTGACTTTTGCTAGTTTGAAGTTACTTGGGTTTAGCTGCGACTTTAGTATCCGCAGCATATCCACAGCCGGTTCCTTCTCACCGTAGACATGGAACCCTGTCATGTACGGGTCAGGTGAGGTGTCTGGACTGCCGTAAGAATACAACAGTTCAGTATTTGTGTCCTCTGCCCATTCCCCGACGGGGCCATAAACCTCGACCCCAGTTCGTCTTAAAACAGGAGCGTAGGTTGTTTTCTTCCATACGTCCTGCTCTTGCACTACCACCTTCCACCCTTTGAACTCCTCCTCAGGGTGAATGGCGGTTGTATATACTTCCGCTAAACACATTGCTTCCTCCTCCCCAACCTCCACAGTCAATAGGTTGGATAACCTCCATTCCTTCTCAGCAATGAAGGTTACTCAGCCTACGCAAAGTGGACTCGATTGCTCCACCGCTTTGCCTCTTCCAGCTTTTTCGGTGTATTTTTGCACACCATTGCCCTGGTACCTCTGTTGAGGTACTCCTCCCGTGCCTTCTCCAAGGGCTGTCTGTCCCCAAAGATGATAAACCCTGTATGTTGCACGCCGCTTTGGGTTATAAGAATGTACTTGCTGTTCGGGTCTCCCCGATACGTACCAAGCACGCTCAACATGTTTAGCCTCCTTTAGTCACTGTCATCTGTCCCTTTATCATCTGTCCCGTTTATTCAGCTAAATCATACCCCTGAACTTGCCCCCAGAAGTACTCGTCCATTGCCATAGCATAATCGCTGGGGACTACCATACACGGTCCCCTACGACTCAGCTTTACCATCTTCTTCAGTAGGTTCAATCACCCCCATTATCGTTATGGTAATGGGGGTTATTCAGCCTACCCTCCTCTACTTCCAGGGGAAGGACGTGAACCCCTTCCCCTGCGACCAGGTCAACCTCCTGGTCTCGCCAAAGTACAGTATGACGGCCCACTTCCCAAAGCCGTCTCTCTGAAGCCACATCGCCAGAGGGCCCACCTCCCAGGACCATTCCTGGAAAGTGACTCCCTTGTCGGATGGCCCTGAATAGGCCAGCCGTAACCCTGAGATCCGATAGATTTTCATATGTTATTCCTCCTAATCGTAACGAATAAATACTGGATCATCTGTCCCGTCTAATCATCTGTCCCGTTAGTCACTACCTTCTGTCCCCTGTCCCGTAGGGGTTCTTCACCTTTCCTACACCTACCCCTTAACTAGCCTGCTAGCAACTATTTACAGGCACAAAAAACGGGAGGGGGTTTCCCCCCTCCCTCATCGGCACCGTGGTTACTTCCGCATCCCCCGAATCTTTTCAAGTAATCCGGTTGGCATAGCGGCCCGAACCGTCGCCTCACCGGGTCGGTAATACATAAACCACGTGTTCTTGGTTTTCCTCCCGCGCGCATCGGTGCCGGTTTTGCTTGCCAGCTGGCGAACGATTTTGCCTTCACCTTCCGCCGCATCGGACGCCGCCTGTAGAGCACAGCGACGACATTTACCACAAGGCCTTTCGTAGCTGCAGGCCTCGACCTTCGTCTTCATCGGGTGGTCAACGTCCTGCAACACGGCGTAAAACGCCGTGGCCACGTCCCGGCCGAAAAGACCGGAGTAAGGGGTTCCATACTTCGTCGTGCCCTCTTTCCTGGGCAGCTCATCAACGATGGTGATCAAAGCATCAATACAGAACCTGTCACACTTAACCGTAGGCATAGCTATCTCCTTTACATACCCATACGCAATGGGCATACATGGGCACAATTGCCCCATTTACATACATACACGCGGGAGGCCCGCGTCCTCGCCCTTTATGTTGCACGCCGCGTGCCAGAAACGCTAAACTCTTTAGAATCACAGGTTGGGGGGATTATGCAAAACCTTTTCCATTTGTCACCCCCATTATTGTAAAGAATCTCGACAAAGTGTAAGGCAAAGTGTAAACGGCTCTATCCTATTGAGAACAAAGGAGAAACGGCTACGTTGAAATCTGTTTTCCATTTCCATTATAGGTAGGAATGGATTCTGAAATTCATTTTCCGAAGGGTAAGGGGGGTGGGTGCGCTGGAATGCGGTCGACTTCTCAGCCCTAAATAAAAAAAAAAATTATAAAAAGTGTAGGGAAGGTGGAGAGGTGAATAAAAGGTGAAACTCCTTCCCACCCCCTTTTTTAGTTAGGGGTGTCAATTAACAGTCAATTAGCCGTCAATTAGCAGTTAGGAG